>Ga0307508_10006359_pt1 | contig 11114 bp, 7 predicted proteins | sample 9_EM_MG_FD_203089 | JGI IMG/M metagenome (GOLD analysis project Ga0307508, IMG submission 203089) | Populus trichocarpa ectomycorrhiza microbial communities from riparian zone in the Pacific Northwest, United States - 9_EM | ecosystem: Host-associated > Plants > Roots > Unclassified | place...
ATCTTCTTCATCTATCCAGAGCCCTTCGGCCTCGGCCGGCTCCGTTGTCCCGGCCTAGACTCCCTGATTTTCCTTCGCCACGGCCTCAGCCTCCTCGCCCTCAGCCACTGGATCTTCTCTATCTAGCCACGTACCCGGGACAAAACGTTCAGGTGTAACAGAAGTGGATGCGGGCAGTAAGCACCATCAAGCGTCACTACCAGGCTGGCCGGCTTCCAAAGAACGCGGCCTCAGTGATCTTCAAGGTGCCAGGCAAGGTGGCAGCCCAAAAGCTCCTGGTGGAGATGTGGGTGGCAGGCAACAGGTTCCAGGCCCTTCCTTACATCCCGAACAAAGCGGACACCCTGTGTGGAATGTGCGGGCGATGGGGACACTCAGAGTTCCGGTGTCAGTGAGGTTCAGCTACCTGCACCATCTGTGCGGGCAGCCACAGGACAGAGGAGCACCGGTGCGAGGTGGCAACTTGTGGCATGACTGGGAAGGTTTGCCCCCACACAGAGATGAAGTGCCCGAACTGCGGGGGCAGGCACCCGGCCCAGGACGTCAGGTGCCAGGCAAAGAAGACCACCATTGAGATTGTCTGGGGCAGGCATAATGGCACGGCCTATGCTGAGCCACCGCAGCCCACACACCCAACTGCCACCATGAGTGCTAGAGGATTGGCCCCACTGAGCTGGGTCCCAGGAGGCAAGCCGGAGAGACCCTCTCCAGACTAGACGGAAGATGGGGAGGTAACCAGAATGGAACCAAGTGGTACCGCCCCACCCGTAGCTGTCTGATGGGGGGCCCCGGGGGACCACCGATGCTGCTAAAGGGGCTGCAGCACAACTGCGCACGGGGCGGTCAGGTCATGGAAGCGTTGCTGAAATCGGCAGTGAAACGAGAAGTGGACTTGACACTCATCCAGAAGCCCCGGGCGGTGAAGGAGAGAGATAGCATGCGATCCCACCCCAGCTTTACATTCATCAAGGGGGAGGGGGGCGTAGCAGCGAAGTGCTGGATTGCCGTCAACATGGCGTCGAGGTGCCGGGTGACGGAGCTCAAAGACCTAGCCAGAGAGAGTGAGAACCACGTGCAGGTGGTGGAGGTCACCCTGCCGGATGGGGACGCAATTGTCATTGCCAACACATACGATCAGCACGAGAAGAGTGAAACAAACAGGCCAGCACAGCGCGCAGACTGGACCGAGATCGCCAGACACCGAAGGGTGATCATCGCCGGTGATATGAATGTCCACAGCAAGATGTGGAACCCCAGGGCAACAGGTAGCAGAAACCACACCTTCTGGGAGCAGCTCATTGAAGAAGAGGACCTCTTTGTCTGGAACACGGAGGAGGCCACGAGGATGGGCCTAGGGGCTGAGAACCACTCCATCATCGACCTCACTCTGTCCTCCCCAAACATCGAACTGAACTGGTGCCTGCTTGGTGAAGAGGCGACCGGGTCAGACCACGAACTCATTGTGTGGGAGGTGCTGGGCACCCTCGACCCAAGAGCGGATACGAGCATGGAGACCACTGGCTGGGACATCAGCGGATGGGATCCCGCAAAGGAGAGTGAAGAGGAGGAAAAGAAGAAGGCGGAGGGAAGGAGGGCGAAGGCAAGGGAAAGCTTCCTGGCGGGAGTGGGAAGGACTCCAATCCTGTCCGACGAGAGTACGAAGGAGCAGGTGACTGAGGCGGCAGGATCGCTTAGGGAGGTGATGACCGCGACACTGGACGAGCACGCGAGGAAGAAGCGCTGGTGCTCGCGGTCAAAGCCGTGGTGGTGCGAGGAATTGAAGGAGCTGCGGAAGGGTTTGGGAAGAGCTAGGTGGAAGTGGAGGGTGGCAGAAATCTCATGGGTGAAAGCGGCAAGGAGGGAATTCCGGCGTGCAATAAGGAAAGCAAAGAGGGACTGCTGGAACCGGTTCCTGCAAGAGGCGGACGGCAATAAGGTGTGGATGGCGGCAGCCTACATGACACCCCGAATCGACAAAACTGGCCAGGCGCTAGTACGGGAGGATGGTAGCATCGCTGAAGGCCACTGGGAGCGGGAGCAAGCTATCCTCCAAGCTCACTTCCCACAAGGCCCTCCGGGCAGTTACACGCCGGCAGAGGACGAAGGCCAGGCATTCAGACGAATCGATGCTCAACTAGTCGGATCGCTTCTGAAGACGGCAGCGAACACCTCTGTGCCAGGAGACGACCAGATTTCGGTGGAGATCATCAAAGTGTTCTGGCAGTGGGACGAACAGCGGATCACCCAGTTGGTACGGGTGTTTATCCGGCTGGGCTTCCACCCGGGCATCTGGAAATCGGCGAATGGAGTGGTGATTCCCAAGCCAGGGAAGCCGGACTACTCGAAGGTGCGAGCATATTGGGTAATATCATTACTCGATGTCATCAGCAAACTCCTAGAAAGAACGGCAGCCCACCTGATCGCTGACCACCTGGAGCGGAAGCAAGGCCTGCACCAAGGTCAGTTCGGATGCCGGAAGCAGAGATCCTGCGTCGATGCGGTTGCCATCCTGATGAACCGCACCCAACAGGCATGGAAGAAGAAACGGGTAGCAGGAGCACTCTTCATGGACGTTAAGTCAGCATTCAACAACGTCAACAAGACGGTTCTGGGGAAGCGAATGGAAGAGCTGGGAGTGGAAGCAGACCTCATCAGGTGGACGATGAGCTTCAGGACCGACAGGCGGGTCAGACTCGTGCCAGATGGCGAGGTCGGAGACCCCAATGCAGTTGACACCGGTGTCCCACAGGGCTCTCTGGCAGCGCTGATCCTGTTCGTCACATACCTCTCAGGGATATTTGACACCGTCGAGCAAGCAGCACCAGGCAGCAGCGGGCTGTCTTTCGTCGATGACATCGGATGGTGGGCAGAGGGGAGGAATGAGAAAGAAGTTGCGGCCAAGCTGTCACTGGCAGCAGTGGCAGCCATCGAATGGGCAGGGAAGAATGGGGTGGCCTTCGACCGGGGGAAAACGGAGGCGGCGATGTTCTGGCGGAAAAAGAAGGGCACAGTGGCGGCGGCCAAGGTCAAGGTTGGGGATTCCGAGGTCCCCTTCAACAAGGATGCGACGAGATGGCTGGGAGTGTGGCTGGACTCGCAACTCACGCTGAAGGAGCACCATGCCACCAGGCTGAAGAGTGGGAGGAACGCGATGACGCAGCTATGCCGGCTCACTGGCAAGATGGGCCTCTCCCCGACCAACTGCAGACGGGTCATGGTGGCATGCGTCCAGTCCGTCACCATGTTCGGCGCGGAGCTGTGGTGGAAGGGCGGCAACATCAGAGGCACGACAGGACGCGCGGAGGAGCTGCAGCTGCTGGTCAACCAACAGGCACGGGCGACAACGGGAGCCTTCCGGACAACCAACCTGGGAGCGCTGTCGATGGAGTCTGGGCTCAGACCAGCATCCAACCAGCTGGAAAATAGGCACCAGTGATTTGGGCTACGGCTGCTAAGCCTACCCCAAGGAGACAAGGCCAGAAAGGTCACGATCGGAAGTAGCACAGCCATCGGCAAGAGGCTAAAGACAGCCCTGAACCGCACCTGGACGAGTACAGAGCAGACAGCCCTACCGGAAGACCCAGAGCCACTCAACGCAGAGCTGATCCAGGAAGACCGAGAGGAGGTGAAGAGGGAGACGGAGAAGGAGCGACCGGGGCTCGTCATGTTCACTGACGGGTCACGGCTGGAGGACCGGGCTGCTGGATACGCGGTGGCATGGAGGAATAGCCTAGCCTGGAAGGGCATCCAGACCCACTTGGGCTACAACCAGGAGGCCTTCGACGCAGAATGCGCCACTCTAGTGCGAGCGCTGGAATCGGCGTCGAGACGAAACACAGTCCCGGAGCGAATCACCATCTTCACCGATGTACAGACGGCGATCCGAAGGATGGCACCCGACAAGCCGGGCCCGGGGCAGAAGTACGCCCTGGAAGCGAGGAGGCACATTGCAGCACTCCGAAGGGCAGCACCAGGCATCATTATCGAGATTAGATGGTGCCCAGCGCACGAAGGGGTGGAAGGAAACGAGAAGGTGGATGAGTGGGCCAAGCTCGCAGCGGAGGAGTCAGACACCTGCGGGGTAGAAGGGTTGGAGTGGTTCACCTACTCGGACCGGCCAGAGGAGCGTTCTATGCCGCTCCCCAGATCCCTTGCCAACATCAAGCGGAAGATCGCTCAGAAGAAATGGGTGGAGGCGCGACAGTGGGTGGGAGGCCGGACCTCCAAAAAGAAGTACAAGATGCCGAAGAGCCAGAGGCCGGACGGTACAGTGGCTGGGAGCACTAAGCGGCTTGCCATGAGGTACTACCAGCTGAAGACGGGGCACTGCCTGACAGGCGAATACCTGCACTGGACGAAATCACGTCCGACTCCCCAGTGCTGGTGGTGCCAGTGCCCAAAGCAGACGAGAAACCACCTCTTGAAGAGGTGCCTGAGATGGAAGGAGGAACAGAGGACCTTGTGGGAGGAGGTGTACAAGGAGACAGGAAGAGGGAGGTGGCACTGGAAAGCCCACGAGCTGTTTGCCGAGAGCAGGTGCAGCCAGTTGCTAATGGATTTCCTCTCCTCGACGGACGTAGGGAAGACAGTGCCGGCTGCGGAAGTGGACGATGCAGTGAGTGAGGCATCGGAATGGAAGCTTCGGGAAGCTGAGGAGCGGGAGGCAGAGCGGAGGGCGGAGGAGCTCGGCGCCGAGGACGAAGGGGGGATCAAGGAGAAACACTGGCTGTTCCACCCCACCCCGTCGTTCATGGCGTTAGTGAGAATGGAGGAGGAGGAGTAGAGGTGGAGGGCTTACGACGTCTTTCCTTTGTCCTTTTTCCTTTGTAGTTCATTGGTGCGCCTTCATACTTTCGCAGGTCAGGCCTGGGCGGAGGGCAGAGGGAAGCTTGCACCGTGCCGCTAACCGTGGACTGCAGCGGGGAAGCAGACTGTACATAAGCGCGCGCATGTGCGCCTCGTCATGATCTACATAGGTCGCATATGAGTAAAGAATAAACAAAAAAAAAAAAAAAAAAAACGCAGTGCGTATTTACATCTCAGTGACCTAAAATACATTTTCGGAATATTGGAAACCTCTTTTGTTGGATTTAAGGTCAACAGATATGGAATTCATACAGAAGAGAAGAGAGTGGCAGTGGTACAAGGATGGCCAACTCCCCATTCACCTTCAGCACTTCACTCATTTCTGGGATTGGCGGGATACTATCGGTAATTTGTTTCAAAATTTGCCCGTTGTGCAAATCTCCTCTACGAGCTTGCAACCAAACCGAAGGATGAATTTTGCTGGGCATCCAGACACCAACTCCAATTTAAAGATCTGAAATAGGCTCTGACGTCAGCATCAGTATTAGCAACACTTGATCCAGATGCCGACTTCATTCTCTGAACCGACGCATCAGATACTGCGATTGGTGGAGTACTAGCTCAAAAGCAGCAATTTGAAGGGAAGATGGTAGAACGGCCACTTGGATTCTTTTCCCAGAAAAATCATTCGGTGGAAACCAGATACCCTGCCTATGACCGAGATTTACTGGCAATTAGTGCGGATCTGAAGCATTTGGCATATTATGTTCACGGTCGACACCATACGACAATTTACACCAACCATGCTGCTGCTCAACACATCCTTGGTCAAAATAAGCAGTCAAGCCACCAATGGCGCCATTTTGATAAACTCCAGCAACACGACTACGATATCAAATATTTCCCTGATGCCTCCAATACGGTTGCTGGTGCACTGAGCCGAATTGCATACGTTTAACCATCAAATCCAAAATAAACCCCATCTCATTTCAATGTCATCGAGCTTAGGATATCCGCATCCAATGACCGGCTCGAAGATGCCTGTTGAGGATACACTGAGGATTTGATCTTTGGTCCAGTTCTGGAATACCTAGGTGCGGACGGTTCGACAATTCCCAAAACAAAAAAGGAGCAAAGAACGAGGGAATGAACAAAGTCATATTTTCTTGAGGATGGTCTTTTATATCACAAACCTTCAGAAGGAAAACTTTGTATTCCGTACAATCTGCAAACGGATGTTATTGGGGAAGCCCACGATACTATTCTTGAAGGGGGCCATACAGAAATCAAAAAGACAATTACAGCAGTTACCTCTTGCTTTCATTAGCCTAGGATGACAGATTCAATTTCCAATTGGATACGCGGATATGATGTCTGTCACCAAATCAAACACAAGAATACGAAACCATACAGACTTCTTCAGGTGTTATCGACTCCATTGGAATGAGCCGAATGGGTTAATATCGATTTTATCACCAAGCTGTCGATATCGGAGTCTGGATATGATGCAGTTCCAACTGGGATTGATCCATTGACGAAGAGAACCCGCTGAATTCCAGTTACCGAAGCCAATTTAACCGTGGAGATGTTTGCAACTGCCTTCATAAATGGATACGATTGGACATGAGGACTACCTGTTTCTATCATTTCAGATCGAGATGCCAGATCCAGGTCTAGTTTCTGGTAATCTCTGAGTTCACAGCTTGGTATTAAACTGCAGATGTTAACAGCGTATCACTCACAGTCAGATGGACAAGCCGAAAAAGCCAATGCCACACTGGAGACCTTCTTGAAGGCATACATTGCACAACTAGAAAATCCTGCAAATTGGAATCAACTGCTCCCATTAGCCGAATTCACCTATAATGTGGCCAAGTACATGGCGATTGGAATGTCACCTTTCCAAGTGGATATCGGTTATATCCCAAGACTACCTTTGGATTTACTGGCTCCTAGACCTTCCATACCGAACTCCTCCTCTGCAACTACCTTCACTGAGAATTTGACAAAGACCTTTTGGATGCATCGTGAACGAATGGAGGAGACCCAGTTGGCAATGGTGACAGAAGCGAATGAACACCAACAACACCCCTTTAGTGTAGGAGACGAGGTGTTTCTTGATACACGTCTTCTTCCAGTTGGTTACACCAATGTCACAGGTGTTGCCAGTGATGTTACGAATTCGTGGAAATTTCAACATCCATACACCAGACCATTCAAGCTTCTCAAATAAGCTGGAAACAATGCTTTCTTGCTCGACATTCCAACCCATTGGAGATTACAGCCGGTTTTTAATGTCGCATGACTGAAGCCATCGAGTGTCAACAAAACAAGAGATCACCGACCACTGCTACCTTTACGGTCCACCGTAGGTGCTGCTACCGAATACGAAGTGGAAGCAATTCTTGAACACCTGGGGACAGTGGCTCATGACCTCAAGTACTGTTACACTTGTAACAAATTATCATGAGTACTTAAGCTACGTAGAGACACACATGGTGGCTAGGACAAAGAGGCTCAGACTGTAGCTAGAGGAAGTTCAGAGAGTCTAGACAGGAAGATAAGGAAACGGAGATTGCCTCGCAGCCGAGACACTGAGCATAAGAGTTTAAACTCTGCAGGTGAGGGGTTGAATATTGTGCAAACGAGTAGGACTAGGTAGAGCTAAGGGCACCACGCCTCTAAGATTGGAGGGCCCTCCTCCACCACGATCAAAGTGGTAGCCCCATCAGAGCTCTACGCTACGATATCCCGCTCGGCTGTATGGCTCTCATGCGGTGTGCAAAACGAAACCTCATCTCCCTTATCTACACCCCAGCCAGGACCAATGAATCTGTCCACATTCCTCCGAGGTACTAAGGTACTTTGGAGGAATCCAAGTCAGAGTCACCGCTTCTCACTCGCTTGCTCACTGATAAAAAGAAAGATATTTCTCGCCCTGACGAAGAGAAATCAGCATAAACCTCCTCACCAACACTACCTCTGAACCTACAGACAAGATCTAAGATTATTCCGTTGTGAATTATCGAAAGTAGGCTAATTACCTTTGATTCCCCTAACACTCCGGTCACGCCACAATCCCAGTGTCACACTATAATCTTGATCTCAAAATCACCCTACTTTATATGACCCTCTTCGCTCGAAACAAATTCTTCTCCACAGAACTCAAAATCCGTGAGCCAAGCTCGACGCACCACTTCGACCAATCCTTTGGATCAATTGAAGCCAAAATCACCAAACTCTCTTGGAACCCACAGCTTGAGGGACCCATACCCCAAGAAAATGACTCTGACTATGAACCATACAACTGGTACACAATAGAGTGGTGGGAAAACACAATTCACCAACAATCTATCGACTGGGATGGATATACATTCTGAGATCTCTGCTACTACGAGGACTGCGACAACTTCTCGATTCACACTTTTGACAACTTGGACTCATACAGAGACCCAAAAATGACAACCTCATTGGACTTCAATATGCTCCACCTCGAGGTGTCACATGACTTACTCCAGATTACCGATGGAACCCTCCCAGATGAAGATGCAGTAGAAGTGGCCAACTCGGCAGTCTGGGCCAGAACCATAGCCTGGCAACAGAAGCAGGCTAAGGAGGACTTGAAGTAGCTATTGAAGTTATGCAGCAATACCATCGATTGAGCGGATCAACGCATCCAGCAGCTCCAAAGTGTCTACCTGTGACACTGGGATGTCCGGTCAACGTCGTGTTGATGGTAATATCGAACTAGTCAGGTTTCTTGATAGCCACGAAGGAGATGGGGTGAGCGCAGTCTTAGCCGGCGTTCAATTATTATACAAAAATAACTTGCCCAATGACCCTCCTTCCAAGTTTGCCCACCGTTAGGGGATTCACAGCGAATAATCTAAGAGGTTCAGTTCGATATTATCTGTGGTGCCCGCTGGCTGCAGCTTGAGCGCCGGATCGTACGCAGCTCCATGGCAATGGCTTGCTCGACAGATCGCTTATGTATCCCTTGGGCGGATGGTTCGAGGCAGGCCCCGAGGCTTGAGCGACGGCTAGCTCGTATATCGCTTCAGTGGATGGTTCAGATCGAGACGCGCCCGGCGTATTGCCCGATGGCTCGCTCGTAGCGCTTCGGTGCATGGTTCGGATGGACACAGGCCTGCTGTATTACCCGACAGCTCGCTCGCGGCGCTTCGGTGGATGGTTCGATTTGAGATGGGCCCAGTGTATTGCCTGACAGCTCGCTCGCGGCGGTTCAGCGGATGGTTCGATTCGAGACGGGCCCAGCGTACTGCCCGACAGCTCACTTGCGGCGCTTCGGCGGATGGTTCGATTCAAGATGAGCCCTGTGTACTCCATGACGGCTTGCTCGCGGCGCTTCAGCGGATGGTTCGATTCGGTAGGGGCCCAGCGTACTGCCTGATGGCTCGCTTGCGGTGCTTCAGTGGAAGATCGTCTGACGCTTCAGCGGGTATCCTTATCTCTGGTTCGTATGCAACGGCTACCGAGTTCAGCTTTCCTTAGGTCATCACAGCCCTTCGTATGACTCGCTCGGTATACTGAGGATTTAGGGATTATTGGCGTGCCCAGCTGATACCGGACCGGCCTCACCCCCCAGTACCTGGGGACCACTCAGCTGCTTCCTCTCAAGGCTGCTTCACCTGGCTGAACTGCTTCTGGCCCTAAAGATTCGGCGTAAGATATGGTGGAGGATACTCTCACGCACGCACCAGCCAAAGTGGGCGTGGGCCAAAGCCCGAAGCTACTCGTCCTGGTCGGTGTCCCCCAGGAACTTATCGGAGGTGTGACATATGGTTCCTGGCCACCAGATTCCGGATCTGGGGTCGATTGGTCGCAACTGGTGTCCACGATAAGGAGAGCAAGAATTCCAGGGCACGCTAGTCCGTTGTCCTCGCCAGAATCCTGCCTCGGCTGACATGTCCTCTTACAAGTGGAGCCACTTCACAGACTCTGTGCCTGCAGTTGCGTTTCCACCACTTGCTGGTTTCCTTGCTTCTTCGGAGTTTCCAGTACTCCGGTCCATTATCTCCAGTCTTGACTTCTCAACCTTGTCATCACCTTGTGAGCCCCGCTTCCGTCTAGACCCTTGAGCTCCTCACGTATCCTTCCATCTCCTTTCCGATCCACTGTCGTCTCACTCGCTGCTGAGGCGTATCGTCGATTCGGTGCACAGGCCCGGCACTGCAGCGGTTCGTTCGATGCAAGCCCGGTAGTGGCCTGATGGCTTGTGAGTATCGCAGCAGCAGTTCGTTTGCTGCTCGGTGGCGACGACTTGCTCAACGGATTGGTTGCGGTTCCATGGCGACGACTCGCTCGACGGACCACTCGTGGTTCTATGGTGATGACTCGCTCGACGGATCACTTATGGTTCCATGGTGACGACTCACTTGACCGATCGCTCGGGGTTCTATGGCAACGACTCGCTCAACGGATCACTCAGGGGGATGGTCGTTGACTCGATGTCTTGGTGACCGGTAGATGGTCTGTTGCTCGTTAGACGATTGAGGCGATGATTCTGCTGAGGATTCCCATAATTCTTCCGATCGTTCTCTTTTTCATTCGATGACAACCGCTCATCAGCAGGTCATTATATAAGTATTTGGCTGGACAATGTCACGTACTGCGGGGAACTACCCCACACTGCGACCTGAAAACTCTTTGCCTTGGCACTAGATTTCATCAGCATAAGGAGGATAACTCTCGATTGGGTCAGACAGTAGTGCTTTTCCCGTATCTTCAGGAGAGTGGCCAGAGCCGGTGCCTCTCCTTAAGTCCTCTCGTCGTGATTGGGTTGTGTCAAATATATTCGTCTATCGATAGGTAGGAATTCCGTTGCTTAATCTTTTCACCGAGACCAGAGGACCACTCTCTATATATACAGGCACATCCAACCCATTACCCATCACCGGCTCCTCTAGATCCTTTGGTGGCAACTTGCCACCTCCGGTCTAGATGTCACCAGCGGCGATTCGCCACCTCCGGACCTAGATGTCACCGGTGGCCACTTGCCACCTGTGCCACCCTATGCCTTACGCGCGCGTATCTGCTCGCAGCGGTCTAGGCAGGCCTCAGCCGCGGGCCTTATTGGGCGATCGATATATCTAACACTTCCCCTCGAACAATGAGGCAATCAAAAAGAAAGAAAGACAGAGATCAGAAATCAGAAATCTCGTGACATCCCTGGATGCCTCATTAAAACTCGTAGCCATGTAAAAACCCGTAGGAAAAGCATGGCCATAGGAGAAAGAGCACATCCACCAAAGAAAACTTAATTCATCGGATCAAGTGCCATCCACTTG
>Ga0307508_10006360_pt1 | contig 11112 bp, 11 predicted proteins | sample 9_EM_MG_FD_203089 | JGI IMG/M metagenome (GOLD analysis project Ga0307508, IMG submission 203089) | Populus trichocarpa ectomycorrhiza microbial communities from riparian zone in the Pacific Northwest, United States - 9_EM | ecosystem: Host-associated > Plants > Roots > Unclassified | place...
CTTCTTTGGATCCCCTGCTAGTACCGCGTTCCGCTCCGCGTCCCGCCCGACCGCAGTTGTCCTTACAGGATTGCCCTGTTGCAAGTCTACCTATTTGAGTGCAAATTGCTGAACAAAAGCAAACAAAGGAATTAGTGTTGCTGAATGTTGAGCTAGCTTAAGAAGTAAGCCAGCTTCAGTTTGGAGCTTGCCTTATTAGGCTGCTGAAGCTTGCGTAAGTTCAACCAGCTCATGTTCAGCTTAAGCTGCTATTTCCCTTTCAGACAAGGTGGTATCCATGACATGCACAATGTGTCACCTGACAGGTAGAGATGGGAACACAACTACCACCACTGATGAGTCACGACCATCAGAGACCCCTGAAAATGAGTGTTCATGCTCAAGTTTGGGCTCCCCTCATTGCCATGTTGATGCCCATTGTTGCATTTTGAACACTGAAAATGAGCCTTTGTGGCTATCCCCAAAATTGAGCATTCATGTTTTTGAAGTTTTGTTAATTGTATTTACAGTGTTAATATATAATTTTTACAACAAATGAGACGGGTTTTGCAGCAAAAACTTGAATTCTCCAGGTCTAGCTGACTTGAAGAAATCCCAGGAGAGGTCTGAGAGGAGGACCAATGATGACGTTAAGGACTCCTTGACTTTCACTCAGTAACCTTTGCAGGGCTTCACCCCCCAAACTGGGTAGCACACGTTGGCTTAAGCTGGGTAAAGCCAAGCTTAAGCCAACATGAGCTGATGCCCCTGAGAGCGCGAGTTCAGCCCAACTCAGCATTCAGCAACACTAAAAGGAATACCTTTCATTGTTGTGGAGTTGATATATCTGGATTGCTGAGTAATACCCTAGCAACAGACAGCTTGAATGATATCAAAATTTACATTCATGGGAGTGTTCCGGCCTCTTGTTCCAATATGGGCAGTTTCCCCAATCTCGTCATTGGTATATACTATTTAACCATTACATATGCAATCACCTTTCTTTCCCTGTGCAAAAAGGTTGAAGGGAGTATAAGTTGTAATCAGCACGGAGCAGTTGCACGAGGTAACCAAGTGATGAATTTTTCTAGTATCTTAATCGCTCTCGGGTTGGGCACCCCTGGATAAATAAGAAGTGTGACATGGGGAAACAAAAGGGGCATACCAAACAAGAGGCCTGCATTTTCAAGGTATCCATGATAGGCATCATAACTGTTGGGATTGTGCTCAATCAAGGCCACAGAGGAATAATGTTTCTTTCGAAGAATCGTGTGAATGGCAAAGATGTTAAGATTGACGAATCAAGAACGACAACGCGTGGAAGGATGGATTCTGTAATGGAAAGCAGGGACACTGCATCCACACTTTGATCAGACACTGTTTTTGAGGGATATCGAAGAATTTAGACGACTTACGTGAATTTTATCAAGCGCAAAGAACTCTGTCAAGAGATCTTCCGAGGAACGATGGAGCTCCTTTGTATTCAGTTTCTTTCCTATTGTCGCACCCGAATTAGTTTCGGTGTCTTCACGCGCAATGACAACGGCAGGAACAGGTGTTCTAAGGTCGTTTCGATCTGTTCGCGAATGCGACACAATCTTTGGGTCGTATAAGTGGTTCCGAAAGCCGGGAAATCGTTCGTCTTGATCTTTAGACCAGTAACGCGCCTACAGTGAATGAATAAGAGAGTGTAGGTTTAAGACATACGTCGCCTCCAACCTTTTCACTGCCATTCCTTGTCCACCAAAAATTCCTTGTCGACCTTGTCGTTGAGTATCGGAAATTTGGGTTTCAGGCCCGCAAAAGCCAACGTTGTTCCCACTCCACTTGCGCCTGCTGAGTTGCTCCCTTCTTTACAGTCTCACGAGACAGGATCCGAAGGCGGGCCAACTTGTCTGAGGATGCGACCTGTGATGCCCTCTCACGTCTACGGAAGCAGACATAAGACTCGTTGAGGGTATCGGATTCATCACCCTGAAAACGGTTAGGACTGTAAAGATAGTTAGTTACAAAGACAACTTACATTCAGTGTTGGTACAATCCAATGACCTCCTCGTTCTATCCTTTGCTCTTTCCAATGACGGTAGACAGCCTTTAATCGTTGTCCTCCTATTCTTAGAATCAAGAACGCCGACAGCTGCATCTGGTGCGGACAAGGCCTGGAGCCCATTGCTTGCTCCAAGGTTTTCCTCAAGCGAGCTGTAAAGCTCGACGTCGCCCTTTCCTCTATCACAAGCAACAATGACTTGAATGCCCCGACCGTCGAGGTTCTTAGCGGCCAAAATTGATGACATGAGTAGCAGATTCAGGGAAGCTGGTCGCCTTGACCCAGTAGATGGGCGATGTAAAAATCTGCTTGCAAAGCGAGCGAGTCAGAGACGCTTTGAGGTCGCGCATGTCGGACCCTTCAGAAACTCTGAGTATATGTGCATGAGAATGCTCGATATGGAATGTACGCACCATCTAGACTCGCCAAATCCTGTGCTGAAAATGATAATACTCATGGTCTTCCAAATCACAGCCGTACCTGAGCAATCTCTTCCCAACTAAACTCTTCATATACAGCAAGAAAGTATTGGCGAAAGTCGTTAAGATGCCAGTGTGAGTGACAGGACTAGGTCCTTTCGATGGCGAGAGCAGGGACGCGACGCATTTGATAGAAGCTTTCTGGGAGTAGTAAGCATGACTTGAAAGGAAAAATGACGGAGAGGATACGGACCACCTGGTGGATCCACTGTGGACTCTCCTAATTACTTCATACCAATTTGCATCCGTCTCAGCATGGTCTTTTAAATCCCAGTAATGCAAACTCTATCACCGGTTTGGCGAGATCCACAAGCTCATCGTACAGGCACACCTCCACACTGTGCGGAGTCTAGCCAGCGGGGACCTCGTCTAGGGTCTCTTGGATCTTCCAGATCTGGCGGTCAGCGAAGTGGGAGCGGTTGTGGATAGGACTGAGGGACTACTGTGGGAATGAGCAGACATCGCGTAGGCTGATAGGGTGGCTTGGTAATTTTGCCACGAGGTATGGGGACGAGGAGGGTGTGGTTGCAAGTCTGGCGGCCGAAGAAGGCGGCTTGGAGGTCTGGGAGGAGACCGTTTAGAGAGATTAGTTTGTCGGCATCTGCATAATGGAGTAAGTTTATTTTTCTTTTTTCTTTTAAAGGACGATTTACCACTTGGATTCAACCCCCTCATGTTGACGACTCGTACGCCAAACGGACGGACTTTGTAGACTTTCCCAAGGATTTCTGCCATTTCTTCTTCGCCCTGCTTTCCAACCCAGCGTTCCATGCTCGCTGCCTTATCCGCTTCTGCAAGATCAATCATGCAGCCTTTGAGGACCTGATGAGTTGTGCGGTTTCGCTTTTTAACTTGATATGGAGAGCATTACTTGAGCCTCGTGGCAGACGAACGTTATGGCACTGCTCTAAAACTAGATTATTATATAATCACGTCTTCTCTTCCCGAAATGTTCTACTTATGACAGTTTTGAGGGCTTGAATCCCATGAACAGCGCCATTCTTCCTGAGGTGTGTCCCTTTGGGTTTAATGGTTTATTTTTTCACTATCTTCAAGCCAAATTCAAGTTACAACAGCACAGCGGCTTACCCCTCAGTGGTTCACAGCACACATCAGTTTGATCGTGTAGGCCACGCGTCACCGGTCACCAGCGATTCCTGTGCGTATCCAAATTTGCACTCCAGGAATGAATAATTACTTTTGTACAGCTTCGATTCAATCTACGAGCTCAAGACCTCCTACTTCGTTTGACTTGTCTCATACTTCTGATTAACAACGAGGCACTGAATGACCCAACCACACCGCCAATCCACCCATTTTTCACTGGTGACCCTCTGCCACCATTGTGGCTGGTTCACATCGCTCGAATCGCCCCCTTCCGCCCTTCTCAGCGTGCTCTTGATGCTGCCACCGCTTCCACTCATGCCGGCCCTTCCACTGCAAGTGATTGCTAGAAACGAGCACGCGGGTGATACAGCTGCAGGCAGGGACGGGAGTGACGCCGACGACGAGATGAGCCTGAGCTATGATTCGCTCAAGGCCATGGCCGATGGGGACGACAAGGTATGTCTCTTCCTGGCTTCATTATCCATCTACTGATTACTTCATAGCAGGCGCTCCACACCAAGACAAAGGAGGGCAGCACAGCTGATCTAACAATTTTTCGCTGTGAAAAGGAAAGGAAGAACCTGGATACTGGCAAGATGCAGGACCGACACTGGTGTAATATTTGCCTGTGGGTTTTGAATTTTCTTGACATTTTGGGGCTTTCCACTAATTGGGCTTCATACAGTGACGATCCTGCGATCAAGAAGGAATATTGCTTCTTGACTGCAGCACGACCACTCTACGCATGCATATTGCCCGGTAAGTCACGCTTTGACTTTTTATTGATTAGGCCTTCATTTCTTTTTAGCCGTCACATTGATCGATATCTTGCCCTCTGCAAGAAACATGAACTCACTCCTCATCCGCGTGCCTTGTCTCGTCTCCCAGCTGATCAAAGCTTCGGTGGGTAGGTTGATTTGTCTTGCGACCACAGATCTTTGCTTTAATGGCTCTCATGTGTAGGCTTCACCAGTCAACTCTAGACGGCGTCATGGTTCGAGAGCCAGCACAGCCGCCATTCACATCAGCGGCCCTCATGCATTACCTGGTTGAATTTGTGGTTTGCAAGGATGAAGTATGTGGTCTTGAACAAAATAATAACTTCCTAATCTATTCACAGGCCTTTCACTTGGTAGAACGTGGCAGCTTCCGTCGTCTCCTCAAATATTGTCGCCCAGGAAGGATATCCCGAAGAGACTTACTCTTCGGGCAAAAATTCTCAGGCGTGCAGAGGTCGCAACGCAGGCCGTTCGTGAAAAGCTTCATACTCTCCCAGGGAAGTACTTCACCTTTGATGCGTGGACCGAGGCGGGCGACCCGTATCTCTCGATGACAGGCCATTATATTGATGCCCTGATTGATCGTCCCAATGACTGGGAGCTCAAGACTGACCAACTTGGCTTTGAAGAAATTGAAGCCGGCACACTGGGAAGAACATTGCCCAGACCATCACCCGGATGGTCGGGACTTACAACCTTCATGGAAAGGTAAGTGCAACTGATTTCACCTCGTTGCTAGCTGCTGATCAGCCCCTCCCCCCACTCCAGGTTGGCTGGTTTATAAGTGATGGTGGATCTGTAAACCCCACGACCCTCCGTGAGTTCAAAAAGGATCTGACCGATGCGGACGCCGACTGGTCGGCAGATGATCACGACATCTTGTAAGTACAACTTACTCATCCTTTCGGTGGGATAACGGTCGGGCAGGTACATGGAACATGCGGTCCATGTTGCCTCAAAGCATTTCGTCGAGGCCATCGGTCCCAAGTCACGGCAAGCAGCGAATGGAGGCCGCCAAGATGGACACAAGCGACTCCCTTGGGAAAGCAATAGGGTTGGTCAAACAGGTACGCTTGCCTTGCCATCTCTGAGGCGTTTATATGACCGACTCGGATAAATTTAGATACACAAGTCACCTCAGGCTCGTGCGTTCTTCCGGGGTTGCTGTGTTTAAGTTGGCATCACATCGCTCAAGCTGAAGCTTTGGATTCGAACCCTATGTGGTTCTCTTGAACGCTTCCTCGAGAGGCTGATTCCAGTTAAGGATTTGATTGTAAGTCACCTTTGCAGGCCGTAGATCAGTTCATCTTACTGGCAGATGCAAGCGAGCGTGTTCCAAAAGTTTAGTGACTTTCAGTTGATGAGGAAGGATTGGGATTGCCTCTCTGTCATGAAGGAGGTTCTACGTGTTGGTCTTCACTCTCAATTCTCAACCAACTTGGAATCTGATTTCCATTTCATTAGGAACCATCGAACATCCAACAGACATTCTCAAGCGAGCGTGCCCCTACAGTATGGCGGATTGTTCCAGCCCTGGAGTTTCTGATCAAGGGTTGGAAATCAACGGCGCCGCAGCCGCAGTTCCGTGAATTGGCCACCGCACTTCAAAGGTGTTACTAACCTCAAATGGTACACTCGGGTTGATGGGAACTCGGGGGCATATTCCATTTGCCTCGGTGAGTTGTTTGCTATCTGCTCCTAGTCCTTGACCCGAATGTGAAGGATCTTTACTTCAAGCATCGTTGGCCTCCAAAGGAGTATGGAAACACCTTGAGGAAGTTGTAAGTCCCCACCATCCTGTGAATTACACCCCGTTTCCCTAGTTTGACGCCTATTATATTGCCTCAGAGACCCTCTGACCCTCAATCCCGTAAGTTTTCCTCTTCGAGTTCATGTTGATCGTGCTTTAAACTGATGTTATCATTCAAGATGCTACGCCGTCTTCTGCCGGCTCCAGTTTCGCCTATGGGGGCCCCTATCTTATGGACGTTCAGTCATTCCAAGTCTCGGAGAAAGCTGTGGGTAGCCCTCGTGATGAGTTACGCCAGTATTTAAGTGCTGGTCCCAAGACCACTTCTAACGTTGTTAGCTGGTGGGGGGTAAGTGACGCTAATTCCATTCATTCAAGCCTTGAACTAACTATTGTGTTAGCACCAGAGTGATGCTAAGTACCCTACATTGAGGCGCATGGCCCGCGACTACCTTGCCATTCAAGGATCAGCCATTACCTCTGAACGCGCCTTCAGCAGTGCTCCATTCGTTTGATCTCGCTGTGTTTCAACCCTAATTTTCCTTTTCTCTCTAAATGCCCTCTGTCCTCAAGTTCAAAGTCGGTGTATGACCCACATCTTTCCTTCTTTGGCTTACTTATTCCACTTTCTTTTCTTGCTTTCTTTGCCCCGTTTCATACAGGGAACAAGTCTTTCGTCGCGTTCGGCAATCTTATTGATGCAGAGTCTCCGAGTCTCCAAGTCTCCGACCCAGACCTGGAAGGTTCATATTCCCATTCGCAACCTGTCTGACATGTCTTTATACCCCTTCAGGTCTGCACTGAGGTCGCTAGTTTCCTCGAACAAGGCCAGGGGCTTGAAAACTAGATTTGGAGGTTATGGCACCTTCAGAACCTCATCGCTGACACAGACAACACCAATCTAGGCGCGAATTCAAGAAAATTAGCAACTGGGTGACAAGTTGGATAAGGAGAAGGGCAGGTAGGTATTTTGTTGTTCGTATTCAACTCTCTTCTCAACGCTTCTTCAGGAGCGAACTTTCTGCACCCGATTTCAAACGAAACCACTCCACCGACATGACCAGGCAAAGGGCCGCCGAAAAGGAGCGCAACCGCGAGGTTAATCAATATGTCGATGGCACTATTAAGCGCAAGCAGTCGACTTTCAGCGTAGGCCACGATTTCTGATCCCATTTCAGCTATTTCGGCTCCTATTTAAACACCAACTCTGGTGCTCCCTTTTAGCGGTCCTTCGGCTCTGCTTTACGCATCCCCCACCTCACCGCAGCTTGCTACCGTGTGACATTGCGACGGGCCGTGGTTTTATAACAACATGAATCCCTTTCAGTGATTTCTTCTCTCCATTTAAATATTTACCTTGGAATAAGGATCTTGATTATGCTTTTATACGTCACTATGGACCCCATACTTGATCTATTTCTGGAATCTACCTACACCAATTTGTTTTCTCCAACTCCTTGTTGATGACTGGTATGTTTTTGAGTTCTTAAGATGGATGCCCCACGGAAACTCGTGATCACACTTGGATTGGTTTTTCTTGGACAATGATAACTGGCTACAAGGCTTGGCCACCTGTTGGAAAAGCCTCCTGTCTCTGAGCTCTCCAATTTGTTTTTGTGTTGTTTTATCTACTTGATTAAAATAGGATGGGTCTGCATCTCTTTGCCATGTCGTACAGGTTAATGCCTGTAACTTACACCCAAAAAAATTGCCACAAGTGGGAAACGCAAGGAGTGATTTGAGTCTTCATGTATGAGACATTAAGATCGCACAACTACCAATAGTAGGAAATTTGACACAAGATCCTCTGCATAATAAAATGTCGAAATAACATGCATGTCAAGGGTTGGTCAACTGTACCAAGTTTAATTACAACAACACTTTTGTGGAGAGAAACATACACATACCAGGCAAGATAGGGCGCATTTTCAATTCCTGATATGGTATGAATGAAGACCTTGCTGAGATGTCCCCTGACCGGCCATACTATGGTTCAGTAGCTCTACTTCGGGATAAAAACAAGCACAGGATGACCACGCTTCAGAAGCTGGATAAGAGGAAGAACCAAACGCCTCCACACCACCTTGCTGGGCTGCTGAATCCAGCTCCGAGGTAATTTCCTTCTCAGTGACTACGCAACATTAGAAATAGAATAAGGATCTCTGATCACTGACCATCTTGGGATGTCTCAGATTGAGGCAACTTTCTTCTCTTGGCCTTTCCTCTTTCCAGGTCAGGAGACAGAACTCTCTTTTGGCCGTGTAATCGTGTACTGTCAATGTTGACGATCTAATTTTTGGAAGGTTAGCATGATTTTTTGGGGGGTGGAGTAACAGTGACAAAATTTACTGTAGGATGGATGAAAGCACCTTCACTTGAACCTGCCCATGTTGCTCCAGATCCTTGACAATGCGGTCTGGACCAAACCAGATTTCTGGATGGCATCGACTGGCGCTGGTTAGGGACTGGAGAGGATCAGTGATAACAGTGCATGCCAGAAGTTGAATTTGAACCACCTTCGTCTGTTTGGATCGACTCGGGATTGAATAAGCTGCGATCTTCTTGTCCTGGAAGATAATTTCCAAGGGCTGGTGGTAGCAGATGGCTCGCCGAGGCGAACGGCAGACAGCTGTGGGTTGATGGTGCCAGTGGCGGCAGTGCGGCACTCCGATGGGGGATTGGTGACTCGGGGCGTGGAGGTGAGGCAGAGTTTTCATCAGCGTTTCTTGTCAACAATTCTAAAATCAAAGCCACCTGGTCCTCCAAACGGCTAAGCCGACTTTGGGAAATTTTGAAAAATGGAAGAAAGGATGAGCATGGAAAAACTGACTCGACCTTGTTAGGCTCTTCAAAAACACACTCAATCCTATATACAGAGCAACGTATGCATGTTGGCGTGCCATAACATCGCGTCTTCGCCTTCCGGCATCCTTTCTGTGCTCATAGATCAATTACTTGGGCAAGGAATAGACCCACAGAAGAACGTACACAAGCCCCTTCAAGGATCATCAGAAAAGCCCCAATGTTGTCAAACTCAATGACCTACGTGATGCTCTGCCAAGGGCTGATTTTTGCACATCGGATGGATTTGAGTTTGAAGGAAGCGACTGCATTGGGCTTGCGACTGTGAGTCAGCTTGGCCGTGGTAGTGGAAGGATGGAGAAGAGCCTGCAGGGTCCTAATTTATTCATACCGTAATGACACATGTCGTTCTGCTTGCTCGCTTCAAAGTCCGAAGAGGATGAATACTTGAATCTTCGAGTGGTATCTGTATAATTCGATACTTTCGTGCAACCTTCCGATTATTCCACAATTTTTTGTCTATTATAGAGCAAAATGCGAGTGACGTTAGCTCCATCTTCGACCAGTGTCCCGAATGAATAATTTCCCCCTTCCGGGTTACGCAGAGTAGTCCCGACAGAAGGGACCTGGGCTCGAAAGCTGCGGCGTGCACGGAAATCCAAAGCAATTGCATTCTATACTGTATTTTGTGCCACACTAAGTATGCAGTGCTGATCCACCCATCATCACCAACAGACGCAGACCTCGGAGCCACACCCCCATTCTCGTGTCACCACCCTCTTCGTTGCATGTTCTTTGATGCGGCCAAGTTGTAATAATGCTGATGCAGCTATGGATGGTGAGGGATACTAGATGTGTTGTTGATCGGGTTGAGGGAATTCATGTTGGCGGTGGTGGAACGTTGAGAACGAGGACAGGGAGGACAGTGACGAGGTGGAAAGGCAGAAGACGAGTAGCCGTAGAGCTATGAGGCGAATGCCCGATATGAGGGGAAGTACGTGCCTTGGATGCGTTGGATAGATGACACGTCCAAGGGTTCATTCAGGATGTGGATCGGAATTCCTTGGCCGTTCCCCAAGAGGGGTTGGGAATTGCTATCCCTCGAGTGGGGCAGCGGAATCGGCGTCGAAATGCCAATCCATCTCGGAGGTGTCTTTGAGCCTACTATCAGCAGGAATATGGAGATGGGTCTTTGGGTCACGGAGCTCTCTGTTGCCGATGTCCATTCCATGAGAAGTTGTCAGGCTTGATGTCGAAACCAAGATGCGAATGTGTGCGTTGCTGATAGAGTGGTTCGGCCCCATTTTGCACACGGCAAAACGGGAGGGCGCTATCCGTCACCGCGCCTGTTGAAACGAGAGATTTGGGAAATATGGAGAAGCCGACGGGGCGGAATTGCACAGAGATGGGCTGAACAAAAAAGGCAGGGTATGTCTTCGGGATACCAGGTCTGAGGCGATGATCTACACCATGAAGGCCTACGTCAACGGGACCAAAGCGAGTTTCAGGAAGCAGAGAAATCAGTGAAGGGATGGGAAGTGGAAGTGGTCGGCCCGGGTGGCGGATCAACAATTGATAAATGTTTGTTCAGATGAGTTGAATTGGTCATGATAGCCGTCATGGGCCTTCCGTAGGCCTGAAAGTGGTGCTGTTAATTGACGGCCCCCTAATTTTGTTGACGTGGTCTTTGGCGACTCAGTTTGCCAGGACACCTCTCTGATTTCGAAAGCTACGCAGCAAGGTACGTGTTTCCCTCAAATATTGTCGACATATATATGCTAATTTGATTTTCTACTATCCCCAGATCCAAACCCACCAACGCATTTGATGGCAGGGTGGTAAGTCCTTGTTTCGCACCGCCTCCGTCAAAAATGAGGACAACCGATGAGACCACGTTACGGACGTGATCAACGTGCGCGGTGGTTAACGTTGAACTGGTATGCCCATCAGTACTGCTTTTATTCTCTTAGCCTAACCCCAGGTTGTGAAGATAAACCCCGCAATTTTGCTGCCCCTCTCTTGCTGTCGACATTCATTTGACCTTCGCTGTTTTCTGATTCAAAATTTCTCAAGTTCCGCTCATGTAGGCGACGTCTACCTAGGAATCATCTCGGCCAAACATCCCAACTCGAGCACGAGTCCCAGGTTTATGAAACCCTTGCGGATGGG
>Ga0307508_10006361_pt1 | contig 11110 bp, 6 predicted proteins | sample 9_EM_MG_FD_203089 | JGI IMG/M metagenome (GOLD analysis project Ga0307508, IMG submission 203089) | Populus trichocarpa ectomycorrhiza microbial communities from riparian zone in the Pacific Northwest, United States - 9_EM | ecosystem: Host-associated > Plants > Roots > Unclassified | place...
CTTACGATTCTAAGACGTCTGTGAAAGGCACAGTTTCTTTCCGTCAAGTAAAGAGTGGTTTTTGGTTGTGTGAAAACGGGCATTTTTGGTGTAAAACGGCCCCTGTACGGAAACTTTTGTCCCTGTAGTTTAGAACACTGGGCTAAGTTTGCTATAGAGAAATCAGAGGGGCATGCTGTCGAGCTCCGCCACTTATCGGACGAGAAGGGTCCGCCTGTGATGCCCCCCCAGCATCTCCTGCAGACTTGGAACGAATTGCTTGTGAACTCAACTTGAGAGAAACGACCTACTGGGCTCACATACGAGAGAAAACCCCGGGGGACGGCACTCGAAATCGAGATTCACAGCCATATCGACTGCATCTCTGTCCATCTCCTACTCCGACGACTACCGCACGACGATAGCACCAGCTGATAACTGGCCATACCGCGGTAGTGGAGTACCCGAAGTGGACAGGAAAGCACATCGGTGATAAGTGCTGGTTCTGTTAGTCTGGAGCTGTCAGTGCTGAGTCTGTTAGTTTGGAGCTGTGCAGACTGGAGAACAGCTCTTCGAGAATGACCGGCCATGGGGGGGTCGACACTCAGGTCTTTGGGGCGATGTTCGGAAGAAGACTGGCAAACATAAGGGGAGGTAGAATACAGCAAGGCTCTGTGCAGACGCCAAATGCAGTAAAGCCATATTACCGTTCCAATGGCAGTCAGATGTGGGACTGGAGACGCTTTGTGACCTGGTGGATTGGAGAGGAGGAACCGTATCTTCCATGGGCGTCGACAAGTTGGAGGAAATGGAGCATATGCGAAGGGCTACGCAACGTACTCACTTATAAGGCCTTCGCCTCCACTAGTTAGGCGGCGAGAGAATAACTGCTGTAATTTGCCGTGATTTAAAAAAGGTCGGATGGGATAAATGAGTCTCTCTGTCTCTCGTTCTGCTTTGAGATTTGTACAATCATGTCGTATACGTAAATTCAGAATTTCCACTCTTCAGCCTCCCTCTCTAAGAGAATACAATACACATACAAGACCCATCGTACCATCAAACCTCCATCATGATCTTCATTTGTTATAAACCGGGCGCAGGGCCATATCCCTCTCGTCTATATCTCTATTTAGTCGATCGATAAGTCCTTGGTTTCGGTCGGAAAAACTTCCCCGCGCCCATTATATAGATAATTCCCTCATACGGAAGGTGCAAGGAAACGCATGAGTGAAAGAGACAACGATTAGGAGAGTAAAGCAACAAGCAGCAGCTGCGGAGGGAAAATATTGAAAACCCAGTATCCTCGGATATCTCGTTCAAATACATAACCGTGTAAAATATCTCATGGGAAAACCACAGACCCAAAGGGGGCCGTAGACCGGCTGGTCTAGGACTAGTGAGGAGGGTTTCTCAAGGAGTAGTCCACTCCTGGGCTAGGCCTGCCCCGGCTGTTGGATTGATAACCCTGGTTTCTACCTTCGGGTATCTCGGCACCTAGGGTGAAACCACGCCGACGGGTGTTGGGTTATTTGTCACGAAGTGGTGATGGCAAAGCGTTCTCGATCGACGATGAAATAGTGACCTCGTGCCTTGGTGTCAAATGTTGGTGTGCGGGGGGATGTTGTGGACCGTGTGGCCACCCTGTGGCTTGCTGTGCCACACCAAAACTAACAGGTGGCAAAACTAGGGTTAATTAGACTGTGTCGTCAGTTAGCAGGGCTTTTAACACATCTGCCTATCAAAATGCCCCGACACCTGGGTTGGTTACGAGTGGTACATAGGTCCAACCCTAACATATCGCGGCGAAACGTAGTGGAGCCGGGCAAAACATTTGTACCCTAACTGTGGCGTGAGTATATAACCGAACCACTAGCGCTAAAAATTCCTATAAATTTCTCGTCGTTTCCGACTTCCACCTCTCCATAGTTTTGTCACAACTCGCAATACCCGAGATGCAAATATGCACAGTTGTTAAAATATCAACGCACAAAGTAATTCTATCAGACAGACATGATGAGGTACACAAACCCCTTGCGTGCCAGGCATAAATCCAATCTCCGATTTGCTAATTCCAGTCTCATGTGCACCACTACTGCAGGATTCCAACACAACCGAATGTCACCGCAATTTTTTTTCCCCCGGATTTCGGTCCGCACATAGTTACAGCAGTCTCCTATTCATGGAGTATGTTCTCTATTCCTATTGGCGTTTGCCTGACTAACCGCAGATTACCAGCTTGTGGCGGTACCTTCATAGTTCGCTCTGCGATGGAGCCTCCTCGAGGAGGGGGCAACGCTGGTCGAACAGACACAGTAGCCGTTTCGATCGTTGTTGGGGCGAGAGAGAGTACAACAACGAAGACTCCTGCGAAAAACTATCGTACTTGGGAAAAGAAGACTTTTGCCCGGAAGGAGTGACACTCCTGACGGATGGGACGAAGTCCCTGATCAAGTCGATTCATACCCGCAAGCCTGCCCGGGCCATCGGTCGGGCTCCCAGTTCCAATAGCCGAACCCGCCACTCCGGTGGCTTGGTACGGCGGCCTGCATGCCGTCACCGGCTATTCCCTTGTCAGCGCCGAACGGAGCACAACTGATGAGCATAACTTTTACAAGTTCACACTAGTCGGGAATCTGGAACAACCACCCATCAGCGAAGCCAGAATACGTGGCACGACGGACGAGTCTTTTGCTTACAATAGACTCGTTTCAAACTGAGTCGATTGCAATGAGTCCTCTTTTGTTGGACCGTTTTTTTTATTTGAGATCGATTATCTCATTCTTCATACATGTTATCTTTTCTGTTTTTTATTTATTTAATCATACTCGCATACAGCCGATGTTGTCTACGGCGGTGTAAATTTCATCTGCTTTTCCAGTCGGATCTTGTTGTGGTGGCGGCACTTTGCAATCTCCCGTTCCCCTTCGGCCCAGGCCAGTCGCACCGAGATTAAGCGCACACCAAGGAAATCACAAACGATGGGAGCTCGAACGAGTGCGAGTGAACAAAAGGACGAAGAAAGCGCCGCAATCCCTCTAGCACTCATCTGGAGATGCCATGAACGATTGCGTGGGTAGGCACGGCGGTAGCTCCTCCCTGACACCCAATTCTCACACGGTAGCCAGCTCCTACACCTCCTCTCCCCTCCCTTCTTCCCGGTGTCGCTGCCCGCGGAACATCGATTCAAACTCCTCGCTCGCAACATCTTCCTCAGGTGGCACACGCCTTCCCACATCTATGTCAGGGAGGGATTCCTTTGCGTACACGAGAATCTGCTCGCAGTGATCGCAAGTCAACAGTGTTCTCATAACGGGTGATGGTAGCTCTACTAGCCACGATATTACTGGCAGGTCGTTCTGCTACTTCTTCCTGCACGATCTTGAGTGCATTCATAGCGCTGAGGATGACAGTGATGTCGCCCTTCCGTTCTATGCAGATGGTACCATCTAGCTTCTTGAAGGCTCCATACGTTGACGCATAGTAGCATTGTGAACTGGTCGCAGTTGGATACTACTCTTGGTGGTATTGGGCAATACGGGGTTCATAAGAATGGGGTAAATTGGCAGTTATGACCACAGATGACGGACCAGTGGCAACATGTCCGGAGATGACAGCTGCCCTAGCCTCCCAGCACAGGCTTGACCACCGTTTTTACCCCCAGACAAGCTCCTCAGTTCCGCTGTATATCGAAAAAAGGTTCCTGCTTCGGCGTTTTATAAATCAATCAATTCACTATCGTCTTCTACATCGATCCCTATCCTCCATTATTTGGTAACTTTCCGTGGTGGGCTCTTTTGTTTTATGGGATAGGCGTGGGTGGAGGGCAGAGTGGAGCTTACAACCTGCAGCAACTGCACGGACAGTTGGCAGGAAGCGGACGTTACATAATCTCGCCATGATCAAAAAATGTCACATACGATTTTTGAATCGGCAAAATACAAACCGGCGATCACTCTCGCTCTACTCCATTGCCGTTTGTGTACACGTCTCTCGGTCTTCCACAATTCCCTAAGAAGGCACCACTCGTTTTATTCTAGGTTAGCAGCTACCATCTGGGCTGCATTGGTCGAAGTGGTCTGCTGCAGTGAATTAATGATGGAAGCTAGAGGTGGAAAAAACGACCGTCCCATCCACTTTGTTCTCACAGAAAAATCGATGAAGTTTGTTATATGAATGGAGGGGGTAAAGCCGCCTGGGCTTGATGGGGGTGACCAAACATGGGAATGTGGTCATAAGTTGCGAATGTGCCAAGCCTCTTGTTGACCGGTATTTCACGAGACAGTCCGATGCGCACCTGGAACTGGGCGACGAGTATGTTGGTGAGCCTTGTGACCCTTTCCCGACGCATCGAAGATGTCGTCGTCGCTGAGGCCGTTGTTGCGGAGGCCCTTGTTGCTAAGGCCGTTGTGGATGGCCCAACAATTGAATTGTAAAAATTCAGGCGTGGAGATCTGCTTCAAAACTCTACTCGACGTAGGGACCGTTGAGTCAAGTAAATGAATTCTTCATCATCCTCAAAATTGAAAAGAAACAGTTCATATGGTCAAATCTATGAAAGGCCGTTCCCTCCTGATACTCCCGCGAAGGATACCAGCGGACATACGGCGCTCAAGGCTGAGGACACACTTTTTGATTTCATCATTCTATCACAGGACGATACTCCACAGGAGGGTGGCGATGTATGCCACACGAGGACGATCAGAAAGACACATGTGGCGATTCCTTTCCTGAGACACCACGGAGTGGGAACTATCCTGCTGTACAGATTGGCCGCATCGTCGATGGCTAATGGCTAGGTAAAGAGTGGTTCGTTGGCAGCAAAAGCTGGAGCAGTTGAAGCGGAGGATTCTTGACTGTCTTTTTGGACTCTTCCGACTTCTTGTTAGTAGTCCTATATGAACATATCATCAGTGGAGCGAGATTTTTTAGCTTCACCAGGAGTAGGCATGGCACTTCCGGCTATTACGGTTCCATTTTCGGCGCGCTGGCTCCCTTGCTCTGATTTCCACTTTTCCAGGTGTGGTACCTTCGAGAAATTCCTTTGGATGCTCTTCGGCTTCGTTAACATTAATCCCTAAGAGTTTTACTCTCGAGTTAGAACGCCGATTGTTTCGTTCCAGAGGCCCGACTCGCTCAGCGGCGATGTTGCGTCATTCCAATTCGTACCGTTGGTGCTGCCGCCGAAAGTTGATATTGGTTTGCTCATTTACGCCACTGTCGAAGTAGCTTGTGACCCGGCTACGGAGGATCGGATCGCACCAACGCTGGTAGTAAGTCTTACCAATATCGAACAGTTCGCCCGCATCTGTACGTCCCGCCTACCTTTGCGCCGAGTGCGAATTCCTAAAAACCCTTGTGCCCATAAGGGTTACCCTTCTTTCCAGGCTTTCGGAACCCAAAAGGTATTCGCAACTCTCTTGGCCATCTCGCTACCGAGCGTACTATTTACCTTTCAACTACTCTGTACGAAGTCGGTGGTTTTCGCCCAACACATGGGATTTTCCCCTAATCCAGCTCCATTTTCTGGTCTGCATGCTGAAAGCTCTCCTCCGTGCTGAGAGTCAGCTAGCGATACTTACGATGATACATAGGCCAATAAACCGTACTGGGAAGTCCTGCAGTGCTTGGTGGGACAGCACGCACTGACGATTGTACATTGGCGATACTATGAGTAGTAGATCGCGGATGGGTACGAGGAGAAGGTTTGCGATGTAGATCGGTCTGCGTTTGGTAGCCGTTCGGTGTATGTGTGTTAGGAAACACGACCAGCGTATTCGAGTTACTACAGTCAACCGTGTTTGTTCTTCGGTCGATGCGTCGGCGGCTTTATTCTCATTCTCTCATCCCATGTGGTTGGATGTAGTTGATCATCATATCCCCTCTCGCTAGTGATTCTTCTTCGTTGTGGATGTGAAGTTAGTGTTGTTTGATCCATTGTCAGACGTGCCCCTACATATCAAGGTCCGACAACTAACCCAGTCACTTGTAACTTTTACCAAACACGAACGTACGAAATCCGCAAACCTGAAATATGATAAACTCGATAGCCCACTCTGCTCCTACCTCCCGACAATTATTACAACAAACCTTTCTCTGTCGCAATCAAATTCGATACCAGCAGGCCTACGACTTAGAGGACACAGCTTTTGCTGGGGCGCAGGAATCGGCTTCGCGAAGGCCGGCACTACCGGAGCGGATCACGATTATTACGTACGCTCACACAGCCATCGGACGGGTAGCGTCGCAGAAGCCTGGCCCTGACCGACAGTACGCGCTCCAGGCTCGAAACGTCATCGCTACTTTGGGCGAGGCTAGACCAGGCAACGCTACCAAGATCCGTGGCACACGGCTCACCAGGGAATCGCCGGTAGCGAAGTGGTAGACGAGTGTGCAACGATTGCGCCGGTGGAAACAGACGCCCGCGGGGTTGAACGTTTGAGCTACACAGACCGGAAGGATATGCGTACGCTGCTGCTCCCAAGGTTTCTTCCGAATGTCAAGCGGGAGATCTTAGAGAAGTGGGTACACGTCTGCCACTGGGCTGGATGTCGTAACTTCAAGGCAACATACCGAATGCCGAAAACCCTGGGGCTGTATGGCACGGTTGCCGGGAGGTCCAAAAGGGTCATCTCGAGGTTTTACAGGAAAAAACGGGTAGCGCTCGCATACGACAATACCTAGGTCCGTTCTACCGTTCAGTGCTGGTGCCAGGACCCAACAAAAGAAAAGAGAACCCCATTTGAAGGGGTGCTCGGAGTGGGAAGAACTGCGGAAGACGTTGTGCGCGTAAGTGTGGAAGAATACCGGAAGGTGGAAGAGACGGAGGACGACAAGGGATCTGTACGCGTATGAGAGATGTAGCAGCCGGTGGTTTAATTCATTGCTTATGGATATGGGACGACGTGTGCCGGCGGTGAAAGGTGAGATGCTGGGAGCCTCTTTTCAGAGTGGCAGCTCCGGGAGCACCGGGAGCAGGAAGCGGAGAGGAAGGCGGAGACGGAGGCGGGAGCTGGGTAGCACGGCAGAATTGCGTGTCAGGCGGAAGCTATCATCATTCGTAAGGAAAAAAATATCCAACGGGTTGAATTATCCTCAGCGGGTACCCGGGACAACAATTTCACCGCGTGTGCGCGTTTTTCTCCCGCGAATCCCGAAGTTGCATCTCTCATCTAGATCTTCTACCCGCCGTGCCCCTACCTGTCCAACCAGGCTTGATTGACGTGTGGTTACGGCCTTTGCTTTTTGCTTCTGTTAAAGCGCAATGCGTAAGCCAGTGAGGTACTTGTAACAGTGTGTTCATGCCTTAACCGACGGTATTTGATGTTTGTAATTCTTGCGGCGCTAGATGGCACGGCGGGTAAAAGGGGATAGGTGTTCGTGGACAAGTGAAAATTTGTGAGGCTCGGCCAGCATGACCGCAGACTATCACTCTACTTTAAATATTCTGTCGCTTAATTTCATAACCTGTAAACTCCACTTCCTCTTCACTCCACTTCTCCAAGTTCCCACGTCACTCGGTACCACACAACACTTCGCTCTACCAAACAAGCGGCAACCCGTTTTTAATTTTTCCTATCGCCTCCGAGTATGTTTGTTATTTGGTAGTTAGATTAAACGGACTTTACTAACGGACAAATAACAGATTACCAAGAACTCGCCCCTTCAGAGGAAAAGATCTTCACTCGACCCCGACCGCGCTAGCTACTAGTATCGACTAACGGGGTATGTAACAACTACGCTGCACTCGTGGGCGATATAGCATACTATACCTTTTGGATGTCGCTAATAGCAATCAGATTTAAAAATCATGGTGCGCAAGGGACGTCTTTTGTTCAATAAGGCGCACCCGACGAACGAGACTGGGCTCCCAATTTCATCTGGAGAACCTGCAGCCGAGCCTGACGTGCCGACGGAGGACCGAAGTAGTCCCCCTTTCCGGGTGCGAAGTCCGGGCCCGCTTGAGTCCGCGAGGCTGAACGCTTGGAAAACCGAAAATGTTATTGCGACGGCCGATAAGATTTTACGCCGGGCTATGGACTACAAGTTTGCTGAAGAACCAGTGAGGCACCAGCGGGAGCCACTGGGATATAAAAACGGCGAACCATACTATCATCAGAGGCCCAGAAGTGACCGAGGAAAGATTGACGATCGTTGGCCCAACGCTACAGACCTTACTTCGTCACCCATACCACAATCTAGCCCCACCTGCGACGTGGCCGACGTGTTTGTTCCCCGTTTGTCACCTGGTCCTCGCAGCATCCGATACACTCGGCCACCGTGGAATAAACCAGAAAGAGACAACCCCAGCGAAACTGGAGAAGAAGAAACAGACGAAGAAAATGCAAACCCGCGATTTTCACCCGAACAAGTTCCCCCGGTGGCAGCAAAACGGACGCCCCCGCCTCTGAGGCCGGCACGCCGAGAGTGGCGCTGGACGATAAAGCCCGAAATAGACCGTTTGGAGGTAGTTGAAGAGGGTGAAGCAGATGAAGGAATGAGGTCGCCTGCATCTCCGACTAAAGAAGTCCTGCAAGAGACAGCCAGTGAGTTCGTGCTACCAGAGAGTGCGGTGGCGGAAATCGAAGAAGAAATCCTGGAGCAGGGACCAATTGGCCCCCTGATGTATCCGACACCCAATAATCCACGCCATACGGAGGTAGAGAAAGAGACGGGTGCGGTCAAACCTCGGAGTTCGCCTGGAGGAATTCGTACACAAGAGGAACTCACAGAGGGTAGTGAAGCAATTGTGCCCGGATACGTGGTGGCTTCCCAAGAGGAGATGGGTGAGAAAAAAGGACGTGTTGTCGCAGTGGGCGGGAAAGACCAGCCGCAACCCCAAGTGGACGTGGTGTGGAAAAGGCCCGGCACCTCCCTTGCAGCCGTTGACGCACAGCCGTTCTTCACGCCTTTGGTAGGCTCGCTAGAGATGCAGGGAAGCTTGCCAAGTCGGTTTATGGACGAAGAAACGGCGGCTACAGTCGCTGCTGCTCACACTCTTGTGGCTCTTTCACGGTTTCCTCAGGCGTCTCAACCCCCGCTAAAAACGATCCCGACCCAGCATTACGAATCTACCGTTTGTCCTCAGTGCAGTGTTTCACTTTATCAGCTCAAGATGCTGAGTGGCTCTCCGCCTGAACGGGACGATGCTCTTTTGAGAGCACACGTGGAAGTCTGTCTTAAAGATCAGCACCAGGGATGGGGCGATAATGGTGTCATTGATGCGCACTTCAGCGGAGACCCTTCGGGCGAAGGTGCCGATACCGAGATTGGTGTGGAGGTTCGGGACGGAAGCAGTCCGAAAATCCAGAGAAACAGCCACCCCGAGAAAGATGAAGGGAGTGCGGGAATGCCGTTGTTCGCCGCAATGGCACCAGTTTCAACGACGGCTGCAAGCCAGCGGAATTGGGAGGAGCTGGAAAAGCTAGCAATCATCAGGCTAGCAACAGCCAAGATGGATTCGCAGGCCCGAGAATCATTCCCTACCGAAATGGGAAAGTCTCGCCAACGCAAGGCCTTCGCCCAGAGTCGTGGCCCGACGGATCGCGAAGATCCAGTGGCTTACGAGGGCCAGAAAGAGGCTGTGATCTACGACTACGAATACGATCGACATCTTTCCAAACGTGGATACCAGGATCCAATCAGCCAACGCAGTGCCACAAGCTCACGCCAAGCTGGTGTTGCGAATTGGGACGAGCGGCTCAATGTCAAACCTTCCGCGAGCTATGGCTCCCAAAACGAGACGCCGCCGGCGGGGCGAACGGCCTTGATCGCTAAGAGGCGACCGACAACCAAACATGATGTCCATTCTACTACTGCTGCAGTCCCGGGCACCTCAGCTGCCCCTGATGGCACCGCTGCTGGATATTCCACTGCTGATGTGGTGGAATATGGCCGTAAGGCTGTTACAGGAGGAGCCCCGACTCCGCCACCTTCTCCAGTTGACATGGCAACCCTCGCCTATGTCAAAGGTGGTCACGGCAGGAAAGTGAAAGACGGAAGACGCCCGGTCCATGTGAACGGTCAATTGCCTGCCACCACAAGGAGCGGCCCATTCAAGAAGGATGGCAAGACAGCGCCGCAACCCGACCATCCGATCCCAGCAAGCCAATCCGGACCTCCCGTTACCCGGACTCACCGCAAGCGCAGCCGTTTGGAGAAGGAGGCGGTAGCCGAAGCACCGCCGGCAAAGCTGCAGGCCCTCCATGCAGCCGCTACCGCCGCCTATAATACCACCGCAGCTGGTGCCGACGCCCAGCGAGATGGAGCCCGCACGGGCTTGAAAATTCGAATCCCGATGGCTGCCGTTAGGTCGGCTTTCCGCGCGGCGCACAACAGGGACAAGACGCCGGCGGAGGGCGGGGTCAAGGCCGCGCAGAGCGCGGGCGTGGGTGACGGAGGCAGGGGCTTCGCGGCGATTGCCGCGATGGACGCCATAACCATGGGCAAGGGCGGAGAAGACGGGCGCGGGAAGGATCACGGGCGTGGATTTTAGATGACCGGCGGTCTCTCGAGGGGGTGGAGAAGGGGGAACTAGGTAGAAGGGGGGGAGGGGGTGCTTTCGCGCCCTATTCACCCATATTGCGGAGTTTTTTTTTTAATTTCGTTTTCGACGTTGTGGAGCTTCATACCTACGTGCGGTTTTTTTTTTACATTTTTCCTTTCGGCGTCAAAAAGGAGGGGATTCTACGCAAATAGCAAACACCATCTACCACCATGACCGTTCCTGGCTAATGTGAAATTAAATCATTTGGATTGATACCGAAAATTGCGACAAATTTGTAAGTAAAAAGTGTCCGTCGGGGTCCGTAATGATTTCCAATCACACTCTCCAATGGAGCCTACTTCCAAAACATACTGAACGCAACACGTTCGTCGTTTGGAATGATAAATAATTCCAGCAACAACCCTATACCAGCAGTGACCCGTTCTTCATACTGCATTTCAATATGTGGCTGGATTTGCATACTTAGGAAAGATCTGAATCGCAGCCGAGGTACGGAGGCCTACGGAGGCCCATAGCGTCCAATTGGTCACGTTATTGAAATTTGAGAACCCTGCACCCTGAAACCCAAAAACTCGAAAACTCCAAAACGCAAAACACAACAATCAGACAACCCTGCACCCTGAA
>Ga0307508_10006362_pt1 | contig 11110 bp, 5 predicted proteins | sample 9_EM_MG_FD_203089 | JGI IMG/M metagenome (GOLD analysis project Ga0307508, IMG submission 203089) | Populus trichocarpa ectomycorrhiza microbial communities from riparian zone in the Pacific Northwest, United States - 9_EM | ecosystem: Host-associated > Plants > Roots > Unclassified | place...
GTGGTAAATTCTCACCCTAAGAGAATCCTAGCATTTTTGCAATTGTGTATCACTCTTGACTGGACCTTATCAACCAGCCATCACCCATTTCCCAACCTAGATACCTCTAGAAATAATTACCATGCACGGTAGCAGCAGAAAAAGAACGCCCAGCCACTACACTATCGCCACCAGTAGTAATTGATCGATGGTCACTCCCTCCCACTGTCACAGACCCATCATAACACAACTATTATGACACAATAACTCGAGCCTTTTCTCAACAAAACCATCACTCATCACTGTCAGCACCCACTCCAACAACCCCTCAAGAATAGCCTTGCAGTCATTTTTTAGCCAAGAAAACCAATACTTCCCATTGTTTTGGCTAAACTCTAACCCTTTCTCACTAGATCTTCTTCTCCAACCAACAACCCCCTAACACTCATTTTTCAAGTCAATTCTACCCGAAATCAACCCTTAAAAGTCCAACCCTAAAGCAACCCAAAGAGAGTCAAAATCGCCAAAAGAGGCCAAAACTTTCTTTGTTTGGATCTCTCATTTTAGGTTGTTGTTAACTTCATCGCTAGCCAAGAATAAGAGAAGAAAAAGAGGCGCTTCAGATCCACTAGGTTCCTGCCTTCCAGTAGCAGTGGTGCTTGGTTCTACGGGCTGACAGAAGTGGTGGTAAGTAGAGTCCACGCTCCGCCACTATTTAAGCAACTCCAACAGCTCTTCCACACAATGCAGACCTTGAACATATTCTTCGGGAATGTTTACTTTGAATTTTGAATGATTTTTTTATGTGTTTGTTGTCATCATTGTTTGGTGTTTATGTTAATAATTGTAAATGTGTGTAATTTTAGGGTGTGTGAGTTAATTAATGAAAAGGTTTGTGTGTGTCTTTGCGTTTTTTTACCGGTAAAAAAAGATAGAAAAATTAATCAATTAAATATTTTAATTTGCATTATGGCTAAATTTCTCATAAAAAATTATATTTGTATTTTTTATCAAAAAAATATATGAAAATATTTGATAAATATTTTTTTTTATCAAATATTTAGCATTTCTTAAAAATACCAAAACAAAATTAAAAAATAGGTTTAATATTTTGCATGTACGTATCATGAACTTAATAAGAAGTTTATTAAGCTCATGAAGGAGTTGATCTAAATTTAAAAAATAAAAAAAATAAAATATATTTATTTTTAGTATTTCAGAATTAAAAACTTATACGTAAGATATATTTTTATATTAAAAAAACAAAAAACAAAAACAAAAAAATATTATGACTTTAGAATGACTATATTTAACTTGTAAAGCCATACACCTTTTAAGATGAATCTTTTTTAACAAATAGACAAACTAATGGCTATAAAAATACAACATAGCCTTAGAAGTAAAAAAAAAAAAACAATATAGCTGATTTTAAGTACGATGTATTAAGGGTGATATTATGTTACCTATACACAATTAGTTCTCTTATCTAGACACTGCAGACCAATTAAGATTCCTAGTAACCAAAATACCAGGTGACCACTCCAAACCTTTAAACCATAAAAGAACAAGAATTTCTTATTCTTTCTACACACCAAATCCGATCTAAAGTGATGATTATCACGATGCTGCATATGTGTGACATACAAATAGACTAAAATGGATCAAAATTGTACAAATTAGAAGATTAAGGATCAAAATGAATAAGGCAATACAATTTGAGAGCTTAATTTTGTCAATTGAGGGCCTCCTTGAAGAGAAAAAAAACTAAGATTAGGGAAAAATTGTAAAAAACTAAAAAGCTAAGGACCTAATTAGAAGAGATTAAATCTTGGAGGAACTTAATTGATCTAATCAGGGGACTTAAGTGTTATAGGCGCTGAAAGTTTAGGGGTGATATTGACTAGATCATAGGCGAAATTAAAAGAAATTTGAAGTTAAAGGTTCAATAGAGGGCCAAATTGAAAACTTTTAAGATCAATGATCACTTTATAATACGTGTTGAAGTCTAAGGAGCCAACTAAATATAACCAGCGTTGAAATTGCAAAGATTCCTAAAATTAAGGGTGATATAGGACTCAAATGCAAAGTTTACAACACAAGGGATTTAAATTGAAAAAAGAAAGACTAAAACCCAAATTAGGTTTTATTTAGAAAAAAAAAGAAAAAAAAAGAAAGAAAAAAAACATGAGAAGCTGAGATGGTGACCTTTCCAAGTCACTGTTCATTATATTTAATATTTCCCTAAATAAAACCCGAGATACGCTGATTATGGTACCCTCAGATTTTTTTATCCTCTTACAAAACATGATAAGTAAAACCCCACTTTTCAACTCTAAATCTACACTACAAACCTAACTCTTTTCTCTATGTCATTCATTCTAGAAACCCATATAAAACCCTTGCCTTAATCAGCCAAAATTATAAGTTGGTGTTTACTCCATTTTCGATCTTTAAAACCAGATAAATTAGGGCATTTTATCTCCAGCCAAGGGCTAGGATCCTTTCCTAACATTGCTATGACTCTCCCAACTCAAGGTCCATATAACCTTCTTTCTAGCTTATAAAACCACCCCAAAGACCCAACCAACAAGGAGGCAACAACAAGAAAAAGAGAAAATCTAAAACCAAATAACCTAGCTCCCTTTTAGCTCCCATCTTGCATATTAAACCTCTACCTTCTCCTATCCATTCAAGACACCTCTAACCTTATACACCAAACCTCAATCGTTCAAACATTAATCAAGGAGTCAAACCAAAACTACCTTTACCTTTAACCCTCTTTCTTTTATGGTTTCAAAGTTGAAAACCCCAAAGTCATTGATTTAACAAGCAAGAAAGGTCCAATATGCTTTTAGAATAATAATCATAAATTTGTCATTGTTGTTATAGGTGTAACCTTCAAAACCTTTCATGGTTCACTGCCATCACAACTATGAATGCTTTTTTTTCATCTTTTCATGTGTCAATGGTTGTGTTGCTAATCATTTCATACATTATCAGTGTGTAAACATCCTTTACTCGAGCATTAAAATGACTATTTTGGGCATAAGATTGAGGCATGCATCGAGATGTAGGGTTTTCACTTTTAAATCTAAATTGTGGCAATAGTGTCGGTTTGGGGTTTAAACAATACAAAAATTCTTTAAGGTTACTGCCATTTCCAGTGACAGTTTTCTTCTATATATGTTTTTAATCTTATAATATTTCATTGATAAAAACTCCATATGACAATGCTTACATGTAAGAACATAAGTTCTTAGGTTTCCGATGCCTTCGATTTGTAGATAGTCCAAGTCTTTTTTTTGTTTGGTGATTGGTTTGAAAGCTTTCATTTTTTTCAAAAACACAAATAAATAAATAAATAAAGATTCATCATGTAACACCTTGTAATTTCAAGTACAATTAAACCAAGAAATCAACATCACATACATAAAAACATGGCAATTTGTTTTTATAGGAATATACCAATACCTTAGGACACTCCATTGCATCCACACCTATTATCAGATTTTACTCAAATGGTTTCTTTTTTTAGGCATCATACATAGCACATTTTATACCCTTTTGAACAAGCTATTTTTTTTTTTTTATCAATTTATAAATCTTATCCCATAAAAAATAAATTCAGTAGAGTTTCTCTCATACGGGATCCTACATAAAATTTCATCTCATTATTTCCTACATAAAACCATATCACAATATAACTTCATCACCATACAGTAGCTTTGGACATACCACTATAGCTTTGGACATACCACTAGTTCATTTAATTTCCTCCATTAGATCATTTCACATCACACCCTTTTATCATTTTACCTCATTGTTGTACAATCTCAAGTTAAATTACACACATTCCATATAATACACTTTAAAATTACACACATTCCATATAATACACTTTACTAACAAAGTAAAAGTACAAGAGATATTAAAAATAAGTATTACATGATTTAATACATAGCGAAATGAAGTTATTGGAATAATTATAATTATACAGATTTTACATTTAAATATATACCTAACAAAAATTATAGAATAAGTATCAACTACGTTTGCGTCGTCTCGCCATGTGAGATGGACTTGAAATGAATAGAACATTGCAATTATTATTTAACCAAATACCATGCATATTTCCATTTCAATCACTTAACTCATTTATTTTCATTCCAACATACAATGCATTATTTCATTCCAAACATATAATTTAACTATTTTCCATTCCCAAACACATTTAGAAAATAATACAAAAAATATAAAGATTTTAAAAAATATATAATAAAATTTAAAAGGTCAATATGTCAAGTACCTACTTGCTTCTCAAGTAAAACGAGTTCTTTTAGCTGAAAATCTAGCTTCTAGTGCCTCTTATGATTTAAAAGGAGATATCATTATCAGAATATTATCAATTCCATCAAATGAATCAATATTCATATCAATGTATATTTTTTCCATACTTAACATTACATCATTATAATTATTATTTTTAACGTCAACATATTGAAATTTCAATACTTGTCTTTTAATAGTTGTCCCATACTAATTCATTTCATATTTCATTTCCCTGTTCTTCCACAATATATGTACATATTATGCGATCTTAGCTTCAATACCAAGAGATTTATTAGAGGTTCTATTGGGTTCAGGCATGAGACTTAGAGCAAAAAGATTTAAGGAGGCGATTTATGGACATTTTCAAGATACATAGCTAAGATAGACTTCAAAAGGATATAAAAAAAAATAAAAAATAAGCCTTGATTAATGTTCAAGAAGGGCTTGTAGGGTAGCTTCCACACATTATAGAAAGATTGAAAAAAAAAGATTCAAATCTGTCAGTTTTGACGTTTCGCTATTGTTTTGGCCATAACTTAAGCTACATAATGCATTTTAAAGCGATTATAGTTGAATTGGAAAGTAGACATCTACATATATACAGTGACATATGATAGAACTTCTAATTCATAAAAACAAGAGAGAACAATTTGTTTGAAATTGGACTTCAATTATGCCACCAAATTATAAAATTTGACTTTGTGCTTATTTTAATTATTTAGGCTATTATTTATTTATCTTTTAGTTTTTTTATAGAGCCTAAGGATTTTAAGGGTTATTTAGGTTAGGTTTTATTTTATTATTTTAGTTATTTTGGACTTTTAATGTGTGAAGACCTGTTTCTCAAGTTTGGGTTCATTAAGTCAAATTAGAGTTAGCTTTCTACTATATAAACCAATTGTTAACATTATTTTAAGATTAATGAATTTTATTTACAAGTTATCACATATTATGTGTTTATTTCTCTTTGTGTGTTTGAGCGATTCCCATATTAAGTTCTTGATTGAACTTGCAAACTTTTCGAAGGATTGATCAACTTTGTTGTGATTTGTACTTCTTATTTATGTCTCATTATAGATGTATGGTGGGGGTGATCAATTGCATATAACTTTAGTTTTTCAAGGCAAGGTTCTTTTTTGATCAAGTTGCAAACTTTCTTTAAAACCTCAAATTATCAATCTAAATGACAATTCTGCATTAACATATATACAAATAACACACAATTCTTTTTCTTTATACATATTTTATAACCATTTTTATTCCTGAATTTTCTATATTAACAAAGAACCACCACAAATGCTATTTAAGTTATTCCTTATTAACTCAAGTATGTTATATAGTCTCTCTTAAACCCTTAATAATTTATATTTTGGTCTAATCAACTAATTCAAACAAATAAGCCAATATTTTCCAAATTGCATGCATAAATATTTCATTGTATATACTATTTGCCATAATCCATTTACCAATCTTGTTTCATTTATGATATTTAAGCCTCCCAATCATCTAATATTTTGACCCATTCTTAATACATACCCAAGCACACTATCTCAACAAATAACAACACACACACAAAATTCCCTATCATTCACTCATATCCTTTTCAAAAATATCTCACATCATCCCAATATCTATTCAAATCAATAAAATCACTTAATTTACTAATTCTAAAGCCTTCCCATTAACTTAACAACATTTAACATTACAAAGATATCCAAACTTTAAGTTTACATCTTTTCTAGACGCACTTATATAGACAATTTATATATCATAACAAAACTCCTTTTTGAAACACTATTATTTTTTATCAACATATTACATAAACATGTAATCCCACAACAATTAAATCAATTATGCTATCCCTTGAAATTTCCTATATGGCCGGCCTAAAATGCTTGCTTCCTATTGAGTTTTAAGTTAATTATTTCCATCATTAAATTCTAATTAACATTTATTTTTTACATCACTTATCCAATTTTTTAATTCAATTTGGAGGAAATTTGAGATTCATCCCCTCACATAACCAACCAAAAATCTCTTCCTAACACCATTTCTCAAATTTACACACTAACTAAACCTTCAATTTCACAAGAATTTAATCAATTTAGCCAATTTCCTAAACTTATTCACATGGCCGGCCCTAGGGTTTCCTTTTCTTCAATGATTTTTTTCTCAATTGTTTCATGTTTTCTACTAAACAATTATTTCATGCCAAATGATCATTTTACTATTAATTTATCATTTCTCCTAACTTTCACTCAAGAACCTAGAGATGAAAATTTGATTCCCTTTTCATGGCAACATACAAAACAAAAGAATTAAGTTATGAGAACACATTACCACTATGCTAGGAGCAATTGAAAGATTCCTTTGCAAGCTTTCCCTCTAACTCTTCTTCCTTCTTCAATTATAAAGCTTTCCCTCTAACTCTCCTAACTCGTTTTTCTCTCTAGAATTGCGTTCTTAGATTGTCTTTCCTAGCCAAAATCACTCTCCAACACTGTCTAAGCCCCTAACTTGTAAAAAACAAAATCATAATTAAATTTGCAAGGAAATGAGAAGATTTGAGCTTTATTGCCCTTTTAATGGCTGGCGGAAGCTACAATAACAAGGGGAGGCAGCTTTTTTTTAAAAAAAAATTACCACAATACCATTTTTATATGTCCACGGGTTAATTTCTGTATTTTACATTGACATTGGTATTTTTTTTTACACACTGTTTAATAACTAGTTCACACTATCTATTCTTTTACATTGCAAAAAAATTGGGTCTAACCCGTAGTGAAAGCGTGTTTATTATGTAGTTTGCAAGCAAGAACCGAACTTCTTTCGCTTTCTTTGTTTGAAAAAAGGCCTATTCGAACTCCATGTTCTCTTGAATCTTATTACATGATGAGTAATCACAACTTGACACAGCCAAACCACAATGGACGTTACAGTCATGGTACAACCATTCACTCACTTCCGGATTAACTATCAAAAAAAAAAAAAAGAAGAAGCAAACACAATCTGCAGGGAAACAAGAGTTTGACAGTACAAATTACGCAGCTATATTGAAACGAATGTGCTTAAGAAGCACAGGGATCACAATGTCGGGAGAGCTCAACTGAGGCAGGTGACCATCAGATGACATGACTTCAACAATGGACTCACCACCAAGATTTTGGTGCAAATGTTCAGAGGCAACCACAGGCACAGCCAAGTCCTTCATGCTCTGCAGGATGTGACAGGGGACTGTGACCATATGTAGGATTGCCCTCATGTCACTGTGGAAGATGGTCTGTGCCACGCTAAGGGCTATGTCTGGTCTCATATTGAAGAGTGTGCGGCTGAATTCTTGCACGGCTATTGAATCCATGTCTCCACCCACGGCTAGTGGGGCAAAACCAGAACACCATGCTTTGTAATTGTTTTGCATTGCTTCAAATAATTGGTCTAAATCTTCCTGCTCGAATCCTCCATAATAATCAACATCATTCAAGTACCTGATAAAAACAAAATTGAAAAGCCAAAATTCATTATTGATTTTGTTCTTTAGTATAAGTGGTGGTAGCAAAAGATCCCTAATTTGCCTAGAGGCTAAGCGGGTAGTGGGTAGCCCACAAATCCAATCATGAGGAAATAGTATAAAATCATCATAAACAACTCTTTCCACTGCCTAAACTGAAGTGGCAATATGAACTTATTGCTTTTAAATTAAAATCATCATTGATTGAAAATAATAAACAAGAGAGCGACCTTTGGCAAGTTAGCTACATGTATTAAAGAACTAAAAAATGGACACTATATATAATCAACAGCACAACTCAGAAGAAGTCGTTTAACAAAATAAAAAATAGACGTACGCGTCTTGTATTAAATTTTATTAGATCAGCGACGTGTAATTTTGAACTACTACTTGAATTTACCGATTACACATTCAAACATACTTCATCATTATTGCATTGTGAAGTAAATATATAAAAAAAAGAGTGAAATTTATACATAATCAACCATGATGATCTAATAATTAACGAACAAGCGCCGATTGAGTTACGTACCTTGGAGAAGCAGAAAGCATGACAATTTTAGAGAAGAGATCAGGGCGACTAATGGAGGCAATAACACCAACCATGCCAGAAACGGAGTGACCAACAAAAATACAAGACTCAACATGCAGCTCCTCTAAAATGGCAAGTAAATCATAAGCAAAACCTTCGAGGGTAGAGTACCTACTGAAATCAAAGTAATCTGGATTTGTAGTACCAGCTCCCATGTTATCATACAAAATAACAGTGTACTCATCAACAAGGTGGGGAACTAAGTGCTTCCAGACAGACTGATCTGTCCCAAACCCATGAGCCAAAACTATCACTTGCTGTCCTGAACCCAAGATCTTCGCGTTATGAGCTTCTTCTACAACACCCATCTAGTCTCTTTTCCTTGGAACTAGCTACTTCTTTGGACTCTTGTCGGATCGGTTTGTTTCTTAATGGCGTGAAGATAGAGTAGGCTTGTCGTTTGTCGTTTTATACAACCATGAATGAAAGGAGGGACGGGTGATATAATAAGGACCATATGTGCTGTATGGATATTTTATGATAGAAGATTATTGGGTTCTTCTATGGTGGTGCTGAAAGATGCAGCTGGGCAGGATTCTATCTCCAATCTAACGGTTGTGGTCAGATAGCCAATTCTTCATGATGGGTCTAATTTCGATTTGGCGGTGATGAAGCTGTGATGCGAAAGACACCTGCTCTGAATGTGATATACCAACCTTACAATTCCATTAAAAGGAAACTAACTGTACCGAAGCAAGTTGCACGGTAACTGTTGAGATACGAGAAGTGTATCTGTTTTATTTATTAGGTGATGAATAAGAAAACAATTAATAAATCATACAGCTAACTTCTCCAGTTCCACTTTTCCTTTTAGCATTTTAGGAAAACGGTATGATTATCTTCTAATAGTCTCATTTTGATAAGTAAAGTGATTGACTCTCTAAACTTAGTTATACACATATAGGTGTGGATGCGGGTGTTATATATATATATATATATATATATATATATATATTGATGACCGCAAATTTAACGTGATTAAAATTCCTGATGCCCTGAAAAAAATCAGTCCATGCAGCGCTATGTAAATTTAAGGGTGTGTTTGAAAATGCAATGTAAATTATATTATCAAAAATTTTGAATGATTTTTTACTTAAAATAAATTTTGTTTATATTTTCAGATCGTTTTAATGTGCTGATGTCAAAAATGATTTTTTAAAAATAAAAAAATTTCATTTTGATGCATTTCTAAGCGAAAAATACTTTGAACAACCACCGCTATTACAATCCCAAACAGACCCTGAATCTCAAGAAAATAAAAAAAGTGGTAAATAAAACTATAAATTAAAGAAAGCAATCAAATGCTATAGGATAAAAAATTATAAATAAATTGAAGGAAATTAAATATTTGTTGTTGACATGTTAGAGAGTTCAAATCCTACTTACATGCATAATTTTAATCCTATACAAATAAACAAGCTTATTCAATCTTAATATAAATTGAACTCCTATTTAATTGATATACACTTGAATCCTATTGTAATCTTTGACTTCGAATTAGTTATTTTATTGAGGACTCTCGCTTTAAATTGGACTGTATATTCTGGTTATTTGTACTTGTTCAAACTCTAATGGTCTATTGTTTTTTTGGTAGACGTGACTTTTAGTCACCTGGTCAACTAGTCAACTATTCCCTCAACACTCCTTGTCAATCAAAGAATCTTTGAACATGGTAGATTTTTTTAATTCACGATTGATTTCATCTCTATTTCTCAGTTTTAGGGTGAATAATTATTGTTCTCTATAATTGACATATTTATATTTATTGTAGGTGTAAACTTTATTGTTTTATTTCTAAAATGAAGGAATATTAACCCCATCATACTTATACTAAAATCGATAGATGGAATCAACCAAGTGTGATCTGGTAAATAACAGTGTTCGTCTAAAACATGTCTAACATGTCAAAAGTTTCATCTAATTAGTTAAGTTTTAAAAATTCATCTGGCTTTTAGGCTTGACGTTTAGGTTTTTCAAATGAGTCCTAATTCTTAATTTTTTACAAAAACTTCCCTCATTCCCTTTGACACTAAAATTTTTTCTTTGTGAAGATTCAATTTACAAACCCACAAAATCTTCCTTCTTCTTAAAATTAAAATGGCAGCTTCAAATTTTGCTCTCAAATTTGCTTTCTAGTCCACTATTACTATTTTGTAAACTTTCCTCACATTGAATGGTCTACTATGAGTGCTACTAAGAACATAAAAGGAAAACGACTTGGTTCATTCTATAATATAATACCTCAAGATAAATAATAGTTTTATTTAACCCCTAATATTAAAAGTTAAAGATTCTCTCTTTAAGATGAACATGGAAATTTAAACATCTACAAGAAGAAGAATCACTACCAGAAATTCGCTAAATACCAACGGCTTTACCGATGGAATATTTCTGTCGGTATTTTGAGGTCGAAATTACCAACGGCCACTTTCCGTCTGTAATTCAGTATGTAATTACCGACGGAAACTTTTCCGTCCGTAATTCAGTCGGTAACTACCGACGGAAATTTTTCGTCGGTAGTTACCGACTGAATTACAGACAGAAAAGTTTCCGAATTTAAAAAAAAGGCGGGTCACTGACGTGGAGGTTTTGGCGGGTTATTTTTTTCCGATGGATTCAAAACGACAGCTCGTACAGTGCCCGTACAGTGATGTGACCGGTTCGCCATTTAAATTGCCGACGGACTCACCAAGGGATTTGAA
>Ga0307508_10006363_pt1 | contig 11110 bp, 12 predicted proteins | sample 9_EM_MG_FD_203089 | JGI IMG/M metagenome (GOLD analysis project Ga0307508, IMG submission 203089) | Populus trichocarpa ectomycorrhiza microbial communities from riparian zone in the Pacific Northwest, United States - 9_EM | ecosystem: Host-associated > Plants > Roots > Unclassified | place...
CCAGTGCTTGTGCAACGAGAAAGACTTTTGCGGCAACATATACAACCACGCTGATTTGAACGACAGTTCGAACTCTTTGTAACTTGAAGATGGGTGAAAAGGTTGTGTGAATGAGGAAACTCAGGGAGGGAAGGATTGTAACGGCCAGAGAAGCCCCATGCCATAGATCTCGTTGGGTATCAGTGGGGAAAGCTAGGTTCCAACCTGCACAGTGGATCCCACCGACAACGATGCACTGTATCGACAGGATGATGGCGTAATAATACCATGGGAGTTCGGTTTTCGGTGTGTAGTAAGTGGGGACGTGAGATGCGTCGACAGGAAAGGAAGACGATGTAAACATCACGTCGTAGAAAATGAGAGTGATGGCGCTGATGATGACGATGATGGGTGAAAGGACAAACGCGAGAATGAGGAGCGGGAGGACACTCAATCGAGCCAAGAATGCAAAAGGGGTTCGATCGAATTGAAGAATATTCAGTCCCATTTCAAAGTATCGCTTGATGTCGGCGGGCAACTTGGATCGGAGGGACTCTCTCTTGGGGTCCCGCTTCCAAGTACGTCAGTCCACAAGATATGGTAGTAAGTAGCATGTGAGAGTTACTCACACCTGCATTTATCTCTTTCTCTATCAATCTACGCCGCAAGTGTACACGCATGGCCACCCGCGAACGGAGCGGCTTCTCCATCCAGATAATAAAATTGGCAATGCTCAGAATAGAATAGGCCACCGTCGTTAATTCGAGTTGGGTTATTTCAAGCCCTTGAAAGCCACGCGCTGTGCACTGCGTGATAAATAAGCAGGTTTGCAGTACGAAAATGATCTTCGAGACACCATCAGCTTTGGACTTGTCGTTTATCTCACGCTCGGTTACACGAATTCTGAAATCGGGGTCCTCGACGAGTTGTGTTAACATCTCCTGGGTCAGGATAGTCGCTCTCTTAGAAGATACGGGACCCTTTTCTGTATCGGCTCGCTGGACCAAGGGATCTGTCGTGGTTGCGGAATCCTGGTCCATATCCGACAAGGGAGAATTTCCGGTCTCATCAACAGGCTCGATGAGTTGGAAGCCCCCCATGATCAAATAGTGACCATGTGTCGACGTCCAGGCTAGTGAGTCTCAGCAGTCTCTACGAAGAAAAGAAACCGATGTACTCACCTTCATTTTCATCATCATCTTTGATCTCATGCAGTGAAAACCATTTTTCTCTGTCGGCCTTTTTCTTCGGTACTGAACAACGCTATATTAATTTACGATAGTCATTTATTTCACCTGACGCACCTTCTGGTAAGCCCCGCTTGCTATTGTAGATATCACTCACCCGCGCTGCAGCAATCCGTTGCTTAAGGGCCCACAAAGGGAGGATTTCTGGTGCGATAATCGTGCAAACCAGGAGATCCAGTTTCCTTAGCGTACTCTTGAAATAACTCTCCTCGGGTGGAATATTCGGGTGGACGGATCTCCAAGCAGAGATAACAATTGTTGAGGCACATCCGAAAATGATGTTGAACAAAGTCCGTTTCGGACGGTTGTCTACGCTCGTTGCAGGCGGTTCTTCCACTTTGGGATCAGATGTTGCTGCAGATATCGCTCGAACGAGTTCATTGCATAGAAGGAGCAACAGAAGGATTTGAAATTGAGAGAGGCGGAACATTTTGTCTTGCAGACCCGGCGGGTATGCCGTCTGCTGTTTGACTGAGGCTTTTATCTACTGACAAGTTCGTCACAAGGTCCCACTGGACAGGCAACGTTGTTCTTTTCCTGTATGTTTCCCTGTTTCCCATTTCAATTCAAGGAGAATGTGCGATCGGAACCTCGAGATTTCTGATCATCTCGTGTTTCAACACCCATGGTGGCATTCCTGTTCAGTCACGACAGTCTCATGGCCCCAGGTTTCACCCTCAAACAATTCAGACAAGATGAACATATGCAATCACTCTTCGACGCCTACCACACTTCATTCACTCTACGACTCGCTCGCATTGATTCTCGCAGTGATCGAACTTTTAATTTGACATCTTTGGGAAATAGCGTCTTTCCGAAAAGCCCTTGCTTGTAACTGCAGTTTGTAGTTCGTTATCACATATGCAATTCAGAGAACAATTAGTTATTTTATTTGCACCAGGAGAACGTACCACTTACATATCAAACGAGTGCCTCACGCGACAACGCCATTAAACTTAGACCGTCTAAATAAGGAAATTTTTCATGTCCGGCGCCCAGTTAACGGCCTGGAAGCATGCTTTGGCCCAGGTCGCGTGATTCGAATCCTTGAGGACCAGCGCCCGTCATTCAGGTGTGAATTGCCGCCTTGTGCCTTGTGTACTTGCGCCGCTTGAGCCTTACACAAACGCACTATTTCCGAGCACATGACAGCCTCCCGGCAACCGGAAATTGCGATGCGAATGACGTAAGTAGGCCATGTGGTGCTTGTGTGGTGCGCGCTTCAAGCGCGCTTAGACTTCGAGCACAGTCAAGTTGATATCCGAGCAGATAACACTTTGGTCTCCCAATGTTTTCTAATTTGGTTGAAACTACTAGTCTTTCATTTTTGGCATTGAACTTTTTACCAATACATTGTCCCAAATGCATCCTGTTGGCTTTTAACTGAGAATCTCGGCTTCCTATCGCATTGAGGCGTTATAGGCTGTTAGCCTATCTGCCGTGGCAGATAACGGTACACCCTTATCATACAAGCAGAGTCAACCAAAACAAAAACAGTTTTGAATCGATTCAATTCAAATTTGAGCGCATGCATGACTCGGAATACTCATCGTTTGAACGTTTGCTATCCTGTCAACCTTGGCACATGTACAGCCCCACTCCGTTCGTTATCAACTAATGACGCTTTCATCGCAATGCCTAACCGGAGTGTCTGACATATCAATTTAAATCACTGGTGTAAGCTGGTGTACCAGGCATATAAGATTAGCTTCCCACAACAACTTGAATTGCGTGACGACAGCAAAACCGAAGGCTTGCAAGGGAATATCGAGCCTGAGATACAGCAATTTGTGAAGGGAGATTCTGATTCTGTATTACTAGTACTTACATGCTGCGGTGGTTAATACATGTTGAAGTTGGCTCGGCACAACGCGTTGAACTTCAAGTTGAAAACCAGGACAAGGGATAACTTGAGGTTGTGGCATTTAAATTGTCCATGCGTTGAAAAGGAAACCCAATTCATTCAATTTTAAATCTTTCGTCCAGTACGTGCCTAACAGCCACATGGGTATCGTCGAAAATGGTCGACATACTGGAGCTTTTCCCCTAACCATGCTGCCCTATTAATTCCCTATTGGTTGAAGTCGGGTTCTAGAACACACTTAAATTGGCTCCGCTTTATTACCTCTAACTATTGACCCCTTCCTCAGATCAACATGTCGGAGTCCAATACACACCCCAATTGTAGACTACCATCATGTTTGAACTCCAACCCGTTCATGCGTTGCACTAGCTGCTACTTTGTGTGGTATTGCAGTCTACTACATGCTCGAATTGTGAGTGGATCTTTCCATTATGAGCATCAGTCACCTCAACACCTTACAACAAGGACTCATCACGTCATCGTGAAGAATGTTATGCTGCTATTCTGGAACGGTAGGTTAATCCAATTCCATCAGCTCCTCTATCATGATTGTCTAAAGAAATTGATCAGCGAACACATATTAACGAGTTTGGTTCGCAATGTCCTATACACCTTTGTCGGCTATTTCGCCTTTCAAAGGTGGTACCTCAAGCGGTACTCTTGGAAAGTGTCTACTAACAGTGCCAACATGCCTTCGAATCGAACACACTGGGACGTCGGAAATCCAAACGATCGGGTTGTCGTCACCCAATCTAATCAGGATAGATGGGAGAAGAATGTATCCAGGTTAACGGTCGTTTGGGACTTCGTCAGAATGGGAGGTACACTCAGTGTGCCGTACGTACCATCAATATAGACCAACATACCTTACCTTCTCCCTGATCCTGACCGTTCGGATTATTAATAGGTTGCCAATTGCTCTTCTCCAACTTCCTGTTGCCTTTGGAAACACGACGTTACGGACTATGGCAATTTTAGCATTCCTGCTTGCTGCCTCCAGCCTAGTTTCAGCTTCGGTCTTCATTGCCTCAAAGGAACACCTACTAACTTCTGCCGCGAAGCGACAAAGATGGATCAATGCGTCGATATGCCCCAAACTGTTCCTTTCCATTGACTTCTGGTCATGCTTATCTTGGCCCGTTACCTCCTTCTTGTGGTGAGTGTCCCTTTATTACTATCGCAAAATTCGAAATGTTCGCTTACTCACTCCCCCACGCATGCAGGTCGATCTCGTTGTCACTTCTTACAATCATCTCCCTTGTCACGATCAGTGAACCTGATCCTGCATCATTTCGCACCAAGAACGATGTTTCACCTACCCTGATTACCTTCCTGGTGGTGACAGTCATCTTTTTAATATCTTACCGCATTTTCAAATTCCTCTGGAGAAAGATTTGATATACTGTACACAATATCTAGGGATCCATGAATTGTACTATATAATTTGTCTTCAGATCTGCGCGAGCCCTGGATGATTTTCACAATGAACAAGCATAATGATCTTGCGTTGGCTAGACCGATAGAGTAACAAGTTCCTTTCGGACATATCGTTTAATTATCTTGAGTCATTGTAGCGTGACTATTTAAGGTAAAGCTACGGTAGTGTGCTCTCAGTTCGACGTCAGGACGCGGGGAGTGGTGTACTAGTAGTAATAATGAACGCAGGCTCAGCACCTCGGGCCGCTGTGTGCATACGTCTGGCGCAGACGCGGAGAAGAGCTCTGGACGTAATCGTAATTCCTCTTCGACGAAGCACACGCCTTCGCGCTTTCTGGTCTCTAATATCCAGAAGAAGAGAGGACGATGTGCTCTCAACTTGTCCTCGCCAAGAAGCCGCTCAGCCCGCACCCCTGTATGGCAGACCTGCAAGCGCTGTGGGACGTAAAATTTGGGGAATGTGTCAGCGGAGATTAGGACACACATAACGGCCTGCCCTAAATTAGATTCGGCTGTCACCCTTGGCTTCATACCGTCCCCCATCCGTGCGACCTTCCTACCATCCCCCCCCCAGTAGCGTTCCGGCATGTCCGCAACGAGGAAAAGTGGTAGACATAATCCGAGACTCTACGATGTTTCACTAGGCATGATTTTTTCGGCTCCAAACTTCAATTCCACCTTGTGGTCTTGTCCCGTTTCGGCTCACGTTTCTGACGATTCGAGCCATCATGTCACTCCAGTTATGTTCTTCACGATACGACCGTTCAGCTTGTCTAAAATGTGCTGTCTGGAACTCCCAGGAATTAATAACGCCTTAACCTAACTCATGCGATCTGCAGGTTTGCAATCCGATCTCTTGTTATGTATGTATCTGAGGCGTGACCCCCTCAAATCTTGACATGTACAGCCCTCAAGCCAAGTATCGCCCGTAAACGCGTAAACCTTCTTTCTGCTGCCCATTCAATTCTTTTATACTTCATAAAATAGGCACAATATCAATCCTGGGCTGATAACGGATGTCCTGACCACTCGCACCGGGCCGGACATCCGTTGAATTGGCGGATGACCGGCCCGGTGCGACTCGTCGGACTTGGGTGTTACTGTGACATGACGGTTTGGCTAAACCTCTTTTGGCCGCTCAGTGAGCTCGCTCATATGAACAAGAAACATAGAAACGAGAATCTATTTTCGTTGTTGAAATGCGGGTTCTCGAAATCACTTAAATCTGGGGTCCCGTTCTATGCTAACTATTGATTCCTTCTTCAAATCAACATGCCCGAGTCCAACACCCACCCTAATTGTAGATTACCATTGTGCCTAAACGCCTCATTCCTGCGTTGCACTAGCTGCCACTCCGTGTGGTATTGCGGTCTTCCACATGCTCGGCTTGTGAGTACATTTCCGGCTAAACCATATTGTGAACCTCAGTTACCCCTCAACATTTTTCAAGGACTCGTCGCGTCATCGTGAAGAATGTTGCGCGGCTATTCTCGAACAGTGAGTTATTCTAAATGTAGCCAATCAAATGTTCTGCTAAACAAAGAAAAAAATTGATCAGCGAACATCTATTAACGAGTTTAGCTCGCAATTTCCTATACACCTTTGTCGGCTATTTCGCCTTTCAGAGATGGTACCTCAAGTGGTACTCTTGGAAGGCGTCGACTACCATTGGTAACGTCCCTCGTTCGCAAGGGGAGGCGGGAAATTTCAGCGACCGCTTTCAAGTTGTCACCGAATCTAACCAGGATAGATGGGAAACTACTGTAGCCAGGTTAACGGTCATCTGGGATCTCGTCAGAATGGGGGGTACACTCAGTGTGCCGTACGTACCATGATTCACTATAGATATGTCATCATAGTTTCCGTCTCACCGTTCGGATTGTTAGGTTGCCAATTGCTCTTCTCCAACTTCAAGTTACGTTTGGAAACACAATGTTACGGACTATGGCAATTTTAGCATTCCTGCTTGCTGCCTCCAGCCTATTTTCAGCTTCTTCCTTCATCGCTTCTAGGGAACACCTACTTACTTCTGCCGCGAAGCGGGAAAGATGGATCGATGCGTCGATATCTCCTAGACTGTTCCCCTCCATCGATTTCTGGTCATGCTTATCATGGCCGGTTACTTCCTTTGTGTGGTGAGAGTTCCTTTTCCATTATGCTGTGCCAAACTTCAAAATATTCACCTACTCCTCCACGCCAGGTCGATCTCGTTATCCCTTCTTTCGGTAATCTTACTTACTGCAATCAGTGAACCTGACCCTACATCCGCCAAAAGCTTGGGTGTTGCACCTACCCTGATTACGTTCCTGGTAGTGACAGTCATCTTTATAATATCTTACCGCATTTTCAGATTCCTCTGGCGATGAGAAACTGTAAATACATATGGAGGCCTTTCCTTTCTATTCTTCGATTCCGATGCATTCAACTTGGCCCGTCTAGCAGTAAATGAAAATATGAAAATACCACTGTACTATACGCCTTGACAGATAGGGATCCATGAATTAAACTCTAACATTTGTGTTTAGAATCTTCTGGAATGAGTTGTTCTGCACATGCCCTGGACGATTTAAACGACGGGCGGGGGAACAAGCATAACTGGGGCTTTCAATATTAGAGTAACAACTTAGATCAACGTTGAAGGTCACATACTTAATGGCTGCATTCCATGCATGATCTGCCGGATCTCTAGTGTCATCTGATGACAGTCCGATCAGCTCGGTTGGTGACATACTCTCCCCAAGGTCAAGCAACAAAGGTGGATGGATCTTGTAGTCATGCTTATCGTGGCCTGTTGAGTCTGTCACGACCTTTCCGGGTCAGATATGATAGCGACGTCATGTCAAATGGAGAGGAGTTGCCATAAGGAAGGCCTCATATTCAAATGGTAACCCTGCCGATCAAGCAGTTAATACTGGCAGAAATTCGGCGAGATCGTCAGAACTGCAAAGTCGCCCAGTCAGTCGTCCATCGATCGCACCATGCAAAACGAAATAGGGATAAAGGTAACACGGGCACGTGACTATACTGCCCGTCGTATTACCGACGCCTTTACAAAGGTTTCTATGACCTCTTGTACCATGATACCCACGATTCTCCATCGCGCTTATTCGCCTCCTCCAGACGACTCAATTGGTGGCCCTGGGTACGACAGTGCAAAGATCAAAGCCACGCCAACGAAAGCAGGAGAATCACCGAAGACGCGGTCTCCAACACCCATGCGCACTGGCTTTATGTGTGTCTCCTAAGCTTACATCCTAGCTTTATCCCTAACTCCCATCAGGCATCTTGTCCACGCGTTTGATACTGACCAGATGGAAGTCCTTACACGGTGGGGCCTGGATGGTTTTGGAAACCTAGGAGGTAGGTCTCTACTCTACGTCCTCAAGATCTTATGATCGAGCCTATGTAGACCCACATGGGGCCAACTCGATCAAGACCTATCACAGTCAGGCAAGGGCTATCAATCAGGTCGTTAATGCCCTCAAATCGTCCGTCCAAGACAGTCCCTATGCCGAACTACATGTCGTTAACGGTATAAGTAGTGCACCCTCCTCATCCCTGACGACCGCCACCAAAGAAAATGTCATCCTCAACCCTCACGACTTTGACGGTCTCTCGAGGCGTCCCTGCGCGTCCAGGGGGTGGAGGTCTGGAGGAGAATGAGGAACAAGGTCTGAATTCTATTTCCACGACCCGAACAGATCGTTCAACGTGCGAGAGTAATCGCACCGTCCCTTGCCACTCTGAAAAACCAAAAAGCCGTAGCTGTGCGCATTTGCTTGAGAATTTGTATTTTCCATCAGCAAAATTCCGGGGAACAAAGACGCCTCGCAATGGAGGGTGACCTGACCGAGATGCAACTTACCCCGGAGCAGAAGAATATGTCAGGGTCCGTTGGCGTCAAAATGGGACCGATTATTTGTGGGAACGTCGGAAGATTGATGCCGGTGCTGTCGTCAAGCTCAGACACAATCAGACAAAGTAAGCTGCCCTAGCATTCCTCCCTTTCCCAACCAGGCTCATTTTCACCACCGTAGGTGCGTTAGCTAGGCCTTCGTCCTTGTCGGCTCAACAAACTCGACGGTCATATGCTGGAGTTTATGTTGTTCTGTGTTGACCGTTGTCGGGGAGGTCTTGCTGAACCTCTGTTGGTCGGTCGATCAGCAGGTTTACCGTTTGGAAATGAGGCTTTCATTTTACGACAACTCATGTCCCCACTCAACATGGTGTCGCTGATTCGGATCGGATATCCGTGCTTCGTCTGAATGCAAAGAACGGGGGCTGTCTCAATTTCTCTGCCCAAAGAAACAATAATAGGCTTCGTTTCTTATAATGGTACACATTAACTCCCTCGGAGTCTCTCCTCCATCACCTCCGCCAACATCTTTCAAATCCATTCTTGAGATCAACATGTTCGAGTCCGTCACCCGCCAAAATTGTAGATTACCATCGTGTCGGAATGGCACAGCTCGTTCCTGCGTTGCACTAGCCGCTACTCCGGGTGGTTTGGCAGCCTTCCACATGCTCAAATTGTGAGTAAATTTCTTTTCATGACCCTCAATCAACCTGAAAATTTCAAGAACACATCGCGTCATCGTGAAAAATGTTACGCTACTTACCCTGGAACAGTGAGTTAATCTACTTTATTAGCCCATCACATGCTCTGTTGTCTAAAGAAATTGATCAGCGAACACCTATTAACGAGTTCGGCTCGCAATTTCATCTTTGCCAGCTATTTCGCCTTTCGGAGATTGTATCTCAAGCGGTACCCTCGGAAGGTGTCCACCAGCATTGGCCACGTTAACCAACCGCATTGGGAGGTCGGAAATGCCAACGACCACTTTTCAAGTTGTCACGTTAACGGTATTATGGGACCTCGTCAGAATGGGTGGTTCACTTAGTTTGCCGTACGTACGATCCCACTTTCCATCTCACTCGTTCTGCTAGTTTGTACTTTTACCAGGTTGCCAATTGCTCTTCTCCGACTCCTTATTGGGTTTGGAAACACGATGTCACGGACGACGGGCGGTGTTAGCATTCCTGGTTGCTGCCTCCTGTCTGGTTTCATCGCCTCCAAGCAACACCTAACTTCTGCCACAAAGCGAGGAAAATAGGACATGCGTCAATCTGTTCCTCCCCGTCAATTTCTGGGCATGCTTATCGTGGCTTGTTACCCCCTTTGTGTGGTGGGTTATGGCAAACTTCAATATTCACTTGCCATGGTTCGTGAACCTGAACCTTCATCCGTTGGCACTTATATATTTCTAGGGATCCATCAATTGTACTATATAATTTGCCTTTAGTTGAGTTGTTCCGGACGATTTAAACAACGGACGAACAAGGATAAGGGGGCTTTGCGTTGGCTCGAACGTTGGAGTTCGAGTAACAATTATAAGTTTACAAGTATTTTCGGACACAACGGTTGAATGATTTGGCTCATCAAGTTGATTTGCAGCGAAGTTTAATTTTGAGGTAGACGAAGGGAAATAAAAGTACAGACGTAGATGGAAGGACGGCATACACTTCAATTGCCTGTCTTCTCAACCATTTTCCAGGACCAAAATATCGACTTGTAAAGAGGATTCAACCTGCAATCAAACATCGGAACTTGCAGCCCACTCGACTGGCCTATATAAGTTGAGTTGATCTCCACTAACAGGGGACCGGTCATTGCATGCACTACTACTTGCTACAATTCAAATGGACTAATGGTTTGAGAAACGGATGGTATATCCAAGTCATGGCTGATTTGATTTAAGTTGACTTGGCGAAACAGCCTATGACAGTGGAGATAGAACCTAGAGCATTTGACTTGGGAGGAACGTGAAAGCATATGATTACTATCCCATTGACCGCACATGATGAGGATATATCGATAATTATTAATGAGTGCGGCATCTAAGAAACCCACCTGTCCAAGTTCACGGACTCAAAGTCCTTCAAGTTGCACAAGTTGTGACCGCACCACCACATGTAAGTTGGAGCTCCTTGATAGGGAAATTTCATGTTATGACCTCAGATGCGGCCTATGCTCTGAACCACGGTCAGTGATTCCCATGATTTCTGCTTCGTAGATCAATCGTAGATTGCTTTCGAATTCCCATTGTAGGTAATATTTGTCTTGTGTTTGGTTTCATCAAATCAACTTCTTTGCCTGTTCACATTACACAAAAATGTCAGATCCTCTGGTCATATGTGGCCCAGAAGGAGTGGGTAACGGACTTTGATAAACATTTGATCAACAATTGGACTGATCGTCACTATTACCTGACAGTACCACAGCCAAAGATCAACCACGGCCATTCCGGTAAAATCGACCTCCCAGCGTCGCACCTATCCCACAGAAGCCATTTTGTCGAATCTTAGGCGGGCGCTGACCTTTATCTGATGGCAGGCGCCGTATTGGGTGCGGCAGCACTTGGCGCCGCCGTTGGTGCCGGGACTACCATCTACAACGACAAGAAGGGGTTCGCTGCTCGTCACGATCAAACCTATGATTTTCAAATGGCATTGATACAAGCGCTGACTGAGAAGTCCTTGAAAGCCTTTCAGGATGGTAACATCACGAAGGAAGAGTATCAGG
>Ga0307508_10006365_pt1 | contig 11105 bp, 9 predicted proteins | sample 9_EM_MG_FD_203089 | JGI IMG/M metagenome (GOLD analysis project Ga0307508, IMG submission 203089) | Populus trichocarpa ectomycorrhiza microbial communities from riparian zone in the Pacific Northwest, United States - 9_EM | ecosystem: Host-associated > Plants > Roots > Unclassified | place...
CTATTCAATATTTAGATAGTACCAATGTGTTTCATGCGTACTTTGACTAAATGAGAATACTTGGATTGAATGGACTAGGGTGCATGAAGAATAGACTTATGTACTTAATACATTATAGCAATATACGAATAATATCCTCTGTATTAAGCCTGTAATACGGAGCCTTTCTCTATACACAAATGTGGGATGCGTTGTAACCGAGTTGCCGTCGTTCGGCCGTTCCCGCCGTTGCCGTATTTCCCCAACGCGTATTACGTAATTCTGAACGCCCACGTACGGAATCGTAATAATGCTCAATGCGAAATTTTATACCTTATCTTGTCGAGACTGCGCGACCATACCATTCCATGTTACGCTGATGCTACTGACGCATTGATTGATTCTATACTACAAAGCCCGATAGAGCTCATAACTTCCCATCGATTTATTACTGGCGCCGTCGACTTTTTGCGGGCGCTTTGTTGTCGTCTGGAATTAACGCCTGAATAACGAGTCGGCAAGTAACAAAATGCCTTAAAAAGACGCACCTAGTAAAACCTCCGATTATCCATCGTCAAAGTGCCGCCATGAATCGTGATGTCTGGTAGACGTTAAAGAAGCATTAGAATGAGCTCGTAACAAGTACCAATAGCGAGTTACCTTTTGCACGGATCATGGTTTCTGCGTCACCGTGGCGCATCGTATGGCGCCGTATGTCGATCAAGATCGCCACGATAACTACGAGTAAGAAATCCGTCACGACGACGGCAAGAACTGCGTAAGCAAGCGTACTTTAGCCGACGTAAACGTTGCATAAGGTGGGGACACACTGAACAAAACTTCCATGATATGTAATGGTGGGGTAGCGGTTGAGGAGGAGGCGGATGACCAAATAAGGTAATTCCATCAACGCGAGGCGGCGCTGTGAGACGTTGGCGTCACATTACAGGATCGTGACATGTGATCACATAGTCACGTGACCGTACGTTCGTTTCCTTGTCGCTGCAGATACCCTCGTCCCACTGACCCGGATAAAAATCGACGGCCTGAGATCCAGCAAGGGGGCTCGACAACGACGGCACGGTATCTCCTTGTCACGTAGTATAGAATCGCTTGGTTCTTTTTCGTTGTATTTACTCGTACTGAAGTGTGTAACCCCTTTCCAACACAAAATGACCCCAGCGCTGGCAAAATTGAACCACGAAGGTGCAGTAACGAACCACATTGCTTACAGGTTACTTAAGTTGTATACCTGACATGAAATAATACAGCTGTGGAAACGCGTGAAGCATCAATTATCCTACGCTACATCGACGTGATTAAATTTGGACCCGAAGCCAACGGATTGAGTGCACTCGCGCGCGAATACCATCATTTCATACTTATGTGGGGCATTGGGTCGAACATTTATTCCATTACGCCGACAGAAGAAACAAAGAAAGAAAAAAGAGCCGTAGCGTCCATACGCGTGTTGCCGTACGCCCTTCGTTATGTGTAAACCGAATGCGTGTTATGATCTGATCATCACACGTTCCATTACCGGGGCGTGCGTGATAAGCATCGAATGCAAGACGATCTCACATGATCGCAACCCGCAATCATTGACAAGTGTGTTGCATCTGAGATGGTCTGCCCGGCCGCCCATGCCCTTGGTTTCTGGTGCTTAATGTGCTGCTTTGTCACTTGGTATTGCTTGGACATACGTAGTGGGTATCTGAGCATGGTGTAGTTGAGTAATACAGCATCTGATGACTGATCTTAATTTCGTATGCCACATCCCGTCGTGAAATACTACACTTTCCTACGGCTAAACCCGGACACAGACATCTACGGGCTGCCCGGCATGCCATCTGAGAATGGTGCAATACGATCTGGTCGTCCAGTGGCGGATCCAAGACGGTGATCAAATGTCAGGAGGGTTAGGGCTTGCCTGACGGGCCACCTAGGTACGGTGTAATTGAATCTGGTGATCGTACAGTGACTGCTCAGCCTCTCTGTTCTGCACAATTTCACGGCAAAAGAAGTGCTGCTGATGAAAACGATTATCGTTCGGCACACCACCATGCTGCCACCAAGGTTCGACCCCTCGCAGTTGGGCAGACAGGCACTCACCCATGAGGTGATGGTACATAGTGTTACATATAAGTAATTTCCAACGTTCGGGGTAACGTTCCGGAGCGTGGGGTCGCGGAAACGAAATTGGCATCAAGTTTGTTCACTAAAAGGGTGCATGAGCGCAACGTGGCAACCGAACGTCGCCGAGATAGCTAGCTGGATGCTGTACACATCACGTATAAACCCCAGTGAACAAAAAGCGTGGGTTCGAACCAAATTGGTATTAATTTGTTCACACCCTGAATTGAACGAAGGTGGTGTGGGAACCGAACACCGGCAAGTTAACTCGCTGGATGATCAGGAATTCAATCTGTATGCATTACGTAGAAACCCCAGTGAACATTCGATATAATTTATTATAAAAGAAACATGTGTGCATTGTTCGTTGTTCCATTCCCCACCGTGACAATGCCTGCCTCTGCCATAAGCAGCTTGTTCATGTTTCTGATGACCACCATATTTCCCGAAAAGCAGGCCGCCGACAATCCGCGTCTAATCGGTTGGGAAAACCCCGAAGTCATCCGTCACTTCAAAATCGTGCCACCATCGAAAGAACCAGACGCGATAATCCCCAAGTTCCTCAATGAAGAATCTGCGGCCTTGATCGCAGAATACATCGATTACACGAAAGGTTTGCCGAAAGGGAAGAAGTTGGATGAAGTAGACGGGGGACAGCAACACAAGGGTAACCGTGACGCTTATTCGACATGGTACGGCAAGATCGCACAGGACCTGAACGCCCACATCGATTGCGTGTTGATGGATATCGGTTGCCATCCAACACAGGTCATGGAGGCACAAGACGACGACCAGTTCCCTAACATCTCAATGCTCGCCAGCAAGGCTGCAATGGAGGCCGGTCCCCTTATCTTCGGAAGCGCAGTAGCGAATGGTATTAATACGCACAACGACGCAGCTCCGGCCCTCAAGTCACTCCTCGTTCATGCCATCACTCGGTTGAAGAAGGAGAGGGGGCGAATACAGAAGTTTATCACCGGAGCGAACTCGGCTGGGGAGAAGGCAATGGACTTGTATGATGGTATGTTATCTTGTTGCAAGGCTTTCGGCATAAAGGGTGACTGGTTGGCGCTGCAGAATTGAAGGATCAGACAGAGATCCCAACGAGCAAAGTCCGCGCTATCATCCCGCATCTCAAGACTCTACGAAAGGCCCGAGCATGGTTTCCGAATACAATGGACATCACGCTGGGCCCCATGGAGGAGTTTTTCGATGGAATCCTTGAGGCTCATCTTGGCGAAAAAGGGACGGGTGCAGGGCGTAAGCGGGCACCTAAAACAGCGGCGGGGCAAAGGCGCTGTAAGTGGAACATTTACTGAACGCGATATTTGCTCATCAGGCCTAGTGAAACTCGCACGACAGCAAGGCCTGCAGGCCAAATTAGTACCCGCCTCGATTAACGACGAGAACGACATCCAGCGAACGCTGGAACTACTTGTCGACCATTTCCGGAGCGCGGAACAACTTGAGCTCCCACCGGCGCCGATTGGCAACGAATTTTGGGATATTTTCTGCAGCACCGGAAATGACTTGGGAGTCGCCAAGTTCAACGAGAAATCAACGGAGGCTTTGGAGCACTTGCTCGATTTCGAAAACTCACTTCCCCTGCTGTTCGCGAAGCGTCACTACAGAGGTGATGACGACGAGGGAACAAAATGCGCGCTCGGCTGGCACCAATTGGTGTGCACAGCAGCTTTGGCCGATCATACTTTCGGCCAGAAAATCAGGAACGACCCCGCAAAATCGGTCACAAACATGTTACTTGCCGATGATGTTGGCGTTGGAAAGACGGCAGAGGTCATGGCGTACCTTGCATTCCTCATGGCTGCATGGACCAGTGAAGAGAAGCGGGATATCGTCGAAGGAAGGGGTAGGCCACCGATCATCGCAAGTGGTAGGGCCCTTCACGCGCTAAGCATATTCTGGGTTACTCACTGAGCTACAATGTGCAGATGAAAAGAAGTCCTTCATGGGACAGGGTAGAATCCCGAACGCTGCGCATCTGGTTGTTGTGCCGAACTCCGTTGTTGAGCAATGGGCGCAAGAGTTCGCAACGTTCTTCGATAAAGGGACGATCGAAATTTATCGTGTCCCACATATCGAGAGCGATTTCGAAACGTATTTCTCGTCTGATGATCAAGATTGGGTAAAGTCCAAAACACCCTTCATTTTCCGCATTCTTTTATGCACATCCTCCGTATGTATTTTGCACGGTGGAAAGAGCTCCATACAAGCTAACATTATGTTTCTACAGGCTTTCCACTGTCTCACAAACAGTCGATTCTACACCCACAAGGTATCTCGTTCTGATCCTCCGGATGCTGATCGCGAGGTCATTCCCACGAGTGCCGCACGTCGGGTAACGCTCTTTACCTTGGACATCTGTACCTTCGTCATTGACGAGATACACGAGTTTCGCGGCGACCGAAGTAAGAACTTCATCGGGGCCGTGGCCATGGGAAAGCGCGCAAGGGTCGTCATCGGGTGCACAGCAACGCCCCTTCACTCGAACCCAGTCGTAAGCCTTTTATTTCTTCTAGTACATTTTACTTACGTTTGTCAGGACATCGTCAATATCGCCCGAATTCTTCGCATTCCAGGCCTTACCGACGGTGATGGCCGAGCGTTCGTGAACGCCCACCAAGCCAAAATCAAGGCAAGCCAAAACAGCCTTGGCGCCAACCGACAGCACGCCCTACTTGAGTTGGAGAAGGCGTTTCGCACTGGTAATGCCGACGAATCGTCCGATCCAACGTCCGAGGTCAAAGCCCTGCGATACAACATGGTCAGGGATTTGCAACGCAAAATGGGCCACTGCATCATCCGACGAACGAGGGAGTCACTCAAACCTGACGGGTCAAAAATCAGCGATGTTCCACCCAAGAAGATAATCCCCTATATTGTCGTCCTCCCGGATTGGGAGCTGACGCTGCTCAATAACGTGTTCGGGTTGATGGCTACGGAAACGACAAACCTGAGGAGGATTGGAACCGGTCACGGTGCTCTCGAGATTCACATGGAAGTACGTATTACCACCTTGAGACCACAGTGGCACATTACGCTTACATATATATGGACAGAGCTTCTTGACACCCTACCGAACTTTGATTGCGTGTCCGAGACAACAACCCCAAAGTGACGGATCTGACCACGATGATAGGACCCGTCGTCGGAAGAAAAGATCCTCGGCCAAGGACTGGCCGATATTCGATTCCGTCGCAAATTTTGAAGAGAACGCGGGTGCCAAACTCAAGGCACTCGTCAAGCTCATCAAGTATCATCGTAGTGATGGCAGAGCTAAGGCCGTTACAGAATGGGATGAACGCCAACAAACGATGATATACCCCATACAACAAGGTCCTGCGACCACCTCGAATCGAAAGATTCTAGTTTACTTCACGTTTTCTATGATGCGGGAGACAATAGCGTCCGTAAGTAATCGATCCTTTTGTATCCTCCAGGTCCAATGGGCAGGGCAGCTCATGTGCTACGAGCATGTGGCAGAGGTTATAACATGGCCTGCCCGGCCTGCCCGGAGCAGGCGTCTGCTATTTGGTGCACTTTCGTGATTGACCTTGATTGACACCAGGCTCTCAAAATCAATGGCATCCCAACGCACTGCCTTACTGGTGCCCTCTCCCCGTCGAAACGTGGTATAGTCAGTCGGGCGTGGAGTGAAGACCCTGATTCTTGTGTTCTGGCATTCTCAAATGTCGCCGCGACAGGACTGAATATGACAGAAGCTTCCATCGTGATCCATTATGTGAGTGCGCTATCTTTTATTTTAATGGACCACTCTCATGGGTCGTTGCCAGGACGTGAGTTGGTCGGGGGTGTATCAGGCCCAAATCGATGGTCGCGCGTGGCGCTACGGACAGAAAATGGAGGTACTCGTGTATCATCTCCTTGCCCGCGGAACGACAGACATCATCATGAACGGCAATGCTTTGGAAAAGCATTCTATGATGAGCGCCTTGCTAGACAGGGAGGAAAACCAAAGTGAGTGTGCCCTGTTCTCCGTGTCCATCGTCGCTCATCTCTAATGATGTAGGATTGATGAGGATCATATATGGTGACACGAACAATGATCCAGATGAATCAGATGGATCCGTGGAGGTTGAAGATACTTCCGATGACGTTGGGAAGAAGCGACGAACAACAAAGACACCGACGACTAAGAGGAGCGCAGCATCGTCCAAAAACGTTGAAGAAATGCCTGCAGAAAACGATGACACCGAGGAAGAGGACGCGAATCGGAGGCGAGTCATCGGAGACAGGAAGAAGAAGGGCGCCGACAAGGGCAAGCGCAAGCGCAAGATCAAGGGCGATGAGGTTGGTGAAGATGACTCGGCCGATGACCGTAATGAGGTCAAAGACGTCGGAGGCACTGTGAGTAACAAAACCAAACGGAAGAGGAGACGCACGAAGAAAACTCAAGATGATAATGCCGACGCTGCTCGTGCTGAAAAAGGCAAGAACAAGAAGCGGGCCAACAACAATGGCCAAGACAAAGAAGGCAACGCCGGAACATCAAAGTCTCGCAACAACAAAAAACGACATCAGCCCAAGGTAGCCTCGAATACTGATACTGGTTAGCCTTTGTTCCATTTGCTGTAAGAAAGTCATCAACTTCGATTTTAGGGGAACATTCTACAGCGACTGGCAGTGAGCGTACGGGTTTGCAGAGGACCACGACGGATAGCGAAAGACGTGCGTGGGCTCTGATTATGCATCACTGTGATTGCCACTGAATGAATGCCTAGTTTTTTCTCCTATGGAGAAGGATCAGCCAACGCCGCCTCCCGAAACAGGTACGCATTTATAATAAAGTCCATTATGTTATTGTCCTCAATAAGCCGATTCAGAGTCGTCAGACGGCGAACAGATGGCGATCAGCCCTCAACGCACCCATGACGAAGAAACGCCAAAACCCCGGATGGACATCAGTAGTCCAACGCAGTCCCGTCAGGATTCTCCTATGTCTCAAGATGGTATATGCTGTTTCAGCATTATCGATGATGTCGCTCTAAAGGTACCTTTGTTCAGACGCAGCTCCAAAGTCTCATCTTGTCCTTGAGAGCTTGAATCGTGGATTTGAAGACTTGGTGGCTATGCATGATAGTTCCTCGCATAGCAAAAGTCCAACCGGTAAACGTTTGTAAGCTTTATATTCTATAAAGTATGAACTTTGCCCATCATAGGCCTCGGCCCCGCCATCAAACTCGTTGATTCCCGTAGCAAAGTCCATGGAGCGTCTACTGGGCAGGTGCCTGCGAACATGAGCGGTGATTACTCTGAATGCGACTTACTACAATTGCTGACATTTTTCGCTTAGGACAAGTGTACACATCGCGTCGTCAGTGAACCAAGCCTCGGTTCTTTTCAGTTTGTCACTCACATTTCCATTTAGCGCCTGCCCAACCATCTGGAAGACCGGTTGCGCAGCATGTGGCCAGCGCAACGCGTCGTGAGTGAACTAACCAACAAAGTTCAATTTGTGACCTAAGATTTTGTTCAGCCACCACCGCCCAACGCGGAAAGCAGCCCTTGGCAAACACATCATCACTTCGTGAGTGCACCCACGGAGTGCAATTCATCGCTTACTCTTGTTGCAGCTTCTTCCCGATCGTCTGTAAAACCTGTTGCGCAGCATATTAAAGCAATAACTAGTAAGTGAATAACCATTAGTCAAATTTGCCGCTCATGATGTTGCTTCAGCCGGGGCGCTGTTGTCTGGCGCTGCCACGCAACCAAAGGGTTACGCACCACCTGGTGAGTGACCAGGCAGCGCATTGCAATTCACCCCTTACATTTTTGTTCAGCTGCGACCCAAAGGGGCCAACAAGCAGTCAAACGGTCTTTGCCGAACGAACTGCCTGGTGAGTGAACAACTTAATATTGATGAGTCCAAATACATTTTTGCCCAGCTGCTCCTGCGGGCCAACGAACGACGAGCACAATGCGTGGTGAGTGAATTGACATCGGGGAATTCACCGGTTACAACGTTGTTTCAGCTCCCCCCCAACTGCTCATGCCCGCCAAGCAGCCTGTTGCGAACGCAGTGCGTTGTGAGTGAACAATCAAACATTTATTCTATGCGTCACTCATATTTTGTTCAGCGGGGCAGGCTGTAATCAACGCAACACGCCGTGAGTGAACCCCTTTCGTCCACTTCCCCCACTCATTGTTGATTCAGAACCCGCCCAATCCTTTGGAGAGTATGTGGGCACGCGCATCGCAAACACACGCAATCGTAATTGTTCCTTAACGTTGTGCAAATTCAATGCCAACCTTTTCGTTTAGCCTCTGTTCCTGCCCAACCCTCTGTGAGACCTGCTGGGCGGCCCGGGAGACTTGTGCAGACCACCAACTCGTATGATGAAGCCGGTGAGTATAATGCTATTATTGTCACTGGCATAAACGTTCTTCCCATGGATTCTGCTAGATCACCTCGATACGAGTATGGCCGTCCTTCCGCCTGTCTCCAGCAAACGGAACACTGATAACGATGGTGATGACGAAGATTCCGACGACGACTCCGATTATGCTCCTCGTGGGTCATTCAGCCAGGCTAGACCACTTTCACCGACACAACCAGCGCCACCACTGCCGTCGTTTGAGCCTGAAATCGACGAGGATCTTGCGCGGAATTTCAGAGCCTGGAAAAATCGACCCACACGCTTGCCGCAGGGACAAGCAGCTGCGCCTGGAGGAGCTCCACGTCAAGCACCGCCTGCTGCCTCGTCCACGCCAAGCAATCATCAATCCAGGGCGCCGCCTTCTATTCCTGGAATGTCAGCTTCGAATGAGCAACAAGAATATCAAATGATGGATTTTCGCGTAGGCGGTCAGGGAAACCATTCTCGTGGTCGAGGAGATCGTGTTCGAGGTGGACGTAACTATCGAGGTACTGGTGGCTGATTCCTTTTTTGTTCACCGCTTCATCAATTATATTTCACTGTCTTACGTTAACGCCGCTCCCCTATCATCCTCTTCGTCCTGATATGGCTTAGCTTCATTTTGTGTGCAATAAAAAACGTGTCAAGTTGTTGTCACCAAACATTGTAACCGCATGTGCGAATAAAACCGGCCTCGAAAGATATAAAATGGGCAATAACCAGCTCACAAATTTCCCCCACCTTATTCGGTATGGACACCATTCCGGATGCTCGCCCACAAACCATCGCCAACTTTCTGAACAGCTATCGTGAATACAAGAATTCAGCACCAACCCCCGACAATCCCAATCCTGAGCTTTCTGCTGCCCGCTTTGCGCTTACAGGTCGTACGCCGAGTGACGATGCGATCTCTGCTATCAACACAATCAGGGACAAGCTCGGACAGAATGTGACCAGACCATTTATTTCTCGTGATTTTGATTCGTTAATCGGCTTCACTCGAGCCAACCCAGTCCGAAATGACATTCAATATTACCCCAACCCCAGCCTCAAACGGACCCTAGTACATAGTGTTCATGTCGAGCACGCCATTCCCGTCGTTAATGACGAGGTACGTACGATTCTAAATGTTGCGATACACGATCCATCGTTCACCGCGCTTACTCAGGGCGAAACGGTGTGGCGTTTCTACAAGCCGCATACGGTCCCGAATGTCCTCTTTGGTTCATTTGAACAGCGCCATTGCGTACGCCTCTTTTTTCCCAAACTCAAGACACAAGATCGGACCTCCGTTGTCCTGACTGATGAAGAGCTGGAGATGTTATATGAACTCGCTATTCGACCAACAGCGGCAGCGGTTCTCCCTGTCCGAGCGTGATGTTGACATCTACAGTCGTGGACTACCAGCACACAAGCACTACTATGGTGACGGTCGAGACCAGAGTAGAGACGCAGCTATAGACCATAAACATGCAGAAAACCTTCAGTGGAGGGCCTCTGGTTGGGCACATGCAGCGGGCCTGCCCGCTGTGGCCTCATACCATGACAATGCCATGGAACTGAGTGCGACATCACATAGCACCCACAAAGCGAACGAGAACGGTCCGGCGGGGACCCCATTCAGTCCGGGGAGTGAGCATTTTCGTGCCCATACGCAAAAAATGGCGCACCAAACTATTCACATTTCGAGGGAAATCCTAGGGCGGAAGACATAGCTTTGTGGCCATGGGGATGCACGTATTTTTGTAGTAGTTGTCATTGAATCAACAATTTCCTTGGTGTGGTTCAACGGCTAGATTCAATCTAGGATTTAAATTTCTCCCAAACAGCCGATTCTACAGAAAATCGCCATGACTTCAAGTTCATCTCTCTTATCACCTCAAGGTCTGCCTCTCGCGATGTTCTGTGGTGCTAACGCCGCTAAAAGCCGATATCTTCTTCACTACTTAGTGATGCGAAGTTGGAAAAATCCAAAAAGAAACATTGAATATATGGCACTTGTCAGCTCATATAATTACTGTGTAGAGCACCAGAAATCACTTCATATTGGTTTTTTGTATTTTCTGACAAAAAAACGCAGGTACAGCACGAGGTACAATAGCAGCAGACACAGAAACAGTCATACAAACGTCCAAAGAATACAATTACAAAAAAACTATTGTCGACCGCGGTCTTGTTTGACAGATTAGCATTCAAGTTTGAAAGAAGAGAGGAAAGGCACACCGTTGGAAGACCTTATGATCATGATCAGCCTTACTCGTGCAACTTCAGGGCAATGTTAGATTGGCATATATCGCCTTTCGCGTTCAGCAACGAGAGGATAATAGAATCGCCGTTGCGGGTGCCGGTGAACCAGTAGTAATTCTTATTATCGAGATCGCGGATAACGAACTTGGTCGCGTCGTCGTTGACGTCCCGAAGGACATAGGCTGTCAGGGCAGGGCCAAAGGCAAGGCTCTTTTCGACGCCACCCGCATCTTTGGTCCAAGTAGACCAGACGCGGGCGCGGCCGTGTGTAACCCAGCCATCAGGGAGATCGACGATAATGTTCTCGTTAGAGGCGTAGGTCGAGTAGTTCAATTTGCCAGTGTAGAC
>Ga0307508_10006366_pt1 | contig 11104 bp, 11 predicted proteins | sample 9_EM_MG_FD_203089 | JGI IMG/M metagenome (GOLD analysis project Ga0307508, IMG submission 203089) | Populus trichocarpa ectomycorrhiza microbial communities from riparian zone in the Pacific Northwest, United States - 9_EM | ecosystem: Host-associated > Plants > Roots > Unclassified | place...
CAGAAGTCTTCCTTGAAGGCACGAGTCTTATCATTCTAGGTAAAGCAATGGCAATAATGGCACCGTCTCGAACCCAGGACCTCGGCCGATTCCTACAATGGTTGGGCTGAACGCCTTTTGGGGGCTGGAGACCGACAGTGCAGTAAGCACCAAACAACGCCGGCATCTGCGCATATGTCAGGTGGCATGGCTGGCGGCAAGCGGAGGGGAGAAGGAGGGAGATGTGGGGTAACGTGGCAGAAAGAAACGTGAGTGCTAGTGATAAGGTCACGGGACATGTTGCTATGCAACAGCGGACTTGTTGAAATTTTTGGGCCAGATTGTCACAATGTGACCTATCACACACAGCCTGAGCTGCCGAGCATCCCGAGCATCCAAGCTCGGCAGCTCAGATTGCTCAGATTGCTCTAGCTGCTCATGAGCAAAGCCTCAATTTCTGAGCAAAAAGTGGTTTCGTGATGAGGTTTCATGAGTGTTTGACATGTGCTCCGACTCCGAGATACAAACGCAGCCAGTGGGTTCAATGGTGAGACGCGTGACTTCCCGCACACCAAGCCAACATCAATATTGCAAGCCCCGTCTCCGCGCGAGTTGTGCATGACATCTCGTCCTCTTGTGGCTCCTTGTTCTAGACGCCATCGAAACCTCCGCCGCCCAAGCAGCTACCCTCGTTGCGAACCGAAAACCGTGAGACATCAATGACAGCGAGCAACTAGGTCAAAGTTCTCATTGTCACGCTTCTCTCTGGATGTCTTGAGGAGAGCTCATGAAATGCAATGATAGCAGCAGCGATATTGCCCTATCGGACGTTTGTCGCAAAACAATGTGGAAGGGAACTGGAGGGTTCGACTTCGTTACCAATTTAGTGAGCTCCCATTTTCGGAGAGGCGACCTGACTTGGTTTGACTTAGAATGTCGCTGGGCAGTTGCGCGGCAAAGGAACTTGATAGGTATTCCTATTTCGTCAAAGCAGGGATGAGGTGTGGAAAATACTGAGTTGGAAATGGTTCCCATTCCTACAGTCCTATAGACATGGGGCGCGTGACAATCCTTCATCATCACGCCGGAAGGCAGCGCAATGTGCCGTGAAGGCCAAAGAATACTGGACATCAGGGATCATGCTAACTGACTAGGAGAGACCCACACCGCACAGAGGTCGTTCGACGTGCTCTTGGTACTGAAAAAGCAAGCCGCCGATTGGAGTTGTGGGTCGTTATCTTCGCCTTCTGTTACCACTCGCAAGGACAAATCATCGAGCAACTCTGTGGGCACAAGGACACGGCGTTCCGAGTGTCTCCAATCTGACGGTAGGTCCTTAATGGCTCAGGTATGAGTTGTAGGTGTTCCTAGAATGGCGGAAGGACCGGAACAGTCTTTATGGCTTCGAACTACAGTGCGCCGAATATTGGATTCTAATCCTTCAGGAGATGAATCCCAATTCTGGGAGATCATCCGCGAAAGAAGACGAGCTCTCGGCTGACAGTGTATATAGCCGTGTCCGCACAGCACCGGAATATTCTGGTTTCTCTGTAACGGAATAGGTCTCCACCCGTTTGATGTATGGCATCAAATAAAAAAATTTCATTTGCAAGCTACCCCACTAAGCCCCGTGCCCGGACTTGCGGCCCAGAGTATCAACTTAATCAAGGAAACTACTAGTATATTCATCATAAGCTAAGAGCCACAAACAGCACAGCCTGGTGCACTGTGGGGCTCAGGCCCGGGGCAACCGATAACCTAGCGCTTCGCGATCGACAGAACATCCTATCGTCGGGCGTGCGTCCGAAGTCGTCACATGTATGGGCGAGGCCTCGGATAGAGGTGACTATACATCAGAGACATTCCCCATAACGAAATTCTGGGCCCGCCGCTGACCACAAATCCGGGAAACAATATGCATATTGTTTTTTTTTTTTTGGTGTAGCTCCCTTCGTGAAGGGCCCCCATTGCTAGGGGGGGGGGGGGGGCAGGGTCGATCCCGACTCTGTAATGCATATTGTGGAAGGGTGAATGCCAAAGTTTGCAAATTATGAACCCCATATTGTTGAGAGTTTGGTTCGACGTCGAACTCCAAAGATTCACACAGCGCACAACATCATCATCAGGAGTCGCTGCTGCGGCCAGTGCTAGCTCGCCAGCTCCGGACCACCACTTCTGCATGAGTCGAAGTCGTTCTCGGTCTATTGGCCCGAGCACACATGGTCCGTCCAGTCCGAGCAGTGGATCTCCTCCATCTAGTACCCCTTCGCGAGTGCCGAGACAAGTCATTACTATCCCTCGTACGTGTTAATCGTCAATAAAATACTTTCTATAGACTTATTGGACAACAACTGTTCAGCATGGGCTCGTGACAACACCCCTTCCCCCACCGAAGAGGACGCGAACGCTCGAAATTTATGTGAACATTCCGAGAATGATCACTCCACAAGCTACTTCCCTCCTCAAACCCCCGCGTGGGATGCAGCGTCTACTGACTCCAACGCAACGGAGAGGGGCCAGAGTCGTTGGTGGGTATTCGCACGTCCGCGACGGCAGCAATCATTGGACACGGCGAGTGGAATACCTATGACCGAAGTAAACGGCGAACCGCCGGGGCCTTCAACGGATGTTAAGGGGAAAGCTCCAGAAGATGGTCGCAGACCTGTGGGCCAACGGTTCATGTCAACTGTACTCATGGCTGCCGATTCAGCTGAACGTTGGAGGCAGCGAAGGCGGCCAACAACGTCAACATCTCGGTCAAACTCTGGACATCAGGAGAGGAACGATGAGGGCGATACTACCACGGCTGCGCATAAGCCAGTACCATCGACGAGCGCTATGTCACCCACTCTAGCATCATCATCCAGGGCGAAGCCCGTAAGTACGAGAGATACCTTACGGCTGGTAATTCCGCCAGTCCCAGAGGATGCCTATACGGTGCCGTTTAACAATACGCCCGGATGGCAGTCTCCTTGGGCGCCTCATCGGGCCCGACAAAGGTCCGCCAATTTGCACGAGTTGTCGGGGGAGCGCCATTATACCCCTTCAGGGACAGAATCTGAAGAACGACTTGGCTCCTGGGGTAGACGTGGAAGAAAGCTTCGGAGGTGTATACTGCTTAACGATTTTACACCTCTTGTGGGTGCTCTTGCCGATTCACATCCGAACGTTCTTATGTGCTCAAGGGCATCTTCATGATTCAGTTTCTTCGCCTGCTTAACCTGGCCTTAACCGCTACCACTCTTGGGATTGCTGTTGCCGGGAGGAATATAGAGCGTCGCCATCACGTTGAGGGCGTGGTTGGAAGCTCTATGTGCGTCATTATTCCCCAAGAGATGCATCTGGCTGATCGACGTTGCAGCACCTTGAACATAATTTTCGCCCCACTAACCATCGTCCATGTCCTCGTTGCCGTCTATGTGCGTTCTCCGTAGTATGTACGGGTATTTCTGATTCCCGAGCCCCTGTCTTGCCAGCTGGAATACTTCGGCAAGCCTTTGGGCCTGTGGCGCACCTCGAGGAAGTTGCTGTATACCCTTCTCGAAACTCTATTTATCTCTCTATGGAGTGCGGCGATGGCTGTCACCACAGACAACTATTTCACTTCTAGACTGAATTGCGCCCCGCTGAGTGAAACCAGATGGTGGAATCTGCTCCCGCCACCCGAGAATCCTCTCGGTGTCAACGTCGAAGGATCCCTTAGCGACAGTTTATGTCACCACATCGTACGTATATGTCGAAATTCCTCTCCTCACCAGAAACACTGACAATACATGCGCTTCGGGTTAACTATTGTAAAGCTGATCCTTATCTTCCTGACGTTCTTTGGCCTCATCACATACATTCTGAGTCTTGGGATAGCACTGTTCCGCATATTCGAAAAAGTCAAATACCATGGAGCTCATGCGACTGGCACTGCGCGGGTGCCCGTATAGAACTCATCTTGGATGTCTGCCGCTGCACCGTGTGTGGTCGCAAGCCCAACTCCATATTGCAACAACCAAGTGATGGAAATCTTTGCCTGCGCCTACATCATGCATTTTACAATACGTCCAATACCCTATAAAAAGCCGCATTCGACTTCTGACCCACACACATCCCAACGTCTTTTCTACTTCCTGTTCATATGGCCAACACTGCGCTTTCGTTTTCGGCCGAAGTGCACCTCGCTTTGGATAGCTGCATAGATTATCCATTTGCTTATAGTCAAAATGTGACTGTATCCATTGATAATCATTATCTGTCCTGGAAAAGACGATCCGAATGACCGCATCGTGGGATCTGCAATAGCCAGTCCTTCGGTACGCGAGTGGAGCACGCCATTGTGCACGCTATACATACGCGAGGTGCGTCATTATGTCTCGCATCGCGGATGCAACGAGTCAGTGGGCTATTCACACTGGTGGGGCAGACGACCATATAATACCGTCTGGCCTGAGGCGAAATTCAAGCCGCCCTTCAAGAACCTGTGGCTGTAAGCGTGGTGCCGACCCTGCCACGTTTGCTGTCGGAACTGGTGTGTGCGCAAGGAGATCGCCTTCAAGTGTCACAGGTGTCCGGATGTATGCCACAATTCTCTCCTTCGGCCTCCGCTCATCAAGTGTCTCCCCCACGGATGACGATGGTGCAGAGTCTCGTTTGACGAAGAGCGAAATGTGATGAGTAATCGAGAGCACGGAGCGGTTTGGTTCCGGCCGTGCCAATAAAATAGGGTTTATCTCGTTGAATGGAGAAGGATAAGGTGGCGGGAGATGTTGCTGCGCATACATTGGGCCTTCTTTGCCATATAGTTGCGCTTGTGAGGACCGCACGTGTATTGGCGTTGAGAGTGGAGGGAGAAGGCTCCAGTTTGTAATAAAGGTAACGAAACCAAAACGTTCTCGCAACTCGTTGAGCGCTGTGAGAATACGATGTATAGGTACTTCATTCGTTGCGGTACGATCAATGCTCCAACGATCTGGCCAGTGGAAAGCACTAATGCTGTCAATCATGAGCATACAGATTTCTTGGTCAGGCATCGATGAGATGTGGTACGATGGTAGTGCGACGAGCGTTGCGGCGAAAGCGAGCGATGAGGTAGGGCGGAATATGTGAATCCGTTCCAGGCTCGCACTGACGATCGTAGATACACTAGGCGAGACATCATTTGCAAGATTATCGGAGTCTATTGATTCCGATTCCAACCCAATGGATTGTTGCACTCGGCTGAGCACATAAGCCGATATTATATCTTCGAGTCGACGAGAGTTCCACTGTCCATCGCAATCACATACGACAACGGCCTTGCCTCTGCCGCCTAGCACGATTTCGTAAGGTCTCCCCAGGTATGATATGTTAAGCTTGAATGGCAGGATGGAAGTCATTGACAAGAAGTAGAGGAGCGAAGTCTTTCCTGAACCAGCAGGTCCTTGCATCTCGATTATATCCCCGGGATTTAAACTCGATCGACTGGTTGTAGATACCGGAAGAGACTTCCATATGTGTTCGTCCAGACCATCAATAAAGCATGGTCCGGGAGGATTAGCTGAGATACCACATTCGTGATCAATTATGATCAACCAGTCCACTTCGCGCCCGTAATGATTATTTTCTTACTTTTGTGGCGTACATCGTTCAAAAACTGGGAGCTTGGCGTGTCAGTAAACTGCAGCTCCTGTTTGAAAGTCCTTGAAAGCACCTGGAGCAGTGTTACATGATCAAGGGCGCGCATCACTCCAGCGCTTAGAGAGTGATCGACGCCTCGACACTCTTTGTGTCCTCGTTCGCAGTATACCACGGCTCTGGCAGCCACGCTTCTTAAACTCTCTATTTGCTTGTGGCTCTCGATTTCCTACTTTGACTGTTCTTTCCGTCGTGATGGCCAGCAAAAGTCCACCCGCCACGCGACCACCCCGCTCGGCGGCTCGCGCGACTCCCGGTGCAAGGACTAGCCCTCCTTCTACGCCGTCTCCATTGTCTTCTGGAGCTCGTATGACGCGCCCTGCGGCGCCAGCACCTCGACGGCGTCCTCCCGCCAACGCCAATACTGCCAATACTGGTCGATCCTCCCCGCGTAACACTCCGGAACGTGCTGCTTCACCGGAGCGTCCAACAAGCAGATCTTCCTTTTATGCTAGCTTAGCCCGAGAAACAGAAGAAAAAGAAACAGTATGCGTCAATACACTTATTTGACGCGTTCGTCCCACTCATGCCAGCGCATAATTACTCGGTCTTCGATAAGCTCATGATTAAAGTGCAAGAGCATGAGACAACTATTGCCAGTTTGACTTCGGAATGTTCAAATCTCCACACTGCGATCGTGACAGCAGAAACGCGGATCAGAGACCTATATGAGGAGCAAGCCCGCATGGAGGACGAGTTAGCAGATCGAAATGTAGTTACAGAGAAGCTTCGCAATCAAATACGCGAAGTCGAAAAGGAAGAGAGAGATTTGCGCAAGCGTTATAACGACCAGGTAAGCATGCACTTCCCAATTTCCTCGTTCGTTGCGCCCTTATTGTTGCGCAGGTACAAACATTCGATGCAGAGCGTCAAGCATTCTACGACAGCGAACAACATCTGAAATCCAGGATTCAGAGCCTCACTCAGGCATGCCATCAAGAGCGACTGCGCAGAAAATCCCTCGCTGAGTCTTCCGATGCTGGTACCATTCACGATGTAGACGAGGAGCTTGCGGATGCTCAGGAAGACACGACAAAAGTGGCACCACCGTCGACAACAAGCGACGAAGATCATGAGACACCTGAGACGATAGCTTTGAGGCTAGAATTATCGACACTCACGACCTCGCATTCGTCGCTACAAAATACCGTGCAACTGTTACAAAACCAATTACAGGATCTACAGCGTGTTAACAAAGAGCTCCAAGTATGTCAATCTATATCATTTTTTGTGACCTCCACCTAGGTCCTTAATATCCCCATTTCAGGAAGAAAATGAAGGATATAATAGCCTTCTCCTGGAGCGCACAATGACGGGCCAATTTGACATCCGTAGAAGTGCGCCGTCCTCAGCAACTTGGCCTCAGGAAGACGATGATGTTGCAAGCTTGCAGGGCACTGCCCGCTCCGTCAAGCTCGAGGCCGTCGTTGAGGTGGATGAACAAGCTGCCCGTCTTGACATAGAACTAGCTCAATCGTTGTCTTCTTCTGGTGGACCAAGGTCTCCATCACCTGCGTCTACACGTGCGAGCAGAAAGACTCCTCACCGCTCTGGCTCCACCCGAACCGCGTCTCCGAAAGGAGAAACGCTGGCCGACTTACCGGTCGCCGGCCCCGGGCTTGATCTTGCCGCAGAGCTGGGACGTGCTGAAAGTAAAGATATGGTGAATGGATTTCCTGAGGACCGCTCAGCCCAAGCGCCTTCCGTGCAGGTTGTAGACATGAATGAATACGAAGGTATGTGGATTCTGCGCATCCGCATTCAAATATTGAATTCTTATCCCTGGGTGCATCCGCCAGCTATGCGAGCGGAGAATAAGGCGCTCAAAGACGCAAATAAGGCCCTTAGTTTGTACGCCTCCAAGATCCTCGATAGAATCATTGGGCATGGTGGCTTTGAGTACGTTCTTGCAGCAGACGGCGATGCTGCTGAACGTTCCCCAGTGCCTCTACCGTCCCCCACGAAGAAGCCTCGCCCCCAATCCCTAAGCTTCCTGCGTTCATTGACAGGGGGCAGCAGCAGTAGTGGCACTGGTCCACCACCGTCAACTCCGGGCCCCCCACCACCTGAAAACACACCATCGAAAGATTCAGATACGCCAACGACGAAGCGTGCCCGCAGAGGGCTCTCAATCGATTGGAGTAGAATTTCGATATGGTCTTCACCGAACGCTTCCAATGACCCGTCAACCCCTGACCGGCATTCGCAATCGACGCCTACTCAGAGCATTGCGCGCAAGTTGGACCTTCCTGAAGATGAGGAAGATAGGGTCGCCCGCGCACGGTTAAATGCTGAGATGCGACTGCATGGAATCGAGAAAGAGCCCCTTGAGCCATCAGGAACGATTATTAGCTCATCCGTCTCTATAACATCGGCGGACAGCGCGCTGCCCCCATCAATTACCAGCTCTTCAGCTTCTGTCAAATCCACAAGTAGTGCAGCAGAATTAGAAACTCCGGTTGCGACTGCGGCAACCTCTCTGAAAGCTCGTCTTCCCTTCTTCTCGCGAAACTCGTCGTCCAGTTCGGTGTCGACGTCCCAGGCTGTTGCATCAGCACCAGAGCATAACGGTCCACTGTTGACAAGCGAGGCACTTCAGCAGGCCGAAGCCGAAGCTAACGTGACAGCCCAAGAGGCACGCGAGCGTGCACTCGTGGAAGAAATGGTGAAGGACCCAGCCAAGGCAACCAACTTCACGGAGATGCCCTCTCTCCGACGCGGTTCGTCATTAAGTGAAAGACATAGGCGGATGAAAAGCGGGGGAAGCCAACAGAGCGCACGAAGTGGAGCGTCGACCCTATTCAGTGCTGGGAGGACGAGCATGGAAGGGAGTAATGGAGCTGGCGCCTCGAGCCAATGACAACCATGATGCCTCATGTCTATTTGCTGCAGGATACCTTGCATGAATGTTGTGCTGCATACCCTTACCTTCCCTATCATCCATGATATTAGAGCACCGCTAGACGAGCTTGTTGTTTTGTGCCGGGATATATCGGATATTATACTTTATTGTAGGCTACATGTGCATTGACAAATAACAAGATGGAAGAGGGACATGGAGTCAGGACGCATGAAGGGGAGGTATCATGTGGATGCCTTGGTAATAGTTGGCCGGATGTGGGGTTCAAGAGTAGCCTGCGCGTGCCTCCTGATGAGGTCGAAAGGATTCTCGGCATACTCTTTCGTAGCTTGTATGACAGATATTCGAGCTTTCTCAGTTTTCCTATAGTACGCACGTTGTCAGTTGGTCAATGATTGGCACAGAACTGTCGAAAACGTACAACACTTTTTTGCGCTGGGTCGTCGACAACGTAGCACCTTTCCCCTCCCCAATCCGTCTCACACTTGACGTCATGTCAGTGCCAGCTCTGTCCTCTCGTTTACGGGACGATGTCACCCCTGGAATGTCCTTTGACTCCTCGGGAGCGCCACTTTCGAGATCTTTCAAGACTGTATTCAGGTCATCCATCTTTGCAGCAAGTTGCTGCTTCCCTTTGCGTTTGAGCCGGCGATTATGAGATCGGGAGTATGGGGATTGGGAGGATTGAAGGCGCTCGAGGAAGGCTCGATGTTTCATTTGTTGCTTCTCTTTTTTCTTTGCCTGTGGCGGCACTGCCGCAGACGTTTTTATAGCAGAAAGTATTTCAGCTGCCTGGAAATAGTATGTTAGAGAAATAGCAAAGGAAGGGATGTAGAAGGTATAGCCACAGAAGCATCCGCCATAGAGCCCATGTCCACGGACTCTGGCTGCGTGATGACAGCATTCGCGCCGAATCGTTCCGAGATTTTGGCCGACGGAGAATGTCCGATGGAAATTCTGGTCCTTACGGCTTTCGGCTTCAAGCCAAGTCAGTATGGAACTACAGACGACCTGGTTCGCGCTCCTCACCATGGATATTACTATAATGGGAATATGTAGTAAACATATACAAATACATAACAGTCTGCCTCGGATCGGATTCCTCTTGCCTCTCCCGTTTGGTTTGCTCAGGGTGAGTCGACTAAGTCGCGAACAACACATACGTATTTTTTGGTAATAGTTTATTCCAAGGGTGCCCATGCTATTGCTGCGGCAGTGGAGCGCTCGATATGTCCTTCCTGTCCGTTTGCAAGCTTTGCCACGCAACAGACGTCCTGTGAGGCACTCTGCTCGCAAGAGTGCCCTAGCTGCTGTTAGACGTGAAGTCGCGAGACCCGGTTTACACTTGCCTCCCAACGGCTCGTCGACGTCCGCCAATGCTGTCACAGAATCGCCGGTTCAGATGGCACCACCCTCTCCACAGGACACGCTGGCTCACCTGCTAGGGACACCGCTCTCTGAGCGTAGCATTTTCAGTTTTTCGACTGTGGTTGAACAGTATATAATGAACGAAAAGCTCATGTCCAACGTGGGATTCTGCGAGCTATTTGCGCAGACCGCTGCATATTTCCGTGACGATGCGGCGGTAATACGTATAATGGAGACCGGGGGGCTACATGGCGTATCTTTTACATCCGCTGGATACGAAAATGTCTTGCGCCAGTGGATTCGGAACTCCAAATGGGTCCTGGCACTTCACTTCTCAGAACTTCTCATCGAAATTCCTTCACTCCTATCCCCTCGCATCCTTCGACTTCGTGCACAGGCACTCTCCGCCCTTCGGATGTACGATTCCCTTCGCGGATTGCTTGATGTACACTCGATGCATCATATTCCTCGGACGAGAAGGCTCTATAACATCCTCGTCCGTGCTAGCCTCGAGGCAGGGGATATTTCATGGGCGAGAAGCTTGCTGAGATGTATGGAGGCAGACGGGTTCGTTTTCGATGCCACAACATACTCTTCCATGCTTGCCGGGTATCGCGCCTTAGGTCCCAACGCCGCAGCCGAGTCGCGCATATATCGTGACCTTCGCCAGCTCGGCCTTCTATCAAATTCCAAGTGCTTGAATGCTCTCATGCGATCCCGACTCGATGCTGGAGATGTTGAAGGTGCCCGTGTGATCCTGAGCCTCTTCCATGACCACACAGATACATCCGAAGCCGACCATATGTATGAATGCCTATTCGATAAGCACGGCCACGTGAAGGATATAGATCTTAGTCCATTGCCCTCCGCAGCTTCCAGTTCCAGTTCCACGCCCCGAACCTCCAGCATTTCCCATACATCGCCTTCCCCCGAGATCTCCACATTTAATATCTTGCTTAGCCAGTGTGCCAAACTGGGTGATATCGAGAGAGCAGTCTCGATATGGGATCGCATACTTGCCCTCGGACTTGCTCCAACTGCCCATACCGTCGTCGCCGTCATGCGGACCTTGCTTGCACAACGGCCCTTCGAGACATCTCAGGCTCAAGCTATTACATTTGTGGCATCGATTGCATATGGAACGGGATCGAATCGTGCTGCCAAGTTCTGCGAAAGGCTTCAGTCTAGGTTTACGGCGTGCGGATTCAGTGCAAATGGTGTTTACGTCCAACCATC
>Ga0307508_10006367_pt1 | contig 11102 bp, 9 predicted proteins | sample 9_EM_MG_FD_203089 | JGI IMG/M metagenome (GOLD analysis project Ga0307508, IMG submission 203089) | Populus trichocarpa ectomycorrhiza microbial communities from riparian zone in the Pacific Northwest, United States - 9_EM | ecosystem: Host-associated > Plants > Roots > Unclassified | place...
CCGTCGTCGCCGCCTCCCACAACCGTGGAACCGTCGGGCGAAAGCGACGCGTCGGCGAGAAGTCGCGAACTCCCCCGGTAGGTCCGACGGAGGCTGCCTGTGGCGCCATCCCATGCCCGCAACGTGCCATCGATCCCGGCCGTGAGAAGCGCGCCACCTGACACGAAGCGAGCCGAGAACACCCGGCCGACATGCCCATGGAGCTGACCGACGAGGCGGTAGCGTTTGAGGTCCCACAGCACAGGTGGGACAGCTGCGTTGGTCGTGTACAGCGACACAGCCACCATGCGGCTTAGATCCGGAGAAACCCGAAGTAAACCCATTCGCGCTGGCGCCTCGAGGTCGGCGAGCACCGCATCCCCGCTCGGATCGTAAACGCGCAGCTGCTTGCCCGCGACTGCCACAACGCGACCGTCCGCGAGAATGGTCGCAACGTCGATCCCACCGGACAACGGACGGAGCGCGATCGGTTGGTTTTTATCACGCGTCACCAGCAACGAGCCGTCGACTGCACCACTTACGATGCCATGCCCTACGGGCGCGAACGCCACCACGGTTACAGGCGCGCCGTGGGTGATCGTGCGGACGAGCGTCGGCCCGGGCAGATCGTAGAGTTCCACCGTATTGCCACGCGCGATCGCGGCCCGGTCACCAGCAGCGGACACCGCTGGGAACGCGCCAGCGAAGTCGCCGGGTGCCGGCGTCACCGGCGGCAGCTCGGCGAGCAGTTGGTCGCGCGCTGTGTCCCAGACGCGGGTGGCGTGGCCCGCGCAACCGATGGCGATGAACCGCTGATCTGGGACGAGGCTCTCCATGACCCCGCAGCCATCGCTGACGGGTGACGAGTTCCACCGGCGATACGTCGGATCTGCGTCCCAGACGCGTGCGGTGCCATCGGTGGAGGCGCCGACAACGCGGGCCGAGCTCGCGTCGAAGTGGGCGACCCTGATGACGCCTTGCGATGCTTCGAGCTTGGCGATCGGTATCCCCTGCGCCGCATCCGCCACCACGACTCCGTTGTCTCCCGCCTCAAGCACGAGCGTCGACGTCGGGTCGAACTCGACCGAGGACAGCTTGCCGCCGAGGTGACTGAATCGGCTCCGCTGCGCACCCGATTGTGCGTTCCAGACATGCGCTGCACCGTCACGAGTCCCCGCGGCGACAAATCGACCGTCGTTCGAGTATGCTACGGCGTCAACCGGCTCTTCGCTCTCGCGCAGATGATGGACTAGCGTGGCGCTCGGGATCGCCCAGATCGATACTTCGCCCTCGACGCTACCGGTGAGGAGACGCGGCCCAGTCGGATCGATGGCCAGGCGGCGAATATGAACCCCAGCGACAGCAACGGTCCCAACCCGCGCCCATGTTCGCGTGTCGAACAGACGCACATCGTCACCCCCGCCGGTCGCGAGCCACTGGTCGTCAGCGCTGAAAGCAATCGCAGGAAACCCTGCGCCGTCGTTTGGTAGCTCCGCGAGCGCAGTGCCGGTGTTCGTATCCCAGACGCGCGCGACCGCTCCCTCTGTATCGATCGCCGCAACGCGGCTGTTGTCGTGCGACATCGTCACAAGGAAGTAATGCAGCAGCGACTTTCCGTCGAACCGGAGCTCGCGCACCAGCGTGCCGGCGATCGCATCCCAGATCCGGACAACGCCGTCGCTGCACGCAGTGACAACCCGTGTGCCGTCGGCGCTGTAGGCTGCGTGATAGACCGTGTCGCCGTGCGGCAGCGTGAACAGCAGGCGGTGGGTCGTCGAATCCCACACCCGCGCCGCTTTCTCGTCGGTTGTGACGATCTGCTGGCCGTTCGGCGAGAACGCCGCCGACCACATGCGTCCTGACGAACTCGCCAAACGTGTGAGCTCTGCGAGCCGCGGCTGAAGCGCTCGGTCAAGCATGAACTTCGTCGCCAGGGAGTGGTCGCCAAGCCGGTACGCCTCGGTCAGGTGGAGCTGTGCATCCGCGGACTCGTTGTGGAGGAGCGCTGAGCGGCCTTGCTCGACGTGGGACTGCGTGACGAGCTGTTCGGCTGCGCGGGCCTGCAAGTGTGCCATCTCAGTGTCCTGTCGCGATTTCGCGATCTCGTGGTACGTGACTCCAGCGAGCGTGGCGGATGCGGCGAGGGCGACGAGAGCACGCCAGGCCCACGCGTTGCGCCGCGCATGGCCTCGACTCACGTCGACGAACGCGCGCTCGAGCTGCCCGAGCTTGCCGGCCTGTGCGGTGCGGGTCCACCGCTCGGCCTCCGCAAGCACCCTGCCACGCCACAGGAGCTCGGGCGGCCGACCGCGGCCCAGCCACTGCCGTGCCGCGGTCCGGACCTGCTCGTGCATCCGTGCCTTGTTCTCGACCTCGGCGATGACGTGCGCCTGGATCCACTTCCATGCGTCCGCGTCATCGCGCGTGAGGCTTCGCGGCGCCGCGATCATCTGCGCGCCACGGCGCCCCCGGCCGTCGAACACGAACATCTCGACGTCGACGCAGTCGCTCGGCACCGCCACCTGCACCAGCGGCCAGAGGTCCGCGCAAACGCGCCCGGTGCGGTCGAGCAGCATTGGATGGCCGTCGACGAGGTCGCCGTCCAGCTTCGCTGCAGCCCGGCGCTCCGGCCGCGGCCCCATCCACTGCTCGGCCACACCGCTGAGCGGCACGACCAGCGCGTAGTCGAGCAGGAACCGCGCGCTGCAAAGCAGCTGGCTGAGCTGCGGCATCAGTCGGCGAAGGCGCAGCTGCACCGCGTCGTCCGTGCCGGAGTGGTCGGTGATCGCATAGAGCGCGAGGATCGGCTCGAGCGCATCGGTGCCGTCCGGGCTCGGCTTCACCAGGTCCACCAGCTCGGGCACCGGGTGGGCAGCGCGCGACCGCGCCAGTAGGCGCAGCAGCTGCAGTCGCTCCTCCGCGGAGAGCTCACGCCGGTCCAGCGCACGGATCAACTCGAGCAGCGCCGGGTCGTCCTGATCGTCACCCGTCGCCGACCATGTCGTGATCGCCAGGGCGAGCAGGTAGCGCAGGAGGTGGCGGACCAGCTCCTGGGCCCGCTCGCGCGCCTCGTGAGCGTTCTGCGCGCCATCCAGCGCGGCAACGGACTCGGCGAGCGGCTGCGGGGCGTCGGCGATCCACGCGTCGCGAACGCCGTCATCGAGGCGGGGCAGGGCGGCGCGGACAGGCGCGAGGCCCGAGGCCGAGCGGAGCGCGGTCGCCATCTCGAGAGCGCTGCCCCAGCGGTCTTCGGGGCGCTTGGCCAGAGAACGCGCGAAGAACCGGTCGAGCGCGGGCGGGAATCCGTCGCCGAGCAGTGGGAGTGGCGCGTTGCAGTGAAGATCGTCGTACTCCGCAGGCGTCTCCGCGCGGTATGGTCGCCGTCCGGTGATCGCCTCGTAAGCGATGATTCCGAGCGCGTACCGATCCGCTGCCGGCCCGACCGCGAGCGGCGTCGTCCACTGTTCGGGCGACATGTATGGCGGTGACCCGATCGCAGTGGAGGACCGCGTCAGGCGTTGCGAGCCGTTCCGCGGTGGCCGCCCGCGCATGTCAACCGTCTGCTCGATGTCGGCCGATGCGGACCTGGGCTCGTCCCCCATCGTGCCCTCGGGCCAGTCCCGTGGCGTGGGCGGGCTGAGCTCCTCGAGGAGCTTGGCCACGCCGAAGTCGAGCAGCTTGGGCAGGAGCTTGCCGGAGCGCTCGACGACCATGATGTTCGACGGCTTCAGATCGCGGTGCACGATCTTGCCCTCGTGGGCGTGCTGCACTACCTCGGTGACGCGTTCGAAGAACGGAACGAACTGCTCCGTCGGCATCGGCCCATGGTCTCGGAGCCACCGGTCGAACGGCGTGCCATGGACCAGCTCCATCGCGATCCACAGGAGACCATCCGGCTCGACGTCGAATGCGTGCACGTAGGCCGCATACGGATGATCGAGCCGCGCCGCGAGCTGTGCCTCGAGCACGAAGCGTGGGACCGCCACATCGCGGCTCTGCACGCGCTGGTGCAGCACCTTGACGACGACGGAGCGACTGAGCCCCGGCTGGTCGGCGCGGTACACCTCGCCGCCTCCGCCTTCGTCGATCCGCTCGCGGAGCACGAACCCTCCCAACGTACGACCGCACAGCTCGTCGAGGTTTGCCACCGGTGGGAGACGCTAGCATTTGAGCGCCGAGCGCTAGGGAAAGCTCGCGCTGAAAATGAACGCCTCAATACACACACGACCGCACTCGGCGCAGCGCGCCATAAGGTCGTCGATGTCGTTATGGAAGATGCCGCACTTTGCTGCACGATCGAGCTCACACGTGACGGGCCGTTTGTGAGCGAAGGGCGACCCGTCACCAGCGACCCGTCACGGCAGGCCGGTGGTTTCCTGTGGTGGGGCGGGTGACGCGTTGGGCGCCGGTCGGTGTGATCTCGGCGCCCCAGCGCACTGGCCGCAGCGGCGAGGTGGAGACGACGTACCGTTGCTGGCTGCTCGAGCCGGGCGGCCAGGAGCGGCGCGTGGACCTCGGCCCGTTCAAGGTGTTGGGTCGGTTCACGGAGGTGGAGCGGAAGAACGGTCGCGCCGCGAACGAGGCGTGGAAAGCGCTGGAGCGAGACCCGGCAGGGTAGGGCCAGTGCCACACAACTCGCCCTGGTGAGTCACTCGCCCTGGTGAGTCAGTCAATTCCCAGGATTCCGAAGTGGTAGCGGCTGGTTGCGTCGACCGGTAATGAAAACGCTAGCTACTCTTCGGAAATTACGGGAATTCGTCGGTTTCAGGTACCAGTGGGTAACACCGTGGGGGTTCGAGTCCCCCCATTCGCACGAGCACTTGGATGAACGGCCCGCGTGGTGGAAACCGCTCGGGCCGTTCCGGTTTCCACGGTCACCGCCGGCCGCCTTCGAGCACGCAGCGCAACTGCGCGATCCGCCGCTTCGGCGCGGTTGCCATCGATGTACGCGCGCTCAGTGATCACGGGGGTTCGTGCCTGAGCAGATCGGCGACCTGCTGCTGCGACGTCGAACCAACCTGGCGCGCATCGTGGCGAGCGTTCCGCGAAGGCCTTGCGGCGTCACCCGCGCAACGCTCACGAGCTTGCAAAGCCGGGTGACCTGCTCCCTGGACCAGTCCTGCGGGCCGACGATGACGGGTCGCCGCCGCGGTTGCGCAAGCGTGGCCCGCGCCATGACCTCACCTCCGCTCCTCGTACTCGCTCGCCGCGGTCCCCGCGGCGGCCGGATTCGCGCCGAGGAACTCCTGCCAGATCCGGCTGCCCGCCGCCCAGGTCGTGCAGGCCAGGACGGTCGGCTCCCCGCTCACCTCGGCGAAGCAGAACGCGCTCTCGGCGGGCGCGCAGGCGCTGATCTCGTGGCCGGCGGCGACCATGCCGCGCCGGTACAGGTCGCAGCGCGCGAGCTCGCGTTCGCACAGCCCCGCTCCGTTGGCGCCCGAGGCGCACCACCAGTTCGGGGGCTTCCCGACCGGTGCCGGCGCTGTCGGCGCTGTCGGTGCCTCGACGGTCGGTGCATCGGCTTCCCGTGCGGCGCGTCGACAGCGAACGATCACCACCTGCCAGCCCAGGTGGTCGCGGACGTCGAATCCCTGCGGGCACAGCTCGCCGGCTCGACGATATTGGGCGGCGATCGCCGTCGCCGCCGAGGTGTGTGCCTCGACCTCGGTGCTGAGCGCGTAGCTGCCGTCCCCGATGCGCTCGGCATCGACACCAGGGTGGTCGACGCGCTGGTACGGCGTCACGCAGCTGGTCACGGCAAGGACGACCACGGCTCTCCATCTCCGCATGCCGCGAGGGTAGCGCATCGCCTCGATCGGGATCTGCTGCTTCCGGACGCGGCAGCCCGGCTGATCCGGAAGGCGGCGACCCGGTGAGGGTCACGATCAGCTTTCTCGACGGCGCCCTCACCATCGCCGCGGTCATGGCCGAGCCGACCTGGTTCGAGCGCACGTTCCTCGACCTCACGAGCGAAGTCGCGGCGCGCACTCGCAGCGCGCATCAGCGCTGCTCGGTGCAGCCACTCAGCACGTCGTAATCACCGGTTTCCTCACGGTGATCGCGACCACCAGCGCCCGGCGCTACCTGGTCTGCTCGGTGCGCGAGCAGCAGCGCGGCAAGCACGCCGGGCGGCCGTACCTCGGCTGCGTGGTGATGGCGCCCGACCAGCCGGTTCCGGATGGCGCACGCACACACCGGATCCGGTGGTACCGGCGGAACCGGAGGCGGCGATGAGGCGCTGCCGCGAGCTCGCCGCGGCGCTGGCGTAGTCGATCGTGGTCGTCAAGTACGGCTCGCGGAGCGAGCTGGTGTTCGGCGTCCGGAGGTGGCGGTGACAGCGCCGGCGAGCTCCATGGCCCGGCAACGCCGCGCGTTCCGGCCCGCCGCGGAGCGCTGGCAGCGTCGCGGCGTGCTCGTGCAGCTCGATCTGGGTGGCCGTAGCGTCGCCGCTGCCGGGCCACGGTGCGTTCCGCAAGGCGCGGCGACGCTCGAGCGGTGGCCTCGGTACGAGCCGATCGTGCGAGCCACCGAGTGGATCGTCGAGATCAGCTCGCGGCGGCGCACGGCGAGCTCGCGGTCTGGCTTCGCGCGCGGCCTGACCTGGGGGCCGGCTGATGCGCGCCCCGATCACGTCCCGGCCCGCGCGCCGGCTACTCCACCAGCTGGCACTCGTCGAGCACCGTCACCTCGGGCAACGCCGCGGCCGAGCTTCGCTGGTAGCGGCACGCGGTGAGGGTCGCCGCGCAGCGCTGGACCTCGCCCGAGGTCCCCTCGCGGCTGTGGTAGCACGCGGCGCGCAGCTGCGCGGTGCAGGCGACGTCCTCCGGAAGATGCCTCCGGCACTCTTCGGCCGTGCGCACGCAGACGCTGTGGAACACGCGGCCGCGCTCGTGGCACCACCAGCTCGCCGGGGCTGCCGCGCCGGCGGAGACCGCGGGCGCCGGCTCGCTGTGACAGCCGATCACCGCGACCAGGATCCACGCAAGGCTCTTCATCCGGAGACGCTACCGCGGACGCTCGGCGCGATGGCGGCCGGGGGCGCGACAAGGCCTGGACCGACGCTGATGGCGTCGTGGCGCCGCGGATCTTCACCAGACTTGGCGGCGGCGCGCGGCGGCTGCATCCCGCTCACTCCCACGACTTGAGATCGTCCTCGGTGCCTTCCTTGCCGTCTTCGCCGGTCGACACGGTTGCGAACCCTCTCGCATCCGCGGGCAGGCCGGAACCGCACATCATCTTGATGGGCAGGCCCCAGGCGTCGTTCGTATCGCTGTCGTTCATGTACTCGTTGAGATCGGACAGCTTGTCTGGACAGCCGATGTCGGGATGGGCCGCGGACCACGTCGGGTACGCCTCGTACGCGTACTTCATCAGCTTCATCTTGGTCTGGCCCGCCTTCGAGTAGCCGGACCCATCGCCACGAGACGGGTTGCACCCCGTGCACACCGCGACGGCCACGACCACGATCTTCACCCACATCGAATCAGCCTGATACGCCGGTCGGCGATCCGCCAGCGAACTCACATCGCCGTGGGTAAGGCCGACCTCGCGCTGGAGGATGGCCCGGTTTGGATCTGCAATGCGCATGCACGGCTGGAATCGAAAGAGGGGGAGACGGGGAGGGGGAACTCGACTATGTCTACTCCAAAGGCAATTAAATCGAATCAAAACGGTGGCTTACCGTGAGGAGTGGCGGTGTCGAAGCCCGATAGTTCCCCGTTCTCGTTCGTGCCCCCTGGTTCCTAGGGAGGGTCCGAGGTCATCCGATCAGCAGTCCGGACAGTCAGCCTTGCAGTCAGCCTCTGATGGCATTTTAGGTGGGCATGTGCTGAGCAGTCGCGTCGAGGTGACGTCATGAGCCGGCGCTAGTGGTCGCGGCGATCGGCGTCGCCACCGCGCTGGTGATCAGCGGCTACCACGCTGGCCGGCACGCCGAAGTCGACGCCGCGGCCGAGCGTGAGATCATCCGGCTGCGTGCCGAGCTCGAGCGCGTCAAGGCGCAGCGCGATGGCGAGTACTGGTCGGCAACGGCACCTACGAGCGCGTCACGACGGCCGCCGCTGAGGCCGGCTCGGGGCGTCGCGGTCTGCCGCCTTCGCCGATTGTAGGCATGCGTCTTCCTTCGTGCTGTGTCGCGCCCGGATTGCCTCCGCGTTGCGCGCGCGCTCGGCCGGGCGTGACCGCGGTAGCGGGCGGCGCCCAGCCGCGCATCGAGACGGTGTAAGGCGGTTCCCGACGAGCGGCGCCGGTGGCCGCTCGATGGACTCGGCGTCTCAGTGCTGGTTGTCGAACTTGATCCCCGCCTCGACCTGGCCGATCGCGGCGCGGGTCAGCTCGAGCGCCTTCGCGCGGTGCCCGGCCTTGTCGTGGTCGGCAGCCTCGAGCGAGGACGCGGCGGCGCGGAGCTGGTCGAGTGCCTCGCGCATCCTGGGTTGCGGCTCGGCGGAGGCGGTGTTGAGCACGGCAGCGCGGCCCAGGGTGGCCGCGAGCAAGGCGATCAGGGCAAATGAGGTCAGTTTCCACGGATTGCGCATCGAGTCTCCTGTAGTTCTAGCCATGGTTGCGAACTCCGACTCCTCGCGGCCTCGGTCGGTTAAACCCGGCCGCCCCGCCCTCGAGCCAGAGCGTTGCGGTCCGAGGCGCCCACGGGCGAGGCGCGTACCGGCGCGTTGATCGCGATCGCTGCGATCATGGTCTGGGCGCGCTGTGCTCGACTTGCTCGAGCGAACGCTTGCGATCCTGCGCGAGATCGACCTGCGAAATTTACACCATCGTAATAGAGAACACGTGCGCAACGGACCGAGCGAAATTGGGGTTCTTAGACGATGTCGATGCCTATCCACTCGAGAAGATTCTTATGATCTATAAGCTATCGGCGCCAACCTGACTGAGCGCGCATATAGAGAGCAGGTGCGCAACATCGCGATCAAGGAGCCCAGACCATGGTGATGCTCTCACTCGTCACGCTCAGCGCGCTGGCGCTGTCACGCGCTGGTCGACCGGCGGAGCACGCCGCATCCGCGGCGCGTCACGCGCGGATGCGCTGTCTGTGCGGGTCGGCATAGGCCCGGGAGGGCCGCGCGCAGGCGTGGTGAAATTTCGACGCACCTGGTTCGCCGCTGATTGCCATGGCCGGCGCCGCCGCGGATTGCCACGCTCGGGCATGCAGCACGCTTTCCTGCTCGTGATCGCGGTGACCGGATGTGCAACGACGTCGTCGGTCGGCGTCCAGGCGGTCGGCGCTCCGCACGGCGATGGCTCGCTCGAGGCGACGGTCGCCGGCGGCGTTGGGCTCGGCACACAGGACGGCGCGCTCCTCGTGCGCGGCGAGGGCACGCTCGGCGCCGCGCGCGGCGGCGTCCAGGGCCGCGTCCAGCTCAGCGACGAGTGGGTGTCGTTCGGCCACGAGCTGGTGTCGTTCGGCCACGAGATGGGCTGGCAGCTGCGCGTCGGCGCCGGCGGATCGTTCGGCGCCTACCAGAGCCCGGACCTGACGGTCCAGGTGTCGGGTGGGCCGCACTGGAACCTGCATCGCACCGATCTGCCGAGCTCGCTTCGCGTCATGTCGGTCGCGCTCGACGCGACGATCGGGGTTGCGCTGCGCGTCCCCGAGTCGCACGCCCCGGGGCTCGACGGCCGGTTCCTCGGCCTGGGGCTGTCGCTGCGGCGCGATCAGGTGACCGATCCGGGCATCAAGGGCATCACGTGGTTGTCGGGTACGCGCCAGTGAGGTGCCCACCCGACGAGAAGGGGCCCGCGCTGGCGCAGCGCAGGCATCGACCAGGCCGGCTGTGCGGGGGGATGAGCGACGCGAGCCCCTGCCGAACATGCGGCGCAACAAGAACATCGTGGTCGCGTCGACTCCAGAGGCGGCGTCGGCGACCGTGCCGGAGGACGTTCCGCGGACCGTCGACGCGGCCGTTGACGCACCCGCAGCGCGCGTCGTCGTCACGGACACTCGGCTTCACCAGCATGTGTCGTGGCTGCTCGATGTGCTCGGCCGGCGGCAAGGCGTTGTCGACGTCGCGGAGATCAACGAGCACCGGGATCGGCCGCGATCTGGTGGTCGTGCGGGTGGTCGTAGGCGCGTACGCGCGCGGAGAGGGCTTGCCAAGCATGCGCGAACTCGTCGCCCAGGTCGTAGGCCTGATCGGCCCCGGTGATCGCTGCGACGCGTGCCTGTCCTGCGCGTTGCTTGCGCGCGCGCGCTTCGTCGCACAGGACCGCGTCCGCGCTGAGCGCGGCGGCGACGCGCGCGCGGGTGGCGGGATCGTCGTCGGGCGCGAGGCCCTCGAGCACGACCTCGAGGTCGCGGCGAGTCTCCTGGCAGTAACGCTCGATCCGCGTGCGCTCGTAAAGCCGGCCGCCCGCGACAAATTGGTCCCAGATCCAGAGATCGTCCTCGTCGCTGTACGTTCGCGAGCCGTAGCGCTGGGTCACCGCCCCGGTCGGATCAATGACCACGAACGTGCCATCGACCGCCACGAGCAGGTGTTCTCCGGTCCGCCAGATCATATTACCAGGATACCCGCGCGTGACCGAACCGCGCAAGCGGCGGACCAGCGCTCGAGTGCCACCGTGGGGCGCTACCACGTCGCGTTCGCATCCGAGCGGGAAGGCATTCTTCGCCGGCAAGCGCCGCGTATCAACTCCCCGCGTCCTTGACCGTGCGGCGCTGGGTCTCGTAGTCGACATGGACGATGCCGAACCCGCTTGGTGTAGCCAAGGCCCCACTCGAAGCTGTCCGTGAAGGACCACAGGAAGTATCCCGCACCTCGACGCCGTCCTGGATCGCCTGCCACACGGCGGCGGCGTGACGCGCGAGGTTCCGGGATGCAGATCGGCCTCAGGGCGTCAGGACCTCGCACCTCGTGGATCACGTGCGCCGTCCGGTGATACGTCGGTCGCGCGTGATGACCTCGGCGCACAAAGAGGGCGGGACGCGCGATCCGAGCCAGCTCGCGCGCCAGTATCGAGCGCTGAGCCCCTCCCGGCTCGAGAACCGCGCGGTCGTCCTCATCGACGACGTGGTCACGTCGGGCGCGAAGCTGTGCGCGGCGGCGCGGCATCTCGCGGACCGCGGCGTGCTCGTCGAGGAGCCGGCGTTTGTGGTGGCTCGAACC
>Ga0307508_10006368_pt1 | contig 11101 bp, 11 predicted proteins | sample 9_EM_MG_FD_203089 | JGI IMG/M metagenome (GOLD analysis project Ga0307508, IMG submission 203089) | Populus trichocarpa ectomycorrhiza microbial communities from riparian zone in the Pacific Northwest, United States - 9_EM | ecosystem: Host-associated > Plants > Roots > Unclassified | place...
CTTGCCTCGCTACGGATCGAATCGTGCAGACCGATACTCATCTGACGTGTTGACGCACGCGCTCAATCACCGCGGCGCCCAACCTGCTCGCCTCGCGGACCTCCCGTCCTCCCATCCTCCCTGTGAAAAAATCTCGAGCCGCAGGTCTGCTTTCGGGTGACGCCCAGTTCCGTATGTTGCGAGGCAGCCCAGCTGGGCTGCCGGTGACAAGGCCTACCAACTAACCCGCTGGCTCGGTCTCGCCCTTCAGCTCTTTTTCGAGCTCCTGCAGTAGCCGTTTGGCGTTTTTGGAGAGCTTTTTGGGGACTTGGACACTGAGCATGACGTGCAGGTCGCCGCGGCCGGCGCGGTCGAGGCGTGGGGCGCCTTCGTTTTTGACGACGACCACGCTGCCAGGCTGCGCGCCGGCTTCGACTTTGACCAGCACTTCGCGCTCGTCTGGCAACACGAGCTTGGTGACCATGCCGAGCGCTGCTTCGGCGAACGAGAGCGTGAGTCGCGTGCCGAGATCGTTGCCGTGGCGTTCGAAATGTTCGTCGGCTTCGACCTCGATGTCGACGTACAGATCACCGGCTGGCGCGCTGCCGGGGCCTGGCATGCCTTGGCCCGGCACGCGCAGCCGCTGCTCCGAATCGATACCGCCGGGCACGTTGACCAGCACCTTGCGTTGCTTTTCAACGGCGCCCTGCCCACGGCAGGTTTCGCACGGCGTCGCGATCATTTGGCCGGTGCCGCGACAGCGTGCGCACGGGCTGCTGAACATGATGAAGCCGCGCTGCGCTGTGACTTGGCCGGTGCCGCGACACTGCGAGCAAGTCTCGGGCTTGGTACCCGGCTTGGCGCCGCTGCCGTGGCAGGTGTCGCAGGCCACGGCGCCGTGGATCGAGACTTCGTGTTTGCCGCCGGTTAGTGCTTCGGCCAGGCTGAGCGCCAGCTCGACGCGCACGTCTTGGCCACGCTCGACGCGCCGGCGACGCCCGCCGCCGCTGAAACCGCCAGCACCTCCGAAGAAGTCGGAGAACATGTCCTGAAAGTGGCTCAGGATGTCGCCGACGCCGGCGCTATTGAAATCGAAGCCACCACCGCCGAGCCCGGCGTGCCCGAAGCGATCGTAGGTCGCACGCTTTTCGCCGTCCGACAGGACGGTGTACGCCTCGGTGGCCTCCTTGAACTTCACCTCGGCCTCGGGGTTGCCCTGGTTGCGGTCGGGGTGATGCTTGAGCGCAGCTTGGCGGTACGCCTTCTTCACGTCGTCGTCGCTAGCTTCACGCGCGACCCCAAGGACCTCGTAATAGTCGCGCTTTTCACTCATGCTGTAAGCTCATGGACCCACGCTGAACGGCAGGGCAGAAAACCGGCGAAAATTAAGTCGGGCGGGCGGTCTGTCAAGCCTCGGCGGTGTCTGAAGTCGCGTTCTTTTTGACAGCGGCTTCGAGCGCCCAGCGCGTGGCGATGAGATCGGCCTGGCTCTTGGCTAGCTTTTGCGCAAGCTCGGTTTCGGCGGCTTTGTTTCGGGTCTCGACGGCGCTGTCCGAGGGTGGAGAGGCTTGGCGCAGCAGCTCTTTGCCGATGCGCTCGGCCTCGCGCAAGTCGCGCTCGAGCTTGCGGATGTGCTCGCCACGCTCGGTGAGCGTTTGCTCCAGGGCCGCCAGGTCTGCCGCGGCGGCCTCTTCGGGCGGGGGAGCCTGCTTCAGTTGCTCGGTGAGCGAGCTTAGCTCGGCGTCGCGGGCCTTTAATTGCTGATTCTTGTGCTCGAGCTCTTGGCGCAGCGCGGAAAGCTCGGCGTCTCGGGCAAAGACCTTGGTTTCGGCCTCGCGCAGCTTGCCGTCGCGCGCCTGGAGGCTTTTCTGCTCCGTGGCGAGCGCGGCTTCGAGCTCGCTCAACTTGCTGCGCGCCGCCTGCTCCGACGCGCGCGCCCGGCGCAGGGCTTCAGCGTCAGCGGTGCTGCTGCCGGTGACCACGCTACGGTAGGGCAGCTGCACGACCGCAAAGGCTTCGAGCGCGACTGGATGCTGCGACGCGACCGCAATGAACAGCTCGGGCTCTTCGGCGCCGCCCGGTAGAAAGGCCGTGTCGAGCGACGGCTCGGGCGTGCCGTCGGGCGCAAAATCGGCGATCACGTAGCCGACGAACGGCGCTTGCCCCAGCATGCGCACGTGCTCGAACTCGGTCTTCACGGCGTCGTAAAGCGCGTAGTAGTCGAGCGAGATGACTCCGCTCGGGCGATGCGGCAAGAGCGGCACTTTGGCTTCGGGGTTGAGCGAGGCGAGTAGTGCCACACCGCGCGGCGTGAGCGCCCGGCGGATCTTCTTCATCAGCGCAACTGGATCGGCGATGCCCGCGTCTTCGACGATGCACACGTCGAAGGCACCGTCGCGCAGGGCAAGGTGGCCGTCGGTCAGCGCCGAAAACGACAGCGCACCGATACGGTTCTTGGCCGTCGCTTCGGCCACGCGCACCGGATCGGGATCGCAGACCATGACCAAACGCGCGCCGCGTTCGATCAGCCGCGCGGGCAGCGCCGACACGGCCGGGCCGATGAAGAGCACGCGCCGGCCGTTCGCGACGGGTTCGGCGTAGGCGGCTAAGACGATAGAAGGCTCGATGGCGCTCGACATGACGGGGCGCGGAGCCTAGTGCTGTGTCTCAGAAGGAGCAATCGTTCCGATTGCTTGAGGACGAGCGCTTTGTGCGCTCGCCGTCAGGGCTGCTGACACGGGGCCGGGATCTTGCACGGCGTGCCGCAGTTGAGCGCCAGGGCATAGCGCTCGATTTGCGCGGGGGTCTCGTGCCCGAGGCCGGTGCCGGCCAGGCAGAGCATGACCGAGTCTTGGACGCTGACCGCCTCGGCAGGATCGCTGCAGCGGCCGTGCAGGCATTGGCCGTCTTTCATGCCGTGAAGTGGCGGGCAGTCCGCGTCGCTTTGGCAGTTGAGTGGGCGGCAGTCGAACGGGCCTTGCAACGGCTCGTCGCCTTTCGTGTCGCAGATGCCGACCAGCCGACTGCCGGTGAGCAAAGCCTGCGTCGGCTTGTCTAGGCGTTGGGGGCCCGATTTTTGGTCGAACTTGCAGGCGCCGTTTGCCGGGCAGGTGGCTTCGAAGATGCGACCCTCGGTGTCTTTGAGCAGGCGCGGCGCCGATTTTTGGCAGCCCAGGGCCAGGAGCAGCAGCGCCACAGTGGACAAACCGGTGAGGCGACTCAACATGGATCAAGGCGGAAGCTAGCATGATCCACGCGCTCAGCAGCTGGCTGTCGCACCCAGCCGTAGACTGGAGTTTGGGGATTTTTTCGATCCTCGCGCTCTTGGCTAGCGTCGTGCTCGTGCCACGTTTCTTGGCGACTTTGCCGACAGACTACTTGCGTGCGGACAAGGCGGTGCAGCGATCGTCGGTCTTGCTAGGCGTGCTGCGTAACTTGCTCGGCGTCGTGCTCGTGCTGCTCGGCGTCATCATGCTCGTGCTCCCGGGGCAGGGCTTGCTCACGCTGCTGGTCGGGCTACTGCTGGTCGATTTCCCCGGCAAGCACCAGCTCGTTTGTCGCATCTTGAGCCGCCCCAAAGTGCTGTCAGTCGTCAACAAGCTGCGCGCGCATCGCGGCGCCGCACCGCTCGTGCCCGCGTAAGATTTACAAACTCTTCTCGTAAAGCCTGTACGTCTTGTAAATTTTGCCGCCCATCAACTTGATACCCGTGTTGACTGGCGCGTTGTCTTCGAGCGTCCAGGAGAGCTCGCCGCCTTCGAGGCCGAGCTGTTTTCCAGCGGCGTTCATCTTGGCGTAGAGGAACGCGCTGAGCGCAGCATACTTCCTCACGCTACGGAATTTCTTGCGAATGCCCAGAATGATCAGGCGCGCCGTGTGCGGGCCGACGACCTTCAAGCGCCACAGCAGCTTCGGTAGTCCGAGCGGCCCGAGCTTGCCCTTCATGTCGGCGATGAGCTCGTTCAAATTGGGCAGGGCCAGCGCCACCGCCGCCGGCTCGCCATCGATCTCGGTGATGTACGACAGCTCGGGAATGGCGATCAGCTTCAAATCGGCCGCCATTTTCGAGAGCTCGCGCTCGGTCATGGGCAGAAATCCCCAATTGTCGTGCCAGGCGTCGTTGTACACGTCCATGATCACGCGCAAATCGGCGTCGAGGTTCTTCATGTCGACGTGGCGCGACTTCACCTCGGGCATAGCGGAGATGTCGTCGTGGGCTTTGCGCACGCGCGGCGGAACATCGCCGACGTGGTAGCGCCAGGCATACGCGTCTTTGAGCTTTGCGAAGCCGGCTTTCTCGATCAGCGCGCCTTGATACGGGCGGTGGTGCGGCATCATGATCATGGGCGGCGTGTCGAAGCCGTCGACCAGGCACCCCATCTCTTCGTTGAGTGACAGCGAAAGCGGCCCGCGAATGCGCTTCATGCCGCGCGCGCGCAGCCACTTTTCGGCGGCCTCGAGCAGCGCTTTGGCAACGTCTTCGTCGTCGATGGTGTCCAAGTATCCGAAGCTGCCAGTGTCGTCCTTGTAGCGTGCCAAGTGCTCGCGATCGATCTGGGCCGTAATGCGACCGACGCACCAGCCGTTACGATGCGCCGTAAAAATCACGCCGTCTGCGTGCTCGAAGAACGGATTCTTGAGGCTCAGTCGATCCTTCATGTCCATATCGAGCGGCCGGACATAATTCGGATCGCCGCGGTAGACGTAGTCGACCACGTTCAAGAAATCATTCAGCTTCCCCCCAACCGGTGTCTCACGAATCTCGAGCGGCATTGCGCCCCGCAGCTAACTATTCGCGTCAGCGAGAGTCAATGATAGCCAATTTGCGGCTCGAGATTTTCACAGGGAGGACGGGAGGTCCGCGAGGCGAGCAGGTTGGGCGCCGCTTGGATTGAGCGCGTGCGTCGCTCCTTAAGATGCGTATCGTCGTCACGGATCTGGTGAAACAGCGCGACGCGAGCGTGGTTGCGGCGCTGCGCCCAAAAAACCTCGCGGACCTCCCGTCCTCCCTGTGAATCTGGGAGACGGACGGTTCCGCGCGGGGGGTCAAATGACGCCGTATTTTTTGCCGACTTTGCCGAAGGCTTCGAGCGCCCGGTCGAGGTGGTGGCGTTCGTGGGTCGCCATGTAGCTCGTGCGGAGCATGGCGCTCTTGGGCGGGACGCCGGGCGAGATGAAGGGGTTGGTGTAGATGCCGTACTCTTCGAGCAAGTCCCGCCACATCATGATCGTGCGCAAATCTTGGCGGATGTAGATGGGGATGACGGCGGTTTGCGTGTGACCGAGCTCGAAGCCGAGCTTCTTCAGCTCGTCGCGCATGTACGTGAAATTCTCGCGCAGCTTGTCCATGCGCCAGGTCTCTTCTTGCATCACGTCGAGCGCGGCCATGGCGGCGGCGACTTGCGGGGGCGCGGCGCTGGCGGCAAACATGAAGCTTGGCGCGAAGTGACGGATGTAATCGAGCACCTTGCGTTCGCCCACCAGAAAGCCGCCGATGCTGGCCAGCGACTTGGAGAAGGTGCCGCCGATCAAATCGACCTGATCTTGCAGGCCGAAGCTGTGCGCGGTGCCGCGGCCGCCGGGGCCGATCACGCCGATGGCGTGCGCGTCGTCGACCAGCAGGCGCGCGCTGTGCTTTTTGACCACCGGCACGATTTCATCGAGCTTGGCGATTTCGCCTTCGGCGCTGAAGACGCCGTCGGTGATGACGAACGCGCCGTCGCCGGCTTCCAGCTTTTCTAGCGCGCGATCGAGTGATTCGGCGTCGTTGTGCTTGTAGCGCACCAGCTTGGCGCCAGCGGCTTGGCCCAGGCGGACGCCGTCGTACAGCGAGGCGTGCACGTTGCGATCGATGAAAGCAACGCTGTTCTTGTTGCTGAGCAAGGCCGCACAGGTCGCCAGGTTCACTTGGTAACCGGTGGTGAAGACCAGCGCCGATTCCTTGCCCATGAAGGCGGCGAACTTGGCCTCCAGCTCCTCGTGCATCTTCATCGAGCCGTTCACCAAGCGCGAGCCGGTCATGCTCGTTCCGAAACGATCGATGGCGGCCCTGGCGGCTTCGCGCACCTTGGGATGCTTGGTCAGGCCCAAGTAGTTGTTGGACCCAAACATCAGCACGCGCTTGCCGTTGATCTCGGCTTCGGGGCCGTCGTTGAAATCGAGCGGGCGGAAGAAGGGGTAGATGCCCATCTTGCGCGCGTTGTCCGCGGCCATGAACTTGAAGGCTTTTTCGAACACGTCCTTGCCGCCGATGCTGGCAAGCGAGGTGCGCTCTTTCATGGACTCGTCCATGTCGCTCGAGCCCGAGCTCGCGTCGGCTCTGGCGGCGCCGTTGCCGTTGCTGGCGCCGTTGCTCTTGGCCGCGGGCGCGCTCTTGCCGATGTGCTCATCGAGCGCTGGATCCACGTTGGGCAGCTGGTGACCGTTCTTGAGCACGTCCCAGGCAGCCGCCAGTCTCCCGCGCGCATCGAGTAGCCCTTCGGTCGCTTTCATGACGCGATCGTCGGAGACGAACCGCATCACGGACGGGCTGAGGAGAGCTTGTTTGCCTTTGTCGACGAGCGCTTGGCGGAGTCCCATGGCGGGCGAGTACGTACGAGAGAAGTCAGGCAACGTCAACTCAGGGCCAGTGGTCCGTGCCCGCTTCACTGAGCTCGATTTTCTCCAATACCAAGCCTTCGGGCGGCGCCGTGATGCCCAGATCTTTACGCAGTCCGCTCGCCAAAGCGCGGGTGAACGTGTCAGGCGGCAAGTGGCCGCGCCCAATGTCCACCAACGTTCCCGCGATGATGCGCAGCATGTTGTAGAGGAATTTGTTGCCGGTCACCGTAAGCTCGCTGATCCGCGAATCGTTCGCCGCAGGGCCGAGGCCGATGCGAAAGATGTGTCGCACCGTCTCTTCGCGCGTGTCCGCCGAGCCCCGAAATGCGCCAAAGTCGTGCTCGCCTTGCAGCCGAGCGGCGGCCTCGCGCATCAGCAGCTGGTTCAACCTGTAGGGCACGCGCCATGCGAACTGGTCGATCAGCGGATCGCGCGTGCGGCTTTCGAGGATGCGATAGACGTAGGTTTTGCTGATCACGCGCCGACGCGGCTCGAAGCCGGCCGGCGTTCGTGCGGCGCCCACCACGGCGATCTGCCGCGGCAGCTCGCGATTGAGCGCGAGCACCCAGCCGCGCGGATCGATGTCTTTGCTGGAGTCGAACGCCACGAGCTGACCGTGGGCGTGAACGCCGGCGTCGGTGCGACTCACGCCGCGCGTGCTGCTGGCTTTGGGATCGACCGTGGCGATCGCACCTTCGAGCTCGCCGGCGACGGTGCGGCCGTTCTTCTGTTTGGCGTAGCCGCAAAAGGGCGCGCCGTCGTACGCCAGCGTGAGCAGCACGCCGTGCTCGCTCGGTTCGGGCGCCGCTTCCGGCGCGGTCACGGCTACTTGCCGCCGGTGCCGGCGTTGCCGCCCTTACCGCCGCTGCCACCGGCACCGCCCTTGCCAGCGCCGCCACCACTGCCGCCTTTGCCCGCGCTGCCGCCTTTGCCCGCGCTGCCGCTTTTGCCCGCGCTGCCGCCGCCACCAGCACCGCCGCCGTTGTCGTTGCTGCCGCCGACCGTCTCGACGCTGTCACCGCCCGCGATCGAGCTGACGGCGTGACCCACGGGTGTCACACACGGGTTGTTGACGTCTTCGGCGCCGCCCTGAATATCGTAGATGGGCAATGCCGGATCGGCGCAGGTGGCGGGCGCGGTCTTGCTATCTTCTTCACAAGCCGGGGCTGCCGCCACAAGCAGCAGCAACCCAACGGCAACCGTCGCCCGACCAGGAACAATGCGGAGGCGGCTCATCGCTTGGGCATGAATCTCAGCGGAACATTGACCTCGGCGCAACCCCCTTCTGCCGGAGGCAGCTTCGCACCGGCAAACTTGTTGATCACGCAATTGGTGACACCGGGGTCGTGCAGACCGTCGGACACCACGCGCGCCCCGCAGACCGAGCCGTCCGGACCGACTTTGACCGCAATGGTCATGGTGCCTTCGAGGGTGGCGTTGTTGCGGAGCGCGGTCTCGTAGCAGCCGCGCGATTGTGCGGCCCGACCCGAAAGTGCCGACTGCAGCCCGCCCGATGCCGAGCCAGTGCAGGCCTTGGAGCAGGGGCTGGGACCGCTTGCGACCTTGGCCTTCGGTTTCTCGCCGGGCTTGCCGGCGTCTTCTTCTACCGCAGGAGGAGGGGGGGGCGGTGGCGGCTCGTCGAGCGCGGGCTGCGCAGAAGTCGTGGTGGTGACCGGTGGTGGGGGCTTGGGCGTGTCGCTGCTCCCCGTTACTTTCCAAACGATCAAACCTCCGATGAGGAGGAGCATGAGGACGGCAGCTATGATGATGGGGCCGCTGCCGCCGGACTTGGGCGGCGGCGGGGTGGTCTCAGCCATGTTGGCTCTCTCCGAATAGAAACGGGGCGGGGCGGACTATAGCCACCCCCTAGGCGGCACGCGAGACTTTCGGCTTAAGGGCCCGCGAAAGGCAAAGTCGGTCGATGATCGCGGGCGAGGCGCCCGGATGGCGAGGCGCGACGAAGGCGCATACTGCAGGTATGTAACTGAGGAGCAACGAAACCAGCCGGGATGCATCGGCCTCGAGCGCGATCGACTTTGCCTTTCGCGGGCCCTAAGGGGCTGGAACGTCGGCCGGTTCATAGAACGTGATGGCGGTGTCTCCCCAGCGCCGTTCATCACACACGCGGAGCGGGCTTGCTCCTTCCGTCGCAGGTTGTGGGTCTTTCGCCGCGTGCTCGAGGGCCACGCGGGCGCCGGGGGTGAGCAGCCCTGCGCCTGCGAGCGCCATCAGGCCCAGCCGCGCCGCCTCGACATCTCTCCAGGGTGGATCACAGAGCACCAGCCCGAACGGCCCGTATTTGCCCAGTTGTGCCAGCGCCGACTCCACCCGCAAGGGCAGCACGTTGGCGCTGCTTTCGAGGCCCAGCTTGGCCAAATTCTCCTTCAAGCAGGCCAACGCCGGGCGCGCCGACTCCACGAACACCACCGAGCCTGCGCCGCGCGAAACCGCCTCGATACCTAGCGCGCCGCTGCCCGCGTACAGGTCCAGCACTTTCAAGCCGGACAAGTCACCCAGGATCGAGAACAGCGCTTCCTTGACGCGCGCGCCGGTCGGCCTGGTCGCGTCGCCAGCCGGGGCTTTGAGGGCGCGACCACCGAGCCGTCCGGCGATCACCCGCACGCATACACCTTCGCAAGGCAAACGCAGGCTCTCATCACGTCGTCTCGATTTTGCTCCACATTTGACGACGCATGCGTTGCCGTTGGCGATCTTTGCCGGTGATGACGCGCGCGGCGCTCCAGGCCGCAATCAGCTCGCCCTCTTGTCCGAGGCCGGGCAGCACGGTCTTGCCGACCAAGTACGTGCCGGGCACGGGGCCGCGCACCGGCTCGCCCGACAGCTCGAGGTAGCCGCTCGGCTCGACCGACCACAGCCGTTCCATCGGCTCGGGGCCGGCTGCCGCGCCGTGCAGGTGCGCGCGCTCGACCTCGCGGCGCGCGCCACCACGAAAATCCCAAAGTGGCAAACCGTCGTGCGTCGAGTCGACGAGCGACAGCGCGCGCTCCAAGAACGGCAAATGCTCACTCAAAGTGGCCATGACGGCGTCGCGCGCTTCGAGCAGCGTGAGCGCGCCGCGCGCCGGCAACAGCGCTTCGGCGACCAGCAGCGTGCCGCTCGGGTCCGCGTCGGTTTCGTCGAGAGCGTGTGGCGAGAGTCGTGACAGCCGCACCGGGGGCGAGCGCGGGTCGCGCCGGGCGTAGCGTTCGGGCACGATGAACGACTCGGCAGGCAGTGCGTCGGGCAAGCCTTCGGTCTTCACGCGCAGGCTGACGACGAAGCGCGAGGCCTCCGCGCGCAGCTCGGGCCAGTCGCTTTGCGCGTGCTTGGTCACGCCCTCGCCGCTCGACAGCTCTGCGACCGATTCGCCCGATTGGTCCGACACCACTGCCGAAGAGCCAGTCATCTCGCCCTCGCCGTCTTCAATCACGCCCACGACCACGCCGCGCTTGATGCTGATCGAGCTGATCCGTCGATCGAGCGCCACCACCCCGCCGTGCGCTTCGATGCGCTCGATCAAGAAGTCGCTCAGCTCTTGCTCGCTTTGCACGAGCGCCGTCACGCCGCGCGTCCACGCGCCGTGCAAGCGCGCCAGGCACAGCGGCGGCAAGCGATCCGCCGGCAGCGCCAGATTCGTGGCGAACGACGCGGGCAGCAAGAGCAGGTCGCGAAACGGATGTCCGCTCGGAAACTTGCTGAGTAAATCCACGTTGCGATCGGCCTTGACGTACGGCAGCGTCGCGGACACGCGCCCGGTCTCGAAGCGCTCCCACCACGTACCGGGCGGCCACACGGCGTCCTTCTCGAACGCCAGATCGGTCGCGGCGTTCACCTGCGCGATGGTCGTGTAAAGCTCGTCGACCAGCTGGCGCACTTCCGGAAATTCACGGTCAATCTCGCGCACGAACAGATCCATGTCGGGCGGGACTTCCAGCCGCCTGCCCGGCGACACCCAGCCGAACATCGGATCGAGCGCGCCCATGCGCCGACGAAACTGCTGGCTTTGCGCCAGCTCGTGCAAAATGCGCTTGAACACCGGCGACGAGCCGCCCAAAAATGTGAACGGTCGGCGCGCCAGCACCCGCTGGTCGTAGCGGTACAGCTGACTTTTCTGGCCTTGACCGAGCACCAGCACGCGAAAGTCGCGTCGCGCCAGCACCGCCGCGCAAGTCAGCGCGCCAAGCGAACGGCCAAGCACGATGACGTCGTAGTGCCGCGAGGTCACTCGGGGCTTGTAGCACGCACAGGCTGCCCAGCCGCAGCTAGCCTCGCAGAAACTCCCGTGCCGTCCTTGGGCCACCCTGTGCGGATCGAATCAACAGGGAGTCGGAGATGGCGGAGGACCGCCGCCCTGATGTAACGAAACGGTGCACGGCCCTGCCGAGGTGGGGTTAGAGCTGGGAAAGTCACTTCGTACCCGAAGTGACTCTAAGTCACTTCGTACCCGCTAAGGATTCGTCACATCTGGGAGCACGTCCCGCGATCTTGGGTTTTGGCGAGGTTTTCGCGGCGCTCCGATGCT
>Ga0307508_10006369_pt1 | contig 11101 bp, 13 predicted proteins | sample 9_EM_MG_FD_203089 | JGI IMG/M metagenome (GOLD analysis project Ga0307508, IMG submission 203089) | Populus trichocarpa ectomycorrhiza microbial communities from riparian zone in the Pacific Northwest, United States - 9_EM | ecosystem: Host-associated > Plants > Roots > Unclassified | place...
TTGGGACGTTGGACTTTGTATCATAATGTATATATAGATTTTAAATACAATAAGTGATTTTCTGTGCGATCGAAGAGCATAGCCAACTGCGTGTAGTAGCATTATAACTAGTAATGAAACTGCTCAGAGTGCACACTCGTTGCTCCCGTAAGCTTCCCTAGCTTTTCTAGCTTTTCTAGCTTCCCTAGCTCCTGTAAGGTGGCGGTTGTGTCGCTAAAGTTGTGGTTGTTTCGGTAAGGTTGGTGGTTGCGTCGCTAAGATTGGTGGTGCGTCCGTAGCTTTGATAGCTAAGTTCCTAGCTTTCCTAGCTTCCGTAAGTGGGTGGTTGCTTCGGTAAGATTCACTATCCTTACCGGAGCTACAAATGCTAGCAAAGCTACCGACGCAGGTCGTTCTTACAGACGTGTAGGGATAATTTCTTAATTTTTTCCTGATGTAGGAGCAATCTGCTCACAACCTGATGAAAAAGGGATTTTGCACCCTGTGGCATATTACTCAAGAAAGCTCAAGGATCCAGAGCGCAACTACGGTATTCACGACAAGGAACTACTAGCGATCGTAGACGCACTACGAAAATGGGATACATATTGCAAAACAACGAGACCCAAAATCACAATTCTCACGGACCAGAAGAATCTCGAATATTGGAAAACGAAGAAAGACCTTAACCTACGGCAAGCCCAGTGGGGCGAATGACTAGCCAACTATGACTTCATGATCAAATACCCACCTGGGAAATTGGCCAGCAAGCCGGATATCCTGTCTCGAGAGTCACGAGACTCTCCCTGAGAAGGGGATATGAAACATCGGCATAACCACGGCCGAATCCTGTTTTGCGAGCAAGCTTTGGAGGCGCCCCGAATCGATAGCCACGCCAAAGTACTCCAAGCCAATACAACAGAAACTTTCAGCCTTGAAATAGACAAAGAGCTCCTAAGCGAAATCCGGACTCTAAGCGCCGCAGATAAAGAGATCCAAGAAATCCGGAGGAAAAAGGCCAACGTGTTGGAAAAGCTTCTCGGCGCTGGATGTATGGAGGCTACTAGAGTTGAGATGTTGGTGTTACCGTGGGAATGATGTGGTGAAGCAGGTAGCATAGATGTACCGAGTGTTCTCGGTTCGGCGGACTTCTTCTGTTCTGTACTCTTACAACACTCTACATACATAGCAACAAGAAAAAGTCCCCCGCTTGAACACCTCGCCGCAACGTGCAGTACCCAATCTCTCTCTCTCTCCCGTCCTCGAAGATCCTCCTGTTGGCTCTCTCTCAAATCAGAGAGTATCGGAAAGCGCAAGCAAACACGGACGGCTCATAACCTTTCAACAGGTTATGAGCCCGGTGCCGTAGTAACCGTCACGCAGAAGAATCGAATGATCGAACGACTGATGAAACCGAATACTCTGTCACCTTCCCACTCCTGCTCTCCGATCCAAAGATTAGCAGAACCAATCAAGAAATCCTTGCCCCCCGCCCATCAAATCATCAGGTCCTCGACCGACACTGCCACGAACGAAAAGGTCTTCAAGCACCCTCTTGGTACCATCGCCCTTCTCAATGCCATGAACTATGCCAGCTGGAAGGCAGACTGCGAACAAGTCCTACATGGCATCAAGGCTTGGAGAATTGTCATGGAAGAAGTAGAACCCGAGAATCCCGAAGGAATGACAAAGGCTGTAACGGGCGTGGCTCTCTGACTCCAGATAGCGAACCGGGACTATGGACGAGGGCGTGAGGGCATGGACAGATAAGGACAAGACGTGGGGAAAACGGGCAAGGCAAGGACGTGGAATGGGCAAAGGCAGGGACGTGGCGTTGAGGCGGAACAATTGCTAGTAGTCAAGGCCGACTATGGCTGACGATAACAAGTTGTTGCGTGAAGAAGAAACATGCAAGACAGACAACAGCGCACTCTTATATACAATGAGCGCGGTCCTCCACATCCAGATCCTTCTTCACGCCGCGCAACCAGAACCAGCAGAACCTTTCCTCGCCTCGCACCTAGAACCTTTCCTCGCCGCGCAACCAGAACCTTGCCGTGCAACCAGAACCATTCCTCGCCGCGCAACCAGAACATCAGGAAAAAAAAATTCTGCGTTATGTGCGTTTACTGGCATCCAACGCATAGAACGGTTTCAGCACTACCTCCCACTTGTAAACAATGGGGCGCTGCGTGGTAAGCGTTGCAACGTTAGATCTGCGTGCGGGAGACTGGATGCCCCATCTTCGTTTACACGCCGACGTGCCTTAATCAGCGCTAACTCCCTACTGCGAACGATTTTTTCAACGTGTAGACGATACTCGTGGCGTGGCGATGACGATTCCCACCATCTTCCTTTACACGCAGAGGTCCGTTAATCAGTGCTAACTCCCTACTGCGAACGATTTTTTCTACGTGTAGACGATACTCGTGGCGTGGCGACGACAACACCTGCGATCCACTATACTCCACGAAGCGTCTTACTTCCAACGCATGGACACAATGCTCTAATCTTTAAACCTAATTTCGCACATAACGATTGGTGAGTGAAGTGAAATGCCAACCGTTCTGATGTATTGCTATTTAGCGCATGCTATATATCGTCATCATCCTCGGAAAGCTCCAAATGCTCGATATCCGAATTGTCGACTGCGCTATCATCTTCCTCCTCGGCTATCCAGTGATCTTGATTGCCAGCGGTGGCTTCTACTTCGTCATCTGCAGCGCTGTAGTCATTGTCGGTATTGCTCCCGCAGAGTCCAAAAATTTCGGTTCGGTCCGTTACGCGCTCGTAGTCGCTGTCGTTCTCAATTGCGATCCTGTTGTCCCTCTGCAGTGTTACGAGCGGTCCCAAATCGATCTCGTCGGGTTCAAGTTCCGCAAGAAAGGCGGCCAACAGTTCGGAGTCCATTTCCAGCGTGGGAAGAGGTTTTATTGACGGTCTCTGTTGGTCAGCTGACATTTTCGAAAGAACTTCAGCCTTCAGCGCATGACGTATCGAGTTCATAGCCTTTTCCCTTAATCCGGGATGAAGGCTATTCCACATGGACATCAAGGCGGCATAACATGCTGTAGAAATAATTAGCAGCGCTCTTAGAGTGTCAAAATCTACTTACCGCCATCATTCGCTATGTTGAAAAAATAAGTCCAACCGGTTGATTTGAGCTGCGATCGTTGCACCACAGATCGTGATTGAGCCGCTTCTTCCTTGTTTCGCAACTCCCGAAGTGCGTGATGAAGTGCGGTAACCACGTAAACAATAAGAGTGGGGGGTTGCTTGTCGAGCAACCAGTTGTAAAGTCCTGGGTTTTGAACACGACGTTTGTTGAAGAAGTGCAATTGGATGAACCGTGGGATTTGACTTGCAAAAAAAGGGGTTATACGTCTCTGGGAATAGCGTTAGACTGTTTGAGTGCAAAGGATGATAGAATGGGAATGGTAGCCTTCACCCCAGGTGGTAATTTTCGATCGCTGTCCCGGTAGATCAATGTGTAGTTCTGTAGCAATGCGTCGACCGCGGCCAAACGACCAGTCGCGCTCGAATGAGTGTTTATATCGTACAAGTCGACGATGGATTTACGTGCGGTCGAAATCCAACTCGATTGCATACTGTGATAGGCATTCTTGATCTGTAGAAACCGCATCCAACACATGCTGTTAGCACCTCATCAAATGCACATAACGCATACAGGAAGAGTGAATCGTTCTATACGTATTTAAGGTTGTACACCTGCGACAAGTTGAAGTCGATATCGTATCCTTTCTGTCTGTTGGCCTCTGGCCACAGCTTGGTAATGATCTAAAACCCATTAGTGTCAGCATGAAAAGCGAACACCACGCCTGAAGTGTCATTTGGCACTGACATCCATCATCTCCTCAGCAGGATTAATGAACGGGGATACTCTGTAGCAGTACCGCTCAAGTAATCGCTTCACTGCTTCCAGCACACTGGCCAATTCCAAACTCCCCGAATGTAGCGCACTTCGGGGTCCTGGACGACCGGCAAAGGATGCGACCGAACCTAGGTCCGACGATTGTGAAGGCGAGGGAAAGGGTGTCGATCTGGAAGTAGATAGCGGAGAAGAGTGGTTGTCAATATGTCCTCCTCTCAGCGAATAGGAGGTCACCTTGACAGCTGGACCCGGTACACTCGAAGGTGTATTTGGTGGCGGAAGTCCTGCCCGCGATGATCGAACAACTTCTCGTGAGTCTTGAGCTATTCCAGAAGTAGCGTGCGGAGGTTTCCTCATCTTTTTGCGAGCATTACCGTTGCTTGATGTTGAGAGGGGTCTCTTGCCTGCCGCGACAGCTGTGAGTTTGGAGAGCTCGGGATGAGAGCTAGCTGGGGGTCGAATCCGTGATTCTTGGGTGCCGCCTTGAATCTTCTCAACAGCCTGCGATTTGGGGGTCCTGCGTGGGGTCGACATGGTCGATATTTGATGTGAGAAGATCTGTGCGAGTCAATGGGCGATTAGAAGGTAAGGAGGAAGAATGAATGATACGCACAGAGTGGGGTTTAATATTCAGAGTGAGAAATGAGGGTAGAGTAGTATGAGTTGGTGGGTGGCGTGAAGAAGGAGAGAGAAGAGGGAACAACGACGAACGATGGGTTCCTTTTTATATGAAAGTACCTGCCCTCTAGTAACCACATTAGCGTCATCCCACAACCCTTAACACGAAACCCTAGTCCTACAACACCTCAACCGGGTCGTTTTTTGAAACGCAGTCTTAGGAGTGCTTGTCGCTATCTAGTATGCATGCCCATTGCAACGAATTCGTAAGCACATTCGTAACGCCAGGAGGAGCGTCTATTATTCCACCCACGGTATCCTATTTCTACGAATATTGGAAGAGAGGATATGCCCAAAATTGTTGCAAAAAGCAGCTGTAAATTGTTCACCCTACCTAAGATGTATGATGATTACTACACAACACACACAATACCTAAGCCGATATTTGAATACCCAAAATTGCTAACAGTTTTCTCCACCCCTATTCCTCCAACGATATAATCGACTATTGATGCCGTCCTCTCCATCGTGGCGTCCTGATGTTTCTGCTTCTGTCGGTCTCGTCGCCGGTCACGTCATCTTGAAGACGGCGAAGACGTCCTCGCCGTCGCGGCATCCTGACGTTTCTGCTTCTGTCGGTCTTGTCGCCGGTCACATCATCTTGAAGACGGCGAAGATGTCCTCCCCGTTGCGGCGTCCTGACATTTCTGCTTCTGTCGGTCTCGTCGCCGGTGGTCTGGCGATATCAACGGACAAATAATTGAATACAACCAACCGAGTGACGCATTTGCAATACGGCGACTCAATATTGCTGCGACGAGAGGCGAAAATGCCGAGAGTGGTAGAGACACCATCGAAGATTCCTTACCTTTTGTGAAATTTACCTCGGAACAACGCTCCTCCGGACAGGCAAAGATCGTCACCTTTCGCTATACTACTCGAATCTGTACATGATGACCACCTTGAAAATGCGATACGCCACAAGACAAATCGCATTCTTCAGTCCAGGAAGATCAAAATTGGTTCCGAAGACCTGCTCCAGTGTGCGGTAAACATTTACCACGGAATACGAGTCCCCATCAGCAATATGTACGGTGAGCAGAAGATTCAATACGTTCGATGCACAGGTGAAAAAACCTGGTACGGTCAACCAGCTCGCCACGACTGGGTATGGGTCAAGGCTTCCAACCATCGTCATAATCACGAACCGGCATATGGCGCACTTCAAGGGTGCATGCCGTAGCATCTTTTAAAGCTCTTCAAGCTTTCTGCCGGTGGAGGACACTTTTGGTGCGCATTCGTCCAAGCAACGACCCCAGCTGCAGGCGGTACGCCTGAAAGAGCATCTGGTATGGTGAAAGTGGTTACACCTTCAGCGGGCAGAGGCTATGCTGTGATCAGCAGTGATACCATTGCTGGCGCAGCGCATCTAATTCCAGAAGAACTCGACTGCTCGGGAATCGCGAATAAAGGATGGAAAGTGAACAGCCACATTGATTTAGCTACTTGGAATGAGGTTTACTAGCCTCTGGAATGGCATTTCTCCTTGTGTTGAACGATTGCTCTGTTTTGACTGTAGTCAGCTACCTTATTGTATTGTATTACGTCTAAATCAACCTTGCGGTGCCAAATGCCATGCGTCAAGTATTGAATTAACGGCCGAGAGGCGCGTATTGCCAAAATAATTCACACTCCACCAGGTGGTGCATTCGGCAGAGCGTGGACAGGATAATTCGACCTCTGGACTACCTTCCAACGGAAATGAGTTAGGTATTCTGCGCGGGTAGTTGATGCACCGCCTGGCGTAGCGTTTGGACGGAATCGCTGCGTCGACAGGATAATTCGACCTCCGGACTACCTTGCAACGGAAATGAGTAAGGTATTCTGCGTGGATAGTAGATGCCATGCCTGGCGCAGCGTTTGGATGGAGAAGCTACGTGTTGGCTGTTACCGGCATGCCAACTGCCTATCAACACCAAATTGGAATCTAAGATTTTTCCCAACGCTCTCAACGCATCTAACGCCGGTCTCCGTTGGAACGGAGATATTTTTTTCCTGATGAACCTTTCCGCGCCGCACAACCAGAACCTTTCCTCGCCGCGCATCTAGATCCCTAAAACCTAAAACCTTCTCGCGCTGTGCAATCTAGAACCTGAACCTTCCTTGCGCCATGCTATCCGGAACGTTCCAGACTCTAGTCGTTCGGGATAGATGGTGACGGCGGCGGCGTGCTGTTACAGTATCCCCTCTCTAGGACTCGAGTTCCTACGAGAGCGATCTGGTTGGGCCTTTCTGGGTAGCGTTCATGGTAGGCACCCACTGCATGCACCTCCGTCAAGTTTTCTTCCAGTTCCCATGTCGGCACATCGAATCCTTTCCATTTGAATAGCTACTGAAACCGTCCTCCTCTCGTTCGTTTGCTATCCAGTATCTCATCGATCTCCCATCCCTCTTCTCCTTCGACTATAATGGGAAGTGGTGGTGGTATGACTTGTCCTGGCAGTGGATCTTCTGCAGCGGCTTGCAGTAAGGAGACTGGAAATGTGCAAAGTTTCCGAATTGTGGCAGGAATATCGAGCTCGTATGCATGGGTGCCAATGGTTCCAAGGATACGGTAGGGTCCAAGGTGCTTATTCTCCAGCTTCTGGCTTGGCCATTCAGTACGCCAGTTCCATCCATCCACCCAGACCAGGTCACCAGGCTGGAAGGCAGGAGCAGGTACACGGTGGCGGTCTGCATTCTCTTGCTGTTGGGCCTGTGCATATTGCATCTCTGTTCGTGCCAAATCGTGAATGTGTTGTATTCGCTCAACTGCGGTTTGCGCCTGTTGCTCTTCTGGGATATCCCTACGGATATCCAGTTCAAAGTCACAGCGGGGGTGATATCCAAGATTCGCAAAGAAGGGAGATACAGTGGTGGTTTCAGATACCTGATTATTACCTGCAAATTTTGCACGTAATAAATAGTCCACCCAGTCGTCCTGTAAGAATGAGACATAGGCGCGTAGGTGTTGCTCCACAACAGTGTTAATTCTCTCTGTCAGGCCATCCGTTTGCGGGTGGAATGCTGTCGACAGACGAGGTTCCATTTTGAGGGAGTGGCAGAGGTGTTTTCAGAAACGTGATGCGAACTGGGGACCACAGTCGGATACAATTGTTTTCGGCAATCCATAGTAGCGAAAAACCCGGTCACCGAATAGCTGTGCCAATTTCTCAGCTGTGATCGTAGTCTTGCATGGGATCAGGTGCCTTTGTTTGGTTAATCAATCTACCACCACACAAATGGCATCAAATTGCTTGGATGGTGGTAGTCCGGTGACAAAATCGACCGAGATATGTTGCCAGGGCTGGTCTGGTACTGACAAAGGACGTAACACTCCATAAGGGGCATGGCGGATGGCCTTCGTCTGGCGGCAAACATTGCAATTGTGAACAAACCGGTCAACATCCTTCCTCATTATGGGCCAATAATTTTGCCTGGAAAGAAGTTCGAAGGTTTTTGTTCGACCTGGGTGTCCGATTGCTGGTGGGTCATGGTGAATCTGTAATAGTCGTAGTCGAAGTGGCATGTGATCTGGCACATAGATACAATCGTGGTAGACTAGTCTGTCATTCTTCTCCTTGCACTCGGCCAGCGATATTTCCTTGCAGTGCCATATATCGTCTCGAAGCAATCCGAGAATCCACTCCGCAAACAGGTCCACTTGGTAGCCTTCCTCCAGTAGGGTCGAAATCTGTCCACTGTTGTCTAGATTGTCCACGTCTTCGATGGCATTATCTGGGTCTTCGTTCATGTTGTCCGCCAGTATCTGGAGTAAACCGTTTGCCGGATTGGATGAAGTCGTCACACTTGACAGATTCCAAGGTTTCAAGACTGCCTGCTGATTGGCAACCAGTCTTTAATCCCCTTCCATAGGGAGGTCTCCTGACCTCCTAGTCAATGCATCTGGTTTTCCTCCGGATTTTCCTGGCAGGAAAATGATCTTGAAATCGAATCGTGACAAGAATTCGGACCATCTTGCCAGTCGACGATTCAACAACTTGGTGGACATGAAACATTCGAGGTTTTTGTGGTCTGTCAGTATTCGAACGGGTTGATTTGAACCTTCCACGTGTGGCCTCCATTGTTCGAATGACCGTACTGTTGCCAGTAACTCCTTATCGTATATCTCGTAGTTACATTCAGCAGGGCTGTGTTTCTTGGAATCGAAGGCGACCGGGTGCAGGATACCATCATCGTCGTGCTGCGAGAGGATTCCTGCTGATACAAAATCGGACGCATCGGTTTCGACTATTATTTCGCGCTCATAATCGTAGTGACGTAGAATTGGGGCCGTTGTAAAAGCATTTTTCAACTGGCCAAACGCTGCTTGCTGGTCTGAGCTCCACATGAACGGGATATACTTGCCTCCCTCCTTTTTGGTCAGATTGGTCAACGGCATCACTACTTTTGAGTAATCCTTGATGAACCGTCTGTAAAAGTTGGCAAAACCAAGAAAACATTGGACATCGGTGACGTTTTTCTGCGTTTGCCAATCAAGGATGCAGGAAATCTTCTCTGGGTCCATCAGGATTCCATTGGTCCCAATGATGAAGCCCAGATATTTCACCTCCTGCTTGTGAAATTGACACTTTTCTGGCTTTAAGTGCAATCCCGCATCCGACAAAGCCTTCAACACCTTGTAGACTTGTTCCTTGTGTTCCTTCAAGGTGTTGCTGTAGATCATGATATCGTCGATATACGCAGTACAGAAATCGTCCAGGTATGCACGGAGTACATCGTTGATCAGGGCCTGGAAATCCGCAGGTGCGTTTGTCAATCCGAATGGCATTACCAAAGACTCATACAATCCGTATCGAGTCCTGAATGTGGTTTTCCACTCCTCTCGTTCTGCTATTCGTACCAAATTGTACGCTCCACATATGTCGAGGCAGGTGAAGTACTTCGCTTTGGAAAGCCGCATCAGCGTTTCCTGTAAAAGTGGGAGGGGATATCGGTTCTTGATAGTTCCTTCGTTGAGACCTCGGTAATCAATGCATAGTTGTAGGGTCCCATCATTCTTTTTGACGAAAAGAATCGGTGAGGCGGCAGGTGAAGATGACGCTTGTATGAATCCTTGGCTCAAATTCTCTTCCAACCATTCCTTCAGTGTTTCGAGTTTGGTCTTTGACAATGGATAAAGTGGGCCAAAGGGGGGTGTGAATCCTTCGCGGAGTGGAATCTTGTGGTCGTAACTTCGATGCGGTGGTAGGTTTTTTGTGAGTGCCTCGGAGAATAAAGGCAGAAAATCATGGTATTCTTTTGGTACGTATTCTTCCAGGACCAGTTTCTTCTTTGGTTTTTCCTCCGGTTGAAGCGCAAGGTTGATTTCATGTAAGGAGATCAAGAAAACAGTGAGTTTCTGTTTGTGTGCCACTCTCCTAAATGAACGGCCACCGAGTGCAGCAATTTGTATCGGTTTCGTATCTGATTTTGCCCGATGATTGTCAACTTTGATCTTGTCAAAATTTGAGTGAGATATAAATATCTGGGCCTCGATATCGCCGGCACCCACGCTTACTGCTGGCTCAGATTTCTGAGCTACGTTTGACACGAGGCTCATGGTGCCACTGCTGCTGCAAACACCTGCTGGGTCTGACAACTTCTCCGGTGCCACTCCATGTGCCACTGTGGGAAAAGGAGTGCAGTGGGTGGAACAATACTGTGATCCGAATGTCACAGCGCAGGAGTGGAATAGGATGTTGATATCATGAAGGTCCATCCAAGGAATACTGGGTACGATTGGGTAGTGACCAAGTTGGGTGACAAACATTGGGAATTCTGCTTGGTGTTCGTTGATCGAGAGTTTAACGGTAGTAGTGTGAGTGATATCGCCAGATGAAATTGGGCGACCATCAATGACTTCGAGAGATCTGGGATTCGGAAGGGGTACGAGTGGGAGTTGGTGATGGCGAGCAAAGTTTTTATCGATAAATGCAATTCCTGTTGCTCCACTGTCAATTAGAGCGTGAGTAGCAATGGTGTGGCCATTAACAGAGAGAGTACATGACACAACCAGATGTTCTCCTTCTATTGCTATCTCTGAAACTGACAAACTTGACAACTTAAAAACATTTGAAAGTACAGGAAACGAAAAAAACTTGCTTGGTCTCTGACCAGCAGCAATGCCATCCTGTGGCTGCTGGTCTAGGCATTTCCCGCCTGGTTTCCAGCACAGCAACCGGTAGCGGTAGCAGCCTGAGTGGCAGCAGCATAGACAGGCTTATTCGGGCACTGCGCCACTCTGTGGCCCGGTTCACCACACTAGTAGCAACGATTCTCACGCTCGCGAGCTGCTCTCTCTTGCACCGAAACCTGTTGGGTCCCGCTTAGGTCCATTGGCTCTGGAGCGGTGGCAGACGGCATTGGTGTAGCGGGCTGGGTAGTAGGTGGGTTTCGCGGCTGAGGGGCACGTGGTTGCTGGTAACCCTGCTTCCCTTCGGTCAGCTGCAGGGCACGCATCTCCGAGTCCAACTCCTGACAGAGAGCTACCAACTGGTCATAGGTAAGGTCCCTTGACTTTCCTATCAGTTGGCGGCGCAATTCGATGGAGAGGCCTTCCTTCAGTGCATC
>Ga0307508_10006370_pt1 | contig 11100 bp, 11 predicted proteins | sample 9_EM_MG_FD_203089 | JGI IMG/M metagenome (GOLD analysis project Ga0307508, IMG submission 203089) | Populus trichocarpa ectomycorrhiza microbial communities from riparian zone in the Pacific Northwest, United States - 9_EM | ecosystem: Host-associated > Plants > Roots > Unclassified | place...
GGCGGCGGAGCCGGATGTGGCGGCGGTGCGGGTGGCGGGGGCGGCGCAGGATGGGGCGGCGCCGCAGCCGGGGGCGGGGGCGGAGGTGGTGCCGGACGTGGTGGGGGGGCGGCAGCCGGTGGTGGCGGCGGGGGCGGAGCCGGTCGCGGTGGGGCTGCAGCTGGCGGCGGCGCCGGGTGTGGCGGGGCAGCACCAGGCGGCGGCCCCTTGGGCGCTTCCTTGGGCCTGGGTTTTCCGTCCGGGCCGACTTCGCCAGGAGCGGGCGCGGCCTGGGCAACGACGAACGGTGCGGTCTGCGCATGGGAAGCCGAGCTTGCAAGGGGCATCGCCGAAAGGGCGGTCGTGGCAAGCAGCACGAGACGAAGATTGATCATGATGAATGCTGTTCCAAAATTATCCGGAGGCGGAGGAAGAACGAACAAGCGTTAGGCTGCATTGTGGCGAGGTTCAAACGCGGTTTCCGATTTATTTGACGCAACGCAAGGCCCGGGACACGCCTCATTCATGACGCATTCAGGCCAAGTGGGAACCGTGCTTTGGGCAGATCCGCCGCCCCCCCGGGGAACCATAACGGACAACCGCGACGATTGTTCCCGCCCTGCGGCTGCAACGCCACTACGCCTCAGGAAAACCCGCGAACCAGGAGCGTGTTGCTGCGGGTCTTGCCGGCTTGCGAATAGCCGCGTTGCAACATGTCCGCGATGCAGTCGCTCTGCCATTCCTGCCGCGACAGATGCTCGATGACCACCGCCCCCGGCCACAACGCTTGCGGCGCCGTGGCGAAGAAGCCGATCAGGACCCGGTCCTCGAAACCTTCCACGTCGATCTTCAGCGCATCGACTTTCGAGAGCCCGGCCTGGGTGAGGATCCCCTGCAGGCAGCGCGACGGCACCTTGATGGCCGTGCCGGAGGCCTGGCCGGTGACGACATGACTTGCGCCGAGATTATCGCCATCCGTCTCGATCATCAGTTCGCCATCGGCGGGACCGGCAGCCGCGGCGACGAGCGCGGCCTGTTCGAGTGCGGAGGCCGAGCGGTTGAACGCCAGGCGGGCGTGCGTAACCGGATGCGGCTCGATCGCGACCACCTTGCCGGTTGCGCCGACGTGCCGCGCCAGTGGCAGCGCGTAGGTGCCGACATTGGCCCCGACATCGACAAAGCTGCCGCCGGCAGGCACATGCGCGCGCAGGAAATCCAGTTCCTCGAGATTATAGTCGGGGTTGAACAATGCGCCGCGTTCGGTCGCGCTGGCCTGATGATAGAAGCGGAACGACGCGCCCTGGTAGGACACGTCGAGTGGCCCGGCGCGCAAGCGATTGACGATCCGCGACAGCCAGGGGCGGAACGCTCCGCGTTTGAGCCGTGTGTGCCGCGCAAGCGCGATGATCGCGGCCTGCGCCGGCGTAGGTGCGAACGCGCCATAGGGCGCGGGCGATGGATCGTTGTCGGGAGTCAAAGCGGGCATCCCCTGTCGGCGCAGCGAGAGCGGCACAGACCGCGCCTCATAAAGGAAGCACGACGAAGCCGGCGCGCGGAAAATGCACGACGATCTCGCCGGCGCGCGGATCGTGCCTTCGAATGGCGATATGCTGTGCGGAGAGCGCGGCGATCTCGCCGCTGACTCTGACCTTACCATAGTCGTCTGGCATGACCTCCACCCTGTCGCCTGGCTTGCGACCGTTGGGATCGTTCGGATCGGACAGCTCAGCGGTCTGCGGTACGGCTGCCGCAGCGATGTCAAGCGCGGCGGAGGTCGATATCTCGCTGGAGCGCGCGTGGCCGACCGCGCGCAGTCGCGCTTCCCATGCCCGCGTGTTGCCGAACTCGGCCAGCATCTCGTTGGCGTTGGTCAGATGCGCGCGCACGTACCAGATGTTCATATAGGCGTTGACATCGCAAAGGCTGGCCTGGTCGCCGGCCATCCAGGTTCGGCCATCGGCCAACTGGGCCTCGATCCATTGCAAATGCGCGCGAAATTGATCGCGCATTTGCGGGATCGCCGCGGTCATGGCCGCGACATCGAATTTGGCGCCGCGCAGCTGTTCGCGGTCGGCGATGAAGTCCTGCGGGACCTGGTCGGCGAGCGAGCCGAACACCAGATTCACGGTATTCTGAAAGAAGGATCGATCGGTCCACATCGCGGTCGCCGATGCAAGACCCTGGTATCCTGTCGGGAACAGGGTTGGTTCCGGGAAACGTCGCTCCAACTCGCGAATGATGACTTGCGTGTCGCAATAAATGTCGGCGCCGATCTGCATCACCGGCGTGCGCCGATAGCCTCCGGTCAGCGGCATCAAGTCGGGGCGCGGCATGATCCGGGAGATCAGGACCGATGTCCATTCCACGTTCTTCAGGCCGAAGACGACACGGACCTTTTCCGAGAACGGCGACCTTTCGAAATGGTGCAGGATGATGGGAGACGCGGTCGTCATGCGATCTTTTCATGCTGATGCTTCGCGGAAGGCTAACCCACGAATGACCGGCCTACAACGGATCGAATGTTGGTCGGTATGACCGTGCTTCAGACCTGCCGCTCGACCAGCTTGAGCTTGAGCTCGGCAATCGCCTCGGCGGGATTGAGGCCTTTCGGGCAGGCCTTGGCGCAGTTCATGATGGTGTGGCAGCGATAAAGCCGGAACGGATCCTCGAGATTGTCGAGCCGTTCGCCGGTCGCTTCATCACGGCTGTCCTTGACCCAGCGGTTCGCCTGCAGCAGCGCGGCGGGACCCAGATAGCGGTCGCTGTTCCACCAATAGCTCGGGCAGGAGGTCGAGCAGCAGGCGCAGAGGATGCATTCGTAGAGGCCGTCGAGCTTCTCGCGGTCCTCGTGGCTCTGCTTCCATTCCTTCTGCGGCGTCGGCGACGTGGTCTTCAGCCACGGCTCGATCGAGGCATATTGCGCGTAGAAATTGGTCAGGTCCGGCACCAGGTCCTTCACCACCGGCTGGTGCGGCAGCGGATTGACCTTCACCGCGCCGTCCTTGACGTCGTGCATCGACTTGGTGCAGGCGAGCGTGTTCTGGCCGTCGATGTTCATGGCGCAGGAGCCGCAGACGCCCTCGCGGCAGGAGCGGCGGAAGGTCAGGCTCGGATCGATCTGGTTCTTGATCCAGATCAGGCCGTCCAGCACCATCGGCCCGCAATCATGGGTGTCGACATAATAGGTGTCGACGCGCGGATTCTTGCCGTCGTCCGGATTCCAGCGGTAGACCTTGAACTCGCGCGTCTCGGTCGCGCCAGACGGCTTCGGCCAGGTCTTGCCGCCGGTGATCCTCGAATTTTTCGGCAGTGCGAATTCAACCATGCTGAGGGGCCTTCACCGTCGTCATCAATAGACTCGCGCTTTCGGCGGGATGTACTGAACGTCATTGGTCATGGTGTAGTCGTGCACCGGGCGGTAGTCGATCGACGTCTTGCCGCCGCCGTCGATCCACGCCAGCGTGTGCCGCATCCAGATCTTGTCGTCGCGATCGGGGAAATCTTCGCGCGCATGCGCGCCGCGGCTCTCGGTGCGGTTCACCGCGGAATCCATCGTCACCACGGCCTGCACGATCAGATTGTCGAATTCCAGCGTCTCGATCAGGTCCGAATTCCAGATCAGCGAGCGGTCAGCCACCGATACATCGCTGATGCCGCTATGGACCTTGTGGATCAAATTGTGCCCTTCGTTCAGCACCTCGCCGGTGCGGAACACCGCGCAATTGTTCTGCATCACGAGCTGCATGCTGTCGCGCAGTTTCGCGGTCGGCGTGCTGCCGGACGCGCGCCGGTAGCGGTCGAGCCGCCCGAGCGCCATCTCCGACGAATTCGCCGGCAGATCGGGCTGCTTGGCATTCGCCGTCAGCTTCTCCGCGCAACGCAGAGCCGCGGCACGGCCGAAGACGACGAGATCGATCAGCGAATTGGAGCCGAGCCGGTTGGCGCCATGGACTGAAACGCAAGCCGCTTCGCCCACGGCCATCAGACCCGGCACCACGAAATTGTCATCGCCGTTCTTCTTGGTCAGCGCTTCGCCGTGGAAGTTGGTGGGGATTCCGCCCATGTTGTAGTGCGCGGTCGGCACGATCGGGATCGGCTCGCGCGTCACGTCGACATTGGCAAAAATCCGCGCCGATTCCGAAATGCCCGGCAGGCGCTCTTGCAGGATCTTCGGATCGAGGTGGTCGAGGTGCAGGAAGATGTGATCCTTCTTCTTGCCGACGCCGCGGCCCTCGCGGATCTCGATGGTCATCGCGCGCGAAACGACGTCGCGTGAAGCGAGATCCTTTGCCGACGGCGCATAACGCTCCATGAAGCGCTCGCCCTCGGAATTGACGAGATAGCCGCCTTCGCCGCGGGCGCCTTCGGTGACGAGGCACCCCGCGCCGTAGATTCCGGTCGGGTGGAACTGGACGAACTCCATGTCCTGCAAGGGCAGGCCGGCCCGCAGCGCCATGGCGCTGCCGTCGCCGGTTTGAGTGTGGGCGCCGGTGCAGGAATGATAGATGCGCCCGTAGCCCCCGGTGGCGAGGATCGTGGTCTGGGCGCGGAAGCGGTGCAGCGTGCCGTCGTCGAGCTTCAGCGCGATCACCCCGCGGCAGGTACCCTGATCGTCCATGATCAGGTCGATGGCGAAGAATTCGATGAAGAATTCGGCGGCGTGACGGAGCGCCTGGCCATACATGGTGTGGAGCATGGCATGGCCGGTGCGGTCGGCGGCGGCACAGGTGCGCTGCGCCTGACCCTTGCCGTAATCCAGGGTCATGCCGCCGAACGGCCGCTGATAGATCTTGCCGTCCTCGGTGCGCGAGAACGGCACGCCCCAATGCTCCAGCTCGTAGACCGCCTCAGGTGCCTGGCGCACCATGTACTCGATCGAGTCCTGGTCCCCCAACCAGTCCGACCCCTTGACGGTGTCGTACATGTGCCAGCGCCAGTCGTCCGGGTGCATGTTGCCGAGCGCGGCCGAAATGCCGCCTTGTGCTGCGACGGTATGCGAGCGGGTCGGAAACACCTTGGTGATACAGGCGGTGCGCAAGCCCGCTTCGCCGCAGCCGACCACCGCACGCAGGCCCGCGCCGCCGGCGCCGACCACGACCACGTCGTAGGTGTGATCCTCGATCGGATAGGCTTTCCCGTTGGTTGCAGGAGCGCCGTTCCCCCCGCCATTGCCGCCGACGGCCATGGGTCAGACTCCGGATGAAAGTTTGAGAATGGCGTAGATCGAGGCCAGCGCCACCGCCATTGCAAAGAAGTTGTTGGCCATGATGGCCGCGATCTTCAGCTTCTCGCTTTGCACATAGTCTTCGATCACGACCTGCATGCCGATCTTCATGTGCCAGGCGCTGGCGACGATGAACAACAGCAGGATGATCGCGATCGGCAGCGAGCCGAGGATCTGCGCGGCGCCGGCCTGGTTGCGGCCGAGCAGCATCATGACCACCACGATGACCGGGAGCATCAACAGCGTCATCGCCACCGCGGTGAGACGCTGGCGCCAGAAATCGGTGGTGCCGGAATGCGAGGAGCCGAGATTGCGAACGCGGCCGAGCGGCGTCCGCATCGATTTCGCGGCGGGTGAATTCGGCGTGCTCATCGGCCGCCTCCGATCGCATAGGCGATGATCCAGACCAGAACCGTCAGCGCGATGCCGCCGATCAGGGCGCCCCAGGTCAGCGCCTCGCGCTCATTGGCCTTGAAGCCGTAGCCGAGGTCCCAGATGAAATGCCTGAGACCGCTGAGCAGATGATGCATCAGCGCCCAGGTATAGCCGAACACGATCAGCCGGCCGATGAAGCTGCCGGTAAAGGCCTGCACGTGGGAATAGGCCGTCGGCCCCGAGGCGACTGCGATCAGCCACCACGCCAGCAGCAAGGTGCCGAAATACAGTGCCAAACCAGTTGCGCGATGGACGATGGACAGCGCCATCGTCAGCGTCCAGCGATAAATCTGCGCATGTGGCGAAAGCGGTCGTTCGATCCTGGCGGTCATTGGGAGCTTTGACGTTATGCGCGCCCCGCAGAGTTTCGTCGGGGATCGCTTTGGCTGCGCCCTATTTACGGAGTCGAAACAGTCAGCGCAACGGCGAAATGTCCTCAGAACGAACCGAAATTCATTGCTAGAGAGGCGTCGATCGAGAATCTTCAAAGAGTTGGTACGCAACGGACCCAACCGTTGCATAAGACGAATTCGCGTTCGATCTTTCGACCTGGTGCCTATGTGGGACGGACACCGTCTGCGAACGGGCGGCTCCCGGCCCATCGCTCGACGAGATAATCCACGAATATCCGCGTCCTTGGCGAAGCCAGCCGCGACGGCGGAAGCAAAAGGTGGACCGGCGTCGCGGGCGGCTCCGCAGCGGTGAGGATCCGTTGCAAGCGGCCTGCCGCAATCTCCGGCGCGACCTGCCAGGATGGCACCCTGACAATACCCGCGCCGTCCTTCGCCGCCAGGACCAGCGCATCAAGGCTGTTGATCCAGAGCCGCCCGGAGATCTGGATCTTGCAATCGGTTTTCCCGCTTGCCCTGAAGCGCCATTCTCCCGCGCCGGGCGTGTCCGAAAATACCAGACAGTCGTGCTTGCTCAGATCGTCGGGGGTCTGCGGAACGCCGCGGCGGTGCAGATAGTCCGGCGAAGCGCAGACGATCATCCTGAGCTCGGCGAGCTTGCGCGCGACCAATTGCGAATCCGGCAACCGCCCGACGCGGATGGCGACGTGAATGTCCTCTTCGAGCATGTCGACGGCGCGGTCGACGAGCATGAGATCAACGGACACGGCCGCGTGCCGGCGCAGGAAGTCTGCGAGCAGGGGCGCGATCAGCAGCCGGCCCATCAATATCGGCGCGCTGACGCGAAGACGCCCGGACGGCCGGCTCTGCCTGGAGGACAGCGACAGTTCGATGTCCCTGAGCTCGCCGAGAACAGACTTCGCCCGATCGTAAAGCAGACGCCCATCGTCGGTCAGCGCGAGCCGGCGCGTGGTTCGCAACAGCAATTGCGTGCCGTATTGCGCTTCCAGCGCCGCGATCTGCCGGCTGACCGAGGTCAGCGAACTCGGAATCGCGCGGGCGGCGCCGGAGAGGCTGCCGGTTTCCACGACTCGCACGAACGTTGCCATGGCCGCGAACTGATTCAAGCCGCCCATCCTTCCGAAAATCGCAACAATATCTCCCGAACTGGGAAAATACCCAGCAGAGACGCGAGAGTCTATGATCCGAATTGCTTCGTCACCCGACAGGGGAGTCCGATTTGCCCCTCGGAAAATGCGGTGTGCAAATTTGAACGGGCTGGATCTCACCTCCATCTTCGAACTCGGTCTGCTGCTGGTCGCGGTGGGCGCGTTGTCGGGATTTCTCGCGGGCCTGTTCGGGATCGGCGGCGGCGCCATCCTGGTCCCGGTCTTCTACGAATGCTTTCGCCTCGCCGGCGTGCCGCTTGACGTGCGGATGCCGCTCTGCGTCGGCACCTCGCTTGCGATCATCATTCCGACCGCGATCCGCTCCTTCCGCGCACACCATGCACGCGGGGCGGTGGACATGGCGCTGCTCAAATCGTGGCTGGCGCCGATCATCATCGGGGTGATCGCCGGCAGCGTCACCGCGCGCTACGCGCCGGAGCGCCTGTTCAAGATCGTGTTCGTCTCTGTCGCCTGGACCGCGGCCACGCGCCTGATCCTGGCGCGGGAGAGTTGGAAGCTTGGCGACGACTTTCCCAAGGGGCCGCTGAGGGCGGCCTATGGCCTGGTGGTTGGCCTGCTTTCGACCCTGATGGGGGTCGGCGGCGGCTTGTTCCTCAACCTGCTGATGACCTTCTACGGCCGGCCGATCCATCAGGCGGTCGCGACCTCCTCGGCCTTGGCGGTCCTGATCTCGATCCCCGGCGCGCTCGGCTACATCTATGCCGGCTGGCCGGTGGCGGCGCACTATCCCGATGTCGCCGCGCTGCAATGGCCGTTCGCGCTGGGTTACGTCTCGCTGGTTGGGGCGCTGGTGGTGATGCCGACAAGCCTCTTCACCGCGCCGCTCGGGGTCAGAGCCGCGCACGCGATGTCGAAGCGCATGCTCGAAGTCGCGTTCGGCGGCTATCTCTTTATCGTCGGAGCACGGTTCGTCATCAGCCTGGTGCAAGGGCAGTAGTCACGATCGTTGCCCCGATGGTCGTCAGGACTTCAACGTTACCTCGCTGAAGCGCCACTTGCGCAGATCGCCCAGCCCCTCGATCTTGCCGGCTTCGGCCAGCGCGACCAGACGCGCGCCGATCATCTCGTCGCTGACCTGCAGGCCAAGCTCCGCGCAGCGCGACGTCGCCTTGGCAATAATGAACGCCACCTTGCGGCTGAACGGACGCAGCTCGGCGAAGATGATCCGGTCGATGTCGGCTTCGGAGACAGAGGGTGGCAACGTGACTTCCTCCCATCGAAGCTCGCTGGATATGGTCGGAATTTCTCTGGGCGGCGGCTCCAGATCCGGAAACCCCTGATAGATCATCCGCAGCAATTCGAAGTGCAGGTCGCTCACGACGTTGCCGAGAGGCTTGGCGAACGTCCGGCGAGCCTCCTCGCCGAGAGTGGCTATGGCTGCGCTGGCGCGATCCATGGCGCGCGCCGCGTCCAGCAAGTGCCGCTGAAGCTCCTCGGCCTGATCGCGAGTCATCATCTCCGGCCCGTGCGCTCCTGCAGCTATTTCTTGGTATAAAGATCCTTGTAGGCATCACGCAGCACGTTCTTCTGCACCTTGCCCATGGTGTTGCGCGGTAATTCGGCGACGACAAAGACGCGCTTCGGCATCTTGAATTTGGCGAGCCGTCCGTCGAGACCCTTCAGCACCGAGCCCTCGCTGATATCGGCATCGGGATGGCAGACCACCACCGCGGTGACGCCCTCGCCGAAATCGGCGTGCGGCACGCCGATCACGGCGGATTCCACCACACCCGGCATGGCGTCGATCTCGCTCTCGATTTCCTTCGGGTAGACGTTGAAGCCGCCGGAAATCACCAGATCCTTGCCGCGGCCGAGAATGTGCACATAGCCCTTGTCGTCGATCTTGCCGAGGTCGCCGGTGATGAAGAAGCCGTCGTCGCGGAATTCGGACCTGGTTTTTTCCGGCATCCGCCAATAGCCCTTGAACACGTTCGGTCCCTTGACCTCGATCATGCCGATGGTGTCGCGCGCAATCTCCGTTCCGGTCTCGGGATCGGTGACCCGCACCGAGACGCCGGGCAGCGGGTAGCCCACCGCGCCCGCGACGCGCTCGCCGTCATAGGGGTTGGAGGTGTTCATGTTGGTTTCGGTCATGCCGTAGCGCTCGAGCACCGCATGTCCGGTGCGATCGGCCCATTCGCGATGGGTGTCGGCGAGCAGCGGCGCTGAGCCGGACACGAACAGCCGCATATGGCTTGTCGATTCTCGCGTCAGGTTCGGGCTTTGCAGGAGCCGCGTGTAGAAGGTCGGTACGCCCATCAGCACGGTCGCGCGTGCCATCAATTTGATGATCAGTTCGGGGTCGAATTTCGGCAGGAAGATCATCGAGGCCCGCGCGAACAGCGTGACGTTGCTGGCCACGAACAGCCCGTGGGTATGGTAGATCGGCAGCGCGTGGATCAGCACGTCCTGATCGGTGAAACGCCAGTAGTCGACGAGGCTCAGCGAGTTCGAGGCGAGATTGTCGTGGCTGAGCATAGCGCCCTTGGAGCGCCCGGTGGTGCCCGAGGTGTAGAGGATCGCGGCGAGGTCGTCATTGCCGCGCAGGACGGTTTCGAAATCGGGGCTCGCCCGATCGGCCGCTTCCGTCAGCGTGCCTTTGCCGTCGGCGCCGAGCGTTTCGACCTTGGCGCTAACCTTGGCGGCGATCGCGCCGATGCCTTGCGCTTTCGAGGGGTCGCAGACCACCAGCGCAGGTTCCGCGTCGGTGACGAAATAATCCAGCTCGTTCAGCGTATAGGCGGTGTTGAGCGGCAAGTAGATGGCGCCGGCGCGAACGGTCGCGAGATAGAGCAGGAGACCGGAGACCGATTTCTCGGTTTGGGCGGCAACCCGGTCGCCCGGTTTGACGCCATGCGCGACCAACACGTTCGCGATCTGGCCGGCGCGGGCAATCAGCGCCGCATAGCTGATGCGCTGTCCGTCGATGGTTTCGATCGCAAGCCGTTTTGGGTCATCGAGACCATCGAACAGGCGGGAAAACAGGTTGGCATTGGCGACTTTGTTCATGCAACATTCCGGAGGCAGCGATGGTCGCAGATTTTAGAGGGCTGGATTAGCAAAAACGCCCCTCACAAAGCAACGGAGACGGTTGGCATGACAAAAGGTGGGAAACGCGTGGCCTGGGTGACGGGCGGGGGCAGCGGCATCGGCGAAGCCGGTGCCGAGGCCCTGGCGGCGGAGGGCTGGACGGTTGTGGTGTCGGGCCGCCGCAAGGACGCGCTGGATGCCGTGGTTGCCAAGATCACCGGGAGCGGCGGCAAGGCCGAGGCTGTTACACTTGACGTCAGCAAGGCTGCCGACGTCGACAAGGCCGCGCAGGAGATCCTGACCCGGCATGGCCGCATCGATCTCCTGGTGAATTCCGCCGGCATCAATGTGCCGAAGCGAAGCTGGGCCGACATGGAACTGGAAGGCTGGGACAGGCTCGTCGAGGTCAATCTCAACGGCGTGCTCTATTGCATGCGCGCGGTGTTGCCGGCGATGCGTAGCCAAAAGGACGGCAGCATCATCAATGTCGCCTCATGGGCCGGCCGTCACGTGTCGAAAATGCCCGGCCCGGCCTACACCACGACCAAGCATGCGGTGCTGGCGCTGACCCATTCCTTCAACATGGACGAATGCGTCAACGGTTTGCGCGCCTGCTGCCTGTCGCCCGGCGAGGTCGCAACTCCGATCCTGAAATTGCGGCCCGTCGTACCGTCGGAGGCGGAGCAGGCCAAGATGCTGCAGCCCGAGGATCTCGGCCGCACCATCGCCTTCGTGGCAAGCCTGCCGCCGCGAGTCTGCGTCAACGAAATCCTGATCAGCCCGACCTGGAACCGCGGCTTCATTCAGACGCCGAACAGTCGGGACTAACAACGTCATTGCGAGCGCAGCGATTTGAGTTGTCATTCCGGGGCGGGGCGGGGCGCCCGGCAAG
>Ga0307508_10006371_pt1 | contig 11096 bp, 11 predicted proteins | sample 9_EM_MG_FD_203089 | JGI IMG/M metagenome (GOLD analysis project Ga0307508, IMG submission 203089) | Populus trichocarpa ectomycorrhiza microbial communities from riparian zone in the Pacific Northwest, United States - 9_EM | ecosystem: Host-associated > Plants > Roots > Unclassified | place...
CGCTCTGGCGGCTGGTTCTGAAAACTCAGGGAAAAGTGGGGGTCAAAATCAGCAGTTTGTTCGTCACTTTTCGGCTCAGTTTGCTCTCAGTTTTCTCTCAGTTTTCTCCAACGTGAACGCCCCTAATGCAGCTTGAGTGGTGAAGGCCACCTACTGCAGGATAGTCTGGTATGTGGCGGGCCCAGTACCAGAAGCGGCGGTGTCGGATCGGAAGCGAAGCGGACAAAGGCAGGAGCTTCTCCCAGATTTCTCCCGTTCAACCGAACGATTTGAGAATTTCCAGGGATTTCCAGCTGTTTCTCCCTGTGAAACTCCCCGCCCGAAACTCCTGCAAAACTCCCGGATTTCCAAAAATACCGGGTTCCCGAACTGGCCCTCAATTCTTAGCTTCTGCCGAGCGTGAACCAACTCCCCAGCATTGATGCTGAAGGCAGAGAGGCACCAGAGAAGATTTGAATCTAGTGCACAGTAGGTAACCTACCGTGCACTAGATTGTTGTTACCCACAGTAGGTAACAACCCCTCCAGCTGGCGCCAACAATGCCGCCGCGTCTGGCAAGCCAAACGGTTGATAGTAGTGTCCCGGCGACTCGGGCAGTGAGATATAATATGCTAATTTACTGCTTCTTTTACTGTACACGTTCCTTGCCTTTGTCTTCAAGTCAAGATAATGTTAACATTAGAACGATGATCCGATCTGCCACCAATACTACAACTTTAGTTCTCTCTCTCTGCCGTTGTTGCGCTGCTGCTGCTTCGGAAAGGCGCGGCAAAGGCGCGCGGGGAATGACACATGTCACAAACCATGAACAACCCGGCCCGTGCCGCCGACAATCCTCAAGACGGCCACACAGCCAAGCTCGGCGAGTGGCCGTGGCCCTGAAACCTGCGCTGTGCAGGCAACCATGGGGATACGGCGAAACGTGCTCATCGATCCCGGTAGTCGCGCCTATTTTCAAAATTTGTGCAACCAAGGAACCGAGAAATTTTTGTGTACGTTAGAATAACATCCAGAAGAAATGCATCATGTTACAATAAACCTGACGTACAAATTTATCGTTTTGGCGCCGCGCAAATTTTGAAAATGTAGACGCCATCGAATCGCGGGCGGGGCGCCATCAGGAAACCGTTTTATGCTCCGGTCAGTTCATGAGCACCCTGAGCAACCGAGCACCAAACCAAACCCCCCCCCCCGAGAGCGGCCCGAGCACCTGTGCTCGGGTGCTCTGGTTGCTCTGTTTCTAGGCTGTTTCTAGGGTTTCTAGGGTGGTTGTTGGCAACCGAGCAACCAGAGCAATCTGAGCATTTGAGCAACCCCTGCTCGGCAGCTCAGTTTGCTCGGAATGCTCGGGTTGCTAATGAGCAAGGCCCTGCTCAATAACCAAAGCCTCTTTGGCCGAGCAAAATGTGATTTCCTGATCCGCGGCTCGGCTGTGGTGATAGTCATCATCCGTTATCCAGGACTACCCGCACAGGGCTTCCTTCAGCCAAAACAAAAGGTACAGTAGTATCGAAGCTCTCATGCAATATTTATCTCCCATGATCAGGAGATCCGCCTACACTCTCACAGTCGATCTCTCACTGGCGGATTGTGGCAGTCGATCTCACAGCCGAGATGCACCGCGGCACAGCTTGCATGCGTTGTTTCTCAAACATGCAAAAAGGCGTGACGTCGCGCATTTGTTGTGATAGCTCTGCTCGGTGGTGTGCGTAGTTCGAAAGAATTTGGCCCCTTGCATTGCAGTGCATGCTATGTGAGCCATTCCACGATGGTATATATTTGGCTGAGGATTTCGCGCAAGTTAGCTCGCAGCTTCGTGAGTGATAAGCATTGGTGCTACAAAAAAACAGGAGCAAATATGTGAGCTTTTCCATCAGCTCCCAGGACTAGGCGCCAAAGCCTAGGCTCAATGCAAATTTCAGTCGTTAGAAAGCGGAGTATATCCGACTTGGCAACGGCGTTAAGACTCCGGTTTTTGACGACCCACACTCTCGGACTCACCTTAATTCGAGATTATTCGATGTGCGATCCGCAGGACGTGGCGTCCCCGTCTCGCCGCACGAGCACCCCGTGAAACATTCCTTGTCGGGCGTTGCTGAGAGTGCCGTTTCGTGCTGCCGCCTGAAGACCACCTTATTTTCTTTGCCCTCTGCCCCCAAACAGTTAAAGAATGCGACGCTTTCCGCTTTTCGTGCGGCCCCTGTCAACTACACCTCCACTCCCTCCCCAAGGTTCCGTACCTGCACCATGCCTCCCAAAGACAGGTCCTCGTGTCTTGTTTGTCGCCTGCGAAAAAAGAAGGTACGCTCGATTTACTATCTTCGCAGCACGCTCAAAGTATGAAGCATTGCTACTTGGTCATTGTTCAGTGTGGAGGACCAGCCCGGCCAGAGCAGAAAAAAACTGGGGCCTGCAAGGACTGCAAAAGGTTGAACATAGATTACCTTCACGGTTATGGCCTCCCAGTCCCCCGCGAGCTCAGAGTGAGTTTATAACATGATTTCTGTCCCATCGACCAACCAGCTTGCGTTTTAGGATAAACGAGTAATACAGCTTATAAAGCAACATACCAAATGCCTCGCCAATCGTGCGGGTCCCCCATTGCAACTCCGGCAGTATATCACGACGCCGCTCCCCAATAATGTCGCCAGTCCCACTGGCGATGCGAATAATGTTGAAACCGACCCCAACTACCCTGTGATCACGCCGAACACCTTACAAGTTGGCTCGCATTCCTTTGATACCCACACACAGCATCGTGAAGTTACGACCTCTGGGCCGTTTTTTACAACCCTACCAGCCTTCCAAATGCCAGTGGTCAATTCGGATTATGGGCAATACGTACCACCCAACGGCGTATTGGCATCTACAAACCCAGACGCCACCAAAATTTCGTCTGTTTCTGTCCGCGATGCTGCACACCCTCCGTCGGCACACCCGCCAATCGCTGAGGACATTTCATTCCATCAAACCCAACGCCCTCTGTCCGATTATTCCGTCGGTTCATACGCCCCTGATGGCGTGATCATCTATAACGGTCCAGACGATTTTGCAAACTGTTTCACTTCGCGTGAAGCTCAGCCAGTTTGCAATTTTCCAGAAAGCGGACCTCCACCGTTCGACGTGTCGTCCACCCATCATACCACTGCGGACTCGCAGAACCTCTGGTTTGATGACTACGATCCTCGGAGTGTCACAGGTCGTCAGGACGCGCAAACTCTCGATACATTGGGATCCGGTCTTGAGAGATCTTTCGTAAGACCAAACTTTTTGCACATACTTGACCAATGAACGGCTCATTACCCTTGACAACGCAGAGCGAGGACCTCTGGCGACTTTTAGAGCAACCTTGAACTCGCAGGCACGTCCTCCGAGTCGCCTATGCCCTTGCCTGCTCAGACGTTGGAGCCTTTGCCCCATCTCCAAGTTAGTTCACGAACACGGATGACCCTGGCGGCATCCACGGTCGTCACTCCTGTCCGTTGCACGGGCTTACGTCAAAAGTATTGTTTCATTGGGTACCATATTCACCAATAACAGGACCCCTATCAGTTCCTCTTATTCAGCGCCTTGACGGTAGCGATAGAGCTGTTAGCCCCCTTGTCTTAGCTTATGCCTGCTAGCCCGCCGCTAGCTTAATTAATCAAGCCGGAGCCAAACTGTCTGGCCAGGACTTACAAGTAGATCAAACTATATATTTTAGGCAAATCCGTCTAGATGACTGGGCTGACTTTGTCCATCCACCTTCCGGCTTGTTGACCCGGGACTCCACAGCTTGAGAAATTTGTTGAATAAGACTCCATTTTCCATTCTAATGTGTCCAGAAGTTGCCGATACTTCTTGAGTAGATTACCCGAGAGCCGCTTGTAACAACAGCACACATGTCATGAGCGACGCTATGAAGCTTTGAAAAATAAAGGAAAATGACGATTAGAGTCGAGATAAAATTTCTTGAGAAAAATTTAACCGGTTTTTCCTCATGTGCCGTAGAAGTGTCTGAAGCATGCATTTCAATTCAATTAATCAACAGCGGACAATGTACATCACGTTCACCCTAGCCTACTATAAGGCTCTTAAAAATAAGGGAAAATTATGATTAGAGTCGAGATGGAATTCTTTGAGAAACGCTTAACCGGTTTTTCCTCATTTTGGTTAGAAGAGTGTCTGGACAACATTATTACTTTGACGCAAATTGCGCATTGGCATTAATACCTAGAATTAAGGAAATTTAGTTAACAGTTTATTTTTTTCATGTTTGATTCTATCTCTGCACAGCCTGTTTGTCTGCAGGTGCTTGTTGATTCCGAGTCACAACTGTTGAGTCATGTTGCCCCGGCATTCTCCGATGGAAGGGTGGCAATGCCACTGCGCACCGCCACCTGCCTTGTCTACTGAATACTACACGGAAACGAGCGGATCATTCCGTTTGAATGGGCTGCGCCTCCCCACAGTCTACCCATCGGTGCTCTGCCCGCTGAATCCTTTTTTGCCGAGATCATCAAGCCTCTCGACTGCAAATCACCCTTTGCGGCCCAATGATCGCGTCATCCAAGACAAGGCGTCGTTCCCAGTGCTAAACTGCGTCGTCAAACCTAAACGGCTTCCTGGCACCATACGCATGTCCTCCCCACCACGCACGAATCAACTCAGGCTGTCGACCCGGAGGACACGTATCACGCTGGGCTGGTTCCTGACATGATAGCATATTCCCTTCTCCTTGTCTTAACGCACCGCGCACTACCCCCTAATGCCCCCGCAGCCCGCCAGAGGTGGCGGGTCTGATCCCACCATTCTTGTCGTCCCAGGAGGCGGTCTATTGGCCCCCAAGCTTCTCTGCAGCGATACGTGGACGAGGTCTCAGAATAGGGAATCGGCCGAGGAGTAGCGTTATGCCCGAACCCGAACGGATTTTATTACTGTACCGCGCGGCTCAATCCACACATAGCGATTCCTCTGAAGCACATCAGCAAATCACTGAGGTAGCAGCGAGGCAGGTTGCCTTGGTTATAATCAAGTAATCAAGGGGGTATTCAGCACAACCAGCTCAACTTGTTAAAACCTGACGTAGACGTACAAGGTTGAGGGCTTTGCGCCGCGCAAACTTTGAAAAGCCATCGAATCGGGTGGGGAGCGATCAGTGAGAATAATTCGCCAAATCCGCGACGGCACGAGTAACATGCAGGAGAAACAACGCGCGCAGGCTTCACCGCGGTGTTACATGCGGAGTCTTGGCTGGGAGATGATCGAACTCATGAGAACTTGGATACTACGGTACCTTTTATTTTGGCTGAATGAAGTTCTGTAATCCCGGATAAGTATCGTGTTTAATTGGAGAATGTGGACCATGTACACATAGGGTGCAATATGTTGCGAGAATGGCTGGAATAGTATTTGTTGTGGCATACCGAAATACCGAAATAGTAAGCGCGCCTTACTGCTCACACGAGCAGCACACCTTGGTGCCAAATTTCCTAATTTGGGAGCCACTTGAGCGTCACTCGTTGTGGTATAAAGACATGAAGGAATAAGCACGGAAATGTTGCCAGCACAGTTCTATGCCAAATTCCATTCGCCTGCTGCCCTTGTAGGCACCGGCATTGACACTGAGCATATATGGCAATTCAGGGCTCCCTTCCTACTAAGTAAGTGTTTGATAATACGTTCATACCCGCCAACGTGGAGTTTGCCTTGCTCATGCAGCCTGGCTTGGGCGGCGGCATCAGAAAATCCCCTAAGCAGGTGTTCAACAAAACCCGCGTAACTCTGGTTTGCGCGATTTACATCGCCATGCCAAATCGGGATATATCGATAAGACGCCGGTTTGATTGCCATATAATATAAATATTCTAGCGTATTTCATGTTGCTGGTCTTGGTTTCAACAAATGCCACAGCCACTCGCCGAAACGCCTGTGCTTGGCTATGTGGCTGTCTTAAGGGTTTGTCAAAGTGTTTATAATTCTCTTTGTACATTCGCCGTTACCGCAACAGCAGCAACATTGTGGTTTTATTCATTTTGGGCAGATCAAGTTCAAAAAGCAAAGGAACAGCCTCGCGAAACTTACAGCCGCTTGCAGAGATTATACAGATGCGGTTGCTTCCGTGGACAGGGTACAATACAATCGCCCCTGCAGGCACAGCCACAGACCCTTCCATCGCCGCTGTGGCGCCTCCGTCCTAAGGACGTTTGGCTTGTCGTGAACCCCGGCTTCGCTGACCCGGAAGCGCCCGTAGCAACACATTCATCCATCACCGCCCTGTGTGACCACGGTTGATGATCATGGTTGCCATCACACTTGTGTCAACACGATTGCGCGCCGCTTGCTGGCCCGTTTGGTGGCGCTTATTTTTTTATTTTCACACCACACTTCTGGCAATTAGGCACAGTCTCCAGAGACACCCTATTGAGTTGTTTGTGCAGCTGGTTGGCAAAGTAGAGATTACAGATGCGCATATGCTCGCACATTTTGAGTCCGACGGCAATTTATTTGTAAACTGACGTCATAATATATTGTTTACAGTGTATGTCACAGTCACTTTGAATACTGAGGGAACGCAGCATGGTAAGGGTCTGTGGCTGTGCTTGCAGGGTCGCTTATCTGGACATTCAAGTTGTATTGTGCTCCTGTTGTACCCCTGTCCAATGGAAGCAAGCCGCTGTATGGTAATTTATTGATCGGCGGCGTTCAAAAAATCAGGAATTGTAAACGTCACCCTGTGGCAGAGTGTGTCATGCAGATCACTCCACATCAATTATGCATTCAAAATAACACCCAAGCGAAAATCCTATCTACGGTTTGCCGGCCCCCATCCCTTCGGACGAACAAAGTCACATTAATTTGGGATCATTCGCCGCGGGGCGGCGTGCGTCCTGGAGCGCCCCGTGAATCAAGCGTTGCCGGTGCCGTTTCCACTTGATTTCTTCCACTTTGCCCCGAAAAATATAAGAATGCGACACTTCTCGCTTTTCGCTTTTCGTGCGGCCTCCTTCAACTTTCCACAAGTGTTCCGGACCTTCACTATGCCTTCCAAAGACCTATCCTCATGTATTACATGTCGTCTTCGCAAAAAGAAGGTACGCTTCGATCTTCTATCTTCGTAGCACACTCAAAGTCTGAAGCATTCCCACCTGGTCATTGTTCAGTGTGGAGGACCAGGGAAAACTGGAGTCTGCGATGATTGTACAAGGTTGAACATAGAATGCCTTCACGGTTATGGCCTACCAGTCCCCCGCGAGCTCAGAGTGAGTATATAACATGGTTCGTGTTCCATCGACCAACCAGCTTAAGCTTGCGCTTTAGGACCAACAAGTAATACAGCTCATAACGCGACACACCAGGTGCCTCGCCAACCGTACGGGTCCCCCATTACCACTCCAACAATATATCACTATGCCGCTTCCCGATAATGTCAGTCCCAGTCCCAGTCCCAGTGGATTTCGTTTCGATGCGAGCAATGTTGAAACCGACCCCAACTACCCCGTGATCACGCCGAACATCTTGCAAGTTGACCCACATTCCTTTCATACCCACCGCGACGTTACGACCTCCGGGCCGTTTCTTGCCGCCCTACCAGCCTTCGAAACGCCAGTCGTCAATCCGGCTTATGTGCAATACACTTCGCTCAACGGTGTATTCGCATCTGCAAGCCCAGACCCCAACAAAATTTCGTCTATTTCTGACGCACCCCTGCCAATCGCTAGTGACAATCCATTCTATCAAACCCAACGCCCTCTGTCCGATTATTCCGTCAGCTCATATGCCCATGGCGCCCACGACGCGTATAACGTTAACGATCAAGACGATTTTTCAAACTGTTTCACTCCGCGTGAAGCTCAGCCAGTTTACGATTTCCCAGAAAGCGGCGGACCTCCATCGTTCGACCTTTCATTCACCCATCAGACCACTGCGGACCCTCAGAACCTCTGGTTCGATGACAAAAATCGCGAGCACCTCTGGTGACTTTTAAAGCAACCCTGACCTCGCAGACACGACCTCCGATCGCGAGTCGTCTATATCCCTATACCCCTACCTGCTCCCCCAGACGTTGGGGCCTTTCCAGTTGGTTCACGCTCTCTGTAAACACGGCACGGCCGTCACTCCTGTCCGCTGCGCGGGCTTACATCAAAAGTATTGTTTTATTGGGTACCATATTCACCACCTACCAGACTCGAGTTTGGCAGTACAAGTAGATTCAACTATATGTTTTAGCCAAATCGGTCTTGATGACTGGGCTGGATTTTTCCAGAGTCTAGACGCAGAAAGCCGGCTTAATAGTTACAGTATAGTATTTCCGGGTAACGAGAAAGTTTTTCTTGGCGGTTGTTTTCTTATTTTCCGTGCGCAACTCGATCAATTCTATTTATTTATTTATTTGTGTGATGTGATGGAAGTGCCGATTACCGACTCTATTAGGAAGGTTTATGTCCCAATTCACGTGGGAAACGCCAAGGCAGCTGCATAAGGCAGACAACAACAAAATATGGATATAAAAACTAGCAAGACGTCGCCTCCAATCGCGAATTGACATATGTTTTTAGCAGTACCTTCTCGTCATAAATCTGTCCCAGCGAGTGTACGCAACCCGGCACCATGTCTGGGGAACCAAGCGAGCCGGGGGCAGTGGATGCAGTGTATGGGCTCATTTGATGGGGATTTGGGGAATATGACAAAATGTGTAATTAACCGTAACATTTACATGTAAACGCACCCTAAATTAAAGACCCAAATTTGCACTGAGCCATGACTTTGCCAAACATCAGCGCCCAGTTCATATCGCTTGGAAATGTGTGAAGGGACTGATGAAGAAGCTCAGATATCCGCTCCTGTTTCCATTTATTTATCATTAGCTGCGATCTAACTTGCGCGAAATACCCTCAAATATATGCGCAATTATTGTTTCATGCCCGTGACCGAACCATCAGTAATGTAGCGTGTACTGCAATGCAAGAAGCCAAATTCTTCCCAACCACTCACACACCGCCATTACTCCTGTGCGGAGCCGTCACGACAAAATACTATTCCAGCATGCTTGCAACATGTTACAATAACATAATTGCACCCTCATGTGCTCGTGTGCCCATATTTACATGGTCCAATTGAATACCAAATCTGCGACGGCACGATAACATGAAACATTGTTTTGAATGCCGGAGAAATAACGCATACAAACTTCAGCCGCTGTGTTAGAATCCTAGCTAGGAGATGATATGATCGAACTCGAGAGAACTTTGGATGATTACGGCGGTACCTTTTAACGAAGCTCTGTGCGGGTACTCCTAGATACCGCCAATCATTCTCGAGATCTCGCTGACTGCTCCCGCTCCCGCCTCGCCCCACCCACGATGATTCGAAGCGAAGGCTTTTCAAAATTTGCGAGGCGTCAAAAGCAATAAATTTACATGTCAGGTTTTATTGTATTAAATATTCTAACATGGTTGCTGACCTTTGGTTCAACGGTTGCGCAAATGCCACGGCCAACTCACCGAAACGCTTGTGCTTAGCTGTGTGGCCGTCTTAAGGGTTGTCAAAGTGTTTATCATTTATAACATTCTCCTTGTACATTCGCCATTACCGCAGCAGCAGCAGCAGCGCAGCGGCAGCAGCACTGCTCATTTGGGGCAGATCATAAGCGTTCCTTCTAATTATGACATCATTAGAAGACAAAGGCAAAGGAACAGCCTCGTGGCGCTACAATTTACCGGATGATCCGGAGGCGTTAACAGTTTTCCAGGGAATTTGTATTGTGAATAATTTTATACAGATCAACGTATTTGCTCCATTACAATTCTCCATTAGGGGCGTTCGCACAAACACGCCCAAATTATGACTCAAATTGCGACTCAAATTATGACCCAAATCATGCCTAAGCCCAAATCACGATTTTGAGGATTTGTGCATTTGGACTCAAATTAGAGGACTTATGTGTGATTTGGCTCAAGATTTGCGTGCAATTTGCGTTACTGTGAACGCCCCCAACACCCGTAACCGGAAAAAAATGAAAATCGCTTCTACGGTTTGCTGGCCCACGCTTCTCGAACCCTTTGCCGCGGGGAGGCGTGGCGTCCAGCTATCTTGGAGCGCGAGCGCCCCGTGAATCGATCGTTGCTACGGATGCCGTTTCCACTGATTTTCTTTTCCTGTGCTTGTGCACTGCCCCTTGCCCCGAACAGTTTGACGCTTTTCGCTTTTCCGCGCGGCCTCCGTCAACTTCCCCATGGTAGTATGAAGAGGACCAGGGCGAAGGGGGCCTGCAAGAGTTGGTTGAACATACACTGCCTTCATGGTTATGGCCTACCAGTCCCCCCGCAAGCGCAGAGTGAGTTTACAACATGATTCATGTCATCACATCGATCAATCAGCTTGCGCTTTAGCAAAAACGAGTAATACAGCTTATGAAGCGACACAATGGAGAGGCCTCGCCAATCGCACGAGTCCCCTTACAAGTTGACCCGCATTCCTTTGACACCGGTACCCACGCACAGCATCATGACGTTACGATGCCTGGCCTGGCCGTTCCCCTTACCACCCCACAACCTTCCAAACGCCAATGATCAACTCCGATCCTTCCGCCGGTTCATACACCCCTGATCGCGTGATCGTGTATAACGGTCGAGACCTTGAAATCCCCGTGACGTGAAGTGAGTCATGAGACCCTTAGTGAGTTGACCGGCTACCGGGGTTTGGAAAGAACGAGCGAAACGATACAGTAGAATAGGTTGATGCACGTTGCTTTGATCTTGATGATTTTCTTATTACAATTGCCAACCGCCTCCTAGCATTATTTTTTGGGTTTGAAGTGATCGTTGAGGATTTTTGTTTTGTTGGATTGGTCCGAAGAATTGGAATGGGGACCAAGGGGATCAAAAAAATCCAAGACGGGTAGTGTGAAGGAAAGGAACCAAGGACCTAGAACTTTCCAGTCACAAACGGAATTCACGCAGTCATTTATGACGACATGAGTACTAAATACTTGTTACGAGCGCAAGGTACGGAATGTGCCGAGCCGCGTGAGAGATGCGAGGTTGAATAGAGATCGGATCGAGATCACTAGCACGAGATGAATGGGTTGACTGAATGGATTGATATGAGAGAGAGAC
>Ga0307508_10006372_pt1 | contig 11096 bp, 2 predicted proteins | sample 9_EM_MG_FD_203089 | JGI IMG/M metagenome (GOLD analysis project Ga0307508, IMG submission 203089) | Populus trichocarpa ectomycorrhiza microbial communities from riparian zone in the Pacific Northwest, United States - 9_EM | ecosystem: Host-associated > Plants > Roots > Unclassified | place...
TGTAATGGAATTATGCTATACCATTAACAATCATTTTAACCACTCAGAGATGCAATCAATACGAAAAGTTATGATTCGAGTTTTACAAACCTTAATGTCATTAGAGATTTATATAATCGTTAATTTAGAGCCCGTGAGATTAGTTGAGGTGCGCGCAAGTTGGCATGAATACTCATGTTAATAAAAAAAGAAGTTATGAAACATATTAATTCGTGATTTTATATATTGGAAGTGAATAATATATTTTTCTTTTCTTTTCAATGTAATTTCAAAATCTAATTCTATCATTTATTGTACTATTATAACATAATTAGTTATGAAGGGAAAATTTCTATGTGTGTGATAAATAAATATATAGCTTATAATTGTAGGATATTGTGATTATAATAACTTACAAATAACCAAGAGAGATTGCAACTCAATTAGTATTTATGCTCTCTTTTCTAAAGAAATGTTTAATTCAACTCTATCTTTTATATAAAAAAAAAACAAATACAGGGTGTGGAAAATTCATTGGAGCACTAGAAAAGAATTACTGTAAATTGTAAAAGTGAATTGACAATTTTATTCTTTATCAAATCAACTAAGAAGGTTAAGCTCAAGGGTAGAATGATCTTTTCCATGTGATCTATTTGTTATTTTTATTTTGATCGAGGGTACACATGTTTTTTTTTCTATTTCTTATTATAGTGAAATATATTCAGCACCCTTAAAAGCAAAAAAATAAAATAGATAATTGGTTTTTAGGAGCTTTTTTGAGATTTCACATTTTAGAAATTGAACTTTATAACTTGGTCTCATGATTAAGGTTGTATATTTTGACATTTTAACCCCTGTTAAATCAAGTTGTTTTTTTTGGTTTTTTAAGAGATTTTAGTCTCATGACTTGGATCACAAGTTCTTCAACATTGGATTTGTTTTTATTGGATTGTCCCCTTCTCATTATCGAGATCGCGAGTTTGACTGGTTAATCCAATGACTCAATTATATTTTTTTAATTAACTTTTTTTTTTCAATTTCATAATTTAATATTGTATTTGATTAGGAATTAGGTTTCATAATTTATTGTGGTTTGCTTTTTATTATGTTACCTCGACCTTATGACCTGGTAATAGTGTTTAACAGGTTGACTAAACTCATTTTTTATATCATTTTTCTTAATTAGAATTTTTATAAATTTTATCGTTTAATATTGGTTCCAACAAGAGCAGTTGGAAATTGAGTTTCATAATTTGTTTTGATTTGCTATCTATAAGGTTATTTCAGTCTCATGACTAAAGTCATGGATTTGGTAGATTAACCTAAGTTAGATCAAGTCATTTTTTATTTATTTATTTTATAAGGTTATCTTGGTTTGATGATCATGTTCATGGGTTTGACGAATTGACTCGGGTTATTTTTTATGTTTTTTTTTAATTAAATTTTTTTTAATTTCATCATTCAACAGTGGATTAGTTAAAAATTAAAATTCATAATTTATTTTGATATGTTTTTCATGAAGTTATCTCAATCTTAGTCTCATAACTCAGGTCACAGATATAACATGTTAACCTGGGTTGGTCTAAATCAATATAATACGTTATTATTTTAATATTAAAAAAAATATCATCTTGATATTTTTTAGTCAAACTATATTTTTACAAGTTGTATGGGTTGCTTTTGAACTCGTAAAGTTAACCAGGTCATATTAAAACAACATTTATATAATTTTTTTATTAAAAAAAATATTAATAACATCTAAATATTTATTTATGTTAAAAAAAATTAACATAACTCTCAACATAAGCACGATATTAGTCTATGGGAGAGGTAAGATGCTTAAGAGAACATGCTCTCTCATAACCTTTAAAACTCAAACTTAAATTAAGCTATGAAGAATAAAATTAATGCAAATAACTGGCCTTTAAATGTTGATATTTTTGTTTTTTTCAGGTATCTTCATACTTTTTTAAAAAATAAAACTAGTCTCGTTTGGGGTTTGTAGCTGCCTCTTCTAATAAATACGTTTTCTAGAGATCGAATTTATATTCTCACCGTTTAAATGTTGATATGATTATACTAATATATATCTTTTTATTTTCTATCCTTTTCAAAATAAAGTTGGAATCGATATACCACTAGTTAAGGCAACAATGAGTTATTCCTTTTCTCAGCATCCAGGTTTGACTCTCTGTGTGCATGTTTGTCACCTCTGCGGTATTTTACCTGTCTACTGGGCTTGCAGGGTGTTCAGTGGATCCAGTGATTAGTCGTGGTGCGCGTAAACTGGCCCGAACACCCCGGGTTATCAAAAAAAAAATTAATAATAATGAGTTTCATTTATAATAGAATTTTACGATCAAATGGATGTTTTTATTTTATATATTTTTTTATTAGATAAAAAAATATATTTTTGAACTTATTAACGCATCAAAAAATCTTACCTCTAAATCCCTTTGTCGAAAATGTGAACAAAATACTGTGATCAAATCTTGACGATGATCACGAGAAACAATGAATGTACAAAAGGAGCCGTGCGCTCCTAGTGATAACCAATTTTGAATTTTAATTGATTATATTAAATTATCTGCAGGTTAAAATTGATTTTTAAAATATTTTTTTAAAAAATATATTAAAAAATATATTTTTATTTTTTTAAAATTTATTTTTAATATCAACCTATTAAAATAATATAAAAATACTAAAAAAATCAAAATTTAATAAAAAAAATAGTTTAACCGCAGCCTCAGAACTAAAACATTTAGCAACCTGAGTGTGTTTTCTTAAAATAATAATTTTTTTTTTTCTTCTAATGCCGAAAGCAGCATTGATCGGGTGAAATTGTAAACAGTTGTGGTTCATTCTCCTAGCTCGTTGCTGGTGATATTTCTAGGGTTTACTCAGAAGATGGAAATAAGAATTAAAACAGGAACCGGAGAATTGAGTTTTACAAATGTATTCTGATCCCTAAAAGTCACCTGCTCCTCTTGGATTACTTTCTGTTGAAGCATTCCCTGATAATATCTCTACTCTTAGACTTGCATGGTTACAAGCTCAATCCTTGCAATAAAATTACATCAAACAATAATAATTAATCCCTTGCTATGGTTGCAGAAAGTGCAAGTAGGTATCTTGTGAATCAATCTTGTCATATTTCACGCAAATCCCACCAGCATCGAAGGAACAGCAACGACAAACTGTGCTTTACTCGTGCGGTTGTGCTAGAAATGGCTTGAAAGTCAATAGCAACCCAATGAACTGGACCAAGTTTAGTACGAAGAAAACCAGTTGATCACCTGCATTTCAATAAACCAAGTATAATTGCTCACCTCTCAAGGAAACAGAAGCCATTTTATTTTGTTTTTAACACCTATTCACACCATACAGATCGGTGAATGTCACTATAGTACCGATCAAGGAGAGTCATATGTTCATAGAAGATTGGCATGATATGTGACCAGGAGGCCCATGAACAGCACCTCACCCCTCGTATTGTAAAGCTTAAAAATGCGGTTTTATAAGGGGACAAAAAAAATAGATAGACCTGAAATTTCCAGAATGGTGCTGATGAATATGAGCCAGTGTGGGTAGTTCACCACCGAACTGCAGAGTTTAGTTTTACTCTGGACCTAGCTCTGAGTTGAATCAGATGCTTAAAACCCACTACAGTAACATACTATGAATATCTCCCTATGCTGGTTAAAAGACTAGGAATTGACTTTTGATGATTTATCAGCTTGGTGCAGAAAGGCTCCCGTTACATGCAAAGATTTAATGATATGCTAGTAGCATGCCCGAGGTTAATTAAGAGGTCTTCAGGCAACAAACGGTTAAAGCCTATCCAAAACATTTCAGAAAAGAAAGGGATGGGTTTTATGTTCCATGAAGTGGAAGATGATAGAGAAATGTAAGCACCTGGGAGAAAGGCAGCAACTTGTCGCTTTTGTGCCCAAGAAAAGCTGTAGAATTAATACAAAAATAGCATTCATATGTCATTACCACCGGATATTCAGAAAGCCAAACCAATAACTGTCCCAGTACACTGGCAATCACATATTATTAAATGTAAAACCCAAATCTATAACTATTCACTTACAGGGCACCACCTCCTGCAGGACCAAATGCTTTGAAAACAGACATTGCAGTCATGGAAATGCCATTAGCTGCCGCTCTCTGACTTTGGGGCTACAGCAACAACATCCAGAGTTTAAGAATGAGCCAGTGAATTATCCAAAAAAAAACAAAAAAAAGAACAGAATAATCCAGAGAAAAGGAAGTGAAGCATTGGCCCAAACAAAAGACTTGGAACTTGCCACTGCGTTGTTCTGCAATATGAATAATCCAGTGACAAGAGTCACCTGCATGATATTGAACAAGTCGGCTTGTAAAATCAGATGTGAAAAATTCTCTATGCTTGTAATTTCATTGAAACCAAAATTACAAGAGCGTGAAAGGATGTACTCTGCTGAGTCCAAAATTCAGTTGACAATGTTAAGAAAATGCGAAAAATTACAAAAGACTTTCCAGGAAAAATACACTTACAGATAGAGTATTCCGTAAGACGGATGCAATATTTATTACTAAATGCAGGGTTATTCCTGAGAGCATAGCTATATAAGGATAACTTGCTAGCAGTGGTATTGATACTGCCTGAAAAAGAAAATGATCAATTAATTTTACATTAAAGGGATTAAATATAATTACCAAAACAAAACAGGCAAATGAAGGTTTACCGCTGAAAGGCGTGTCACCGTAATAGGTCCAAGTACTTTCTCAATTGGTGGATACAATAGAAGCTGGAACAGTAAGAGACCAAACCCTAAACACACAAGAAAAAATATCAGCAAATGTCTTCAAAGACCCCCTTTGACATAAGAAGCCTATGCAGTATAGCAGCAAGCTGTAAAAATGTGATCAGTTAAAGTATCTGTTCCGTCTTTGTTCTATGGTTCTAAGCTACCCTCAAGGAGTGTCCATTACCATTAGCTTAACTCATAAATTTCTAGGAGCTCTATAATTTTGTATCACACTAAGAATAACAACTATGAGAATAATGCTACTAGCTATGACAGCAAACTAATCTACAAAATCTTATTATTTATTGCCATTACGATATGGAGATGTAGCAGCACATGGTGATAAGACAAACCATAAATGATACATGAGCGTGCTCACCAGAAATTGCTAAAACTTCACCAACATCTTGTGACGAAAAGCTCAGCCCTCCATACTTTTTGTCACTAACTGCCCAAAGTGAGAATATCTGTAGACAAAATCGAAATGTCAAGTTAAACTACTTGTATAATGATACTATAAACAACTAACATATTTTGGAAAAAGATGTTGATTCCTAGGTTTTCTATGCATAAATCAAAAGAACCATAAAAGCCAGAGAAGTGTTTTAGGTGCCTGCTTAATGGTGTCTAGAAGGTAAACTCCTATGTCTCTCCATTGTAGATGAATACTTTTCCTCTGTTAATCTACGAGGAGCCATAAAGGATGAAGACATAGTTTTGACGGTAAAACTTTAAACTAGTGCTTCAAACCCTTTCAGGTTTTTTCAATGATGTAAGAGTAAATATGGTTCAAAATGCAAGGGTAATATGCTTTGTCAGTCTATGATAGAGACATGTGAAAGTTAACATCCTTTGTTAAGCTATGATGAAGACACACAAGCATATGGAGGGAAAATAAGTACTTTAAACCAGAGCTTCAAAGCCCTATCAGACTTTTCAGTGATGTCAGGGCTAAAAAGGTTCAAAGAACTAACAACATGTGCATTCATCCAAATGCTCAATTTAATAATGCAAAGTTAAACTGAAAGGAAACCAACTTACCTCAGCATAAGCTATCTCTTGAAGAGAGAAAACACAATACACAATGATGACAGACATTAAGGGCCAATTCCTCAACAGATTTGCTTTCTGGGATATTTTTCTTTCCTCGACTTCAATAACATAATCCTTTTCATCGGATTCCTCTGCAGAAGCTTCCAACACATCACATGAATCGCATCTTTTGTTTACCTTTTTGTCATGCATGTGCAGTGTCTCCTGCATTTACATATATTCTGTTAGGTACTATACCAAGAAACTACACTGCTGCTATCAACATCCATGTGGACATAATGCTTGTACCAAGGTTGTAAAACAGCCAGAAATATAATGCACTGCAGAGAAGATATCTTCTTTTTTTTAATCAGAGATTGAATGTAAGAGATTATTTTAGCAACATAAACAACCATCTAGATTGAACAGATAACATCAACAAATACAACATCATCTTGTTGTTTTTTTCATAAAGATACTACACATTGCGGAACAGGCTTTTTGGCATAAGTGATGAACAGTGGATATGTCTAGGAAGATTAGAGTATTCGTCAGTGGCATAACATGTGGGATGTGGGAGGAGAAAAGATTGTAACTCTTGAAGGTGTACTACGTTTGTAATGATGACAGTGTGGATGAAAACCTTGGTCCTCTATTCGTTTACTTTCTTTTATTTCAATCAAACAAGACTATTCCAAATGATGTCAAGGGCTGCTACTCGAGAAAGCTCAAAAGCACTAAAATCAGTCCAATGATGAAAGATAATGGTCAGGTGCCTATTGAAACTTACAGGAAGCCACCAACAAGCTACCAAAACTCCCACAGCATAAACTGATATTACAAGGCAGGGTAAGAAGTAGGGAAACCTGCAATATGCATGCATATGTCAGAACTAAAAATTAACTTAGCAACAAAGAATAGAATCTTCATGGAATAAAAAGCTAATGGAATTAAAAAAAAAAAAAAAACAGTAACTGAATAAGAAATGTTGATTACCTCCCAAAAATTGAGCTCTCAGAAAATAGATTTGGAAAATTTTCCGCAGGCTGATACCATCAATACACCCCCACAAAATAAGTAAGGAACCTTAAAGAATCTTAAAAGACAGAAGAAAGAAGGAAGAAGGAAACAAGGAAGAAAAATGAATGGTTCCCGGAAACATGATTTCTAACCTTTTTTAGGAATGAAAAAAAAAATAGAAATTCAGGAAACAAACTTCTAACATCTAACAAGAAGCATACAGAAAAAAGAATTTGTGATTTTGGGAAGTAACAAACAGGACATGGTCCTTGATAAATTAATGCACTTAACTTATGATAAATTAAACATATGCTGAAGCATTTGATAACACAACTTAGACACACCAAATGATACGACTGTATCTAAAGTTTTTGAAGAAGCAGCATCTGCATCATGTCACTGGCACTGCATCATTAAGATTTAAGAGAGCTCAAAACATTGAGAGACTTTACAGAGTAAGTGTTATTGATGTCTCAATAATAGCGGTGAGAAGTTCATTATCCACTAATTAAGTAGCCTTCCAGTTTATCTTACACCTTCAAATGAGCTAAGTTGAGCTCATAGAGTGGGTATAGAGAATATAATCAACCAAGAAGAGTTCTAATATTTCATGTTTGATGATTTTCCAATATTTGTGAACTGAAGATAGAACGTTACCACTGCCTGTAGTTAATTTAGAGGCACTGCAAATAATTTGAGAAGAATTACTTAAGCCCTATTTCTCTATCAATCTAAGAATCATTACAGTGAAACAAATATGCAACTGGTACAATAGACAATCACAGAAATTTTTAAACACAATAATATCTTGAGCAGGCACCATTTTAAAATTCTTTTGAACATGTGTATGATAAAACTTAATCAGCAACCCAAATTAAGCAGCGAAGTATAGCAGATGTGGTGCACTGGCTCTACCATATGGTAACCAAAAATCCAACTATAAAATGTACCCAGGATCCTGCCACTGAAAACCATTCAATTATTCAATATATTTTCACCCAAAATGTCCACACCTGAGCAAGAAAACCTCCAATAGCAGGGCCAATAATCATTCCTATGCCTCGGGACGTACTGACCTGAAATTGGTAGTCCAGTTTAGAATGTTTACTTTAAATGATGCATCCACAACCATAAAATACTGCCAAAGAAATTGTCTTACAACTGATAGAGCCACAGATCGATACTCTTCTCTACAGACTTCGGAAGCATATGCCTAGAGCGCCAACAAGTAAAGGTTACAGAGCACAGAAACAGTATAATTAGAACTTTGTCATCTATCACAAAAACTTTGAGATACATGTTTCTAAGAAATATGTTTTATGTGTCGGAACGTATGTGCATGAGTGCAGCATTTGCAATGCGAATACCCTAATTGTGCCAAGTAGACTATTGAAACATCCAAGAAGAAATCTTGTAGAAAGTGCCATCCAGAAGCTTGTACTGAGGCCAAACAGAGCATTGAGCACAACCCTGAGACAAAAATTATTATCAACACAAACACAACAGTTTCAGATGAATAAGATTTGAAAATGCACAAGAGTAATTTCTTCAATGATAGAACTCTGAATGGTGAAGTTTTAAAACTGCTTACACTGAAGAGGTCCCTATCAATATAATAGGTTTCCGACCATATCGATCAGCTAACCACCCCCAAAAGAATGATGTTAATGCTCTTCCAATCATAAATGAAGATCCTAGAGGAAAGACGAGTAGGGGAGACAAACAAATTTTTAGCCAGCACTCTCATAATAAACACTAGCTGTACAAAAAAGTATAGTTAAGGCATGAAATAGCAGCAAACATTACCCACAAATCCCGCATAGAAACCAATATCCTCCTCTCTCTCAGCAATATGAAAGTCCCTTATCTGCCAAAAACCCAAAAAAAAAGGAAGCAAAAAACTGCAGATAATGAAAATGCCTTGAAGCTTTAGGAGGCCACAGCAAAAGGTCCCTTATCATGACATGAATTTGTTTGAAAAGATGAGTGAGAATTATATTTTGAAAAGGCTAATTCTGTACATCATGAAGATCAATTCAGACGTTACATAAGAGACACAAGCATGAATTTTAACTGATATGTTACATACCATGAAGTAAATGAATGGGAACAGTGAACATATTGGCAAAGCTGACAAAAAAAGACAGCAGTGTTATAGAGGTTAATTGACAAATATTTGGCTTGGCAACCCCAAGAGATTACCTTAAAAAAGAACAAGAATAGAGATTTGGAATAAAGATTTTTAAGAATAGGGATCGCTTAAAAATCCATAATAGACATCGACAGAAGAAATTAATCCCTGTTAACTTCACAGGTCAATATCATCAATCTTAAACTGCATGATAAAGAATTGAGTACACTGCAGAAACAGTAACAGGAAAAGCGAAACCAGTCAAGTCCTAATGGCAATCAACTACAAAAGCAAAAAGCAACCACTATTTCTTGAAAATTTTATTATCAGGAATAGAAAATTGATTAAACTTGCCAATTTGAATTAAGAAATAATCAGAAAGGTATGATCATATACATGTACAGTTGTACTAGTTCAGGTTCAACTCTTCAAAAGATGAAACCCTGAGAGGCAACATCATAATTCTTTGAGGGTTCATGTTATTCCTAAGACTTTTTTTTTTTTTTTGCTTTTCCCGATTATTTCCTTGAATGCATGCCATATTCCATCTGCCATCTGCCCACATACCACAAACCAAGTGATCTAATGCTAAATCGACTAAACTGAGTCCAGATATTGGAAGAAAACAACTGATATACGAGCAACATAGAGCAGAGTGAAGGTGGATATGAAAAATTGAATAAGTAAACACGAAAGAGTAAAACAATAAACATGTTACGAAGAAATGAAAGAAGGTGCATGGATGGATGCACCTGTGCAGAGAGAGACGATCCAAATATAGGACAAGTTTCTGTAAGGGACACCTCTTTGCTCTTCATTGAGACGATCAATCTTACAACCTGGGCAATTCTCATAGTATTCTTTCGTCGTTTCCAATAAAGCATTTCTATTCTCAGTCCTAGCCATCACTCCAAACTCTGTTTCTAGTATTGTAAAAATTTGATGGATGACTATATATCTTGACCTTGTAACTCAGATATTATTATTATGGCAGGTTGGGAGAGAATTTGAAGAGCCATCCTTGCTGAAATTTTGAGTTTAAGAAGGGGATGATACAGCACCAAGTTTTGATTTTTGAGTGTGGCACTGTGGCTGACTTTTTATTTGGCTACAGTAGATGCTTTTTGTTTGTGGAGCTAGGTAATCCATGCTCATGCAAGAGGTTAGACGGCTGCCTCTTTTGTCCATTTCTTCTCTTCATTGGATGTTGTTCCTCATGCAACTTATTAATCTCACTCCTCCATGCCCGCGTTTTCACATTGACTTCCAAACGGGATGGGATAAATTTTGAATTTTTATTTTATTTTAATGTTTTAATATTAAAAATAATTTTTAAAAATAAAAATATATTATTTTAATATATTTTTAAATAAAAAATACTTTAAAAAATAACGCTACACTTCCAAATACCCTTTTATTTTATATAAAAGAAAAGAAACATTATTCTTTCATAACATGGTAGTATTTTATAGTTTAGATAAAAACAATTTAACATAGAAACATGGATGCACAATTATTTTTCATGTCCTTTTTTTAAATCAAGAAAAAATTATATTAATTAATACATGCATTTAGTTAAATAAATTAAAAATTATTTGTGTTAATAAATAAAAAAAAATAATTCTAATGATAACCAATAGTTAAACTATAAAATTAAGAGATAGATTTAGATTAAAATAATTTATCTGAAAACACAAATTATGAATTTAGTTATGTTTAATAAAAAATTTTAAGAAAATAATTTTTTTATTTAATTAAATAATAATAAAAATAAATATGACGCGGGAGTGATTCAATCAAATTTAAAAAAGAAATATTATTTAGGGTTTCAGAAAAAAAAATACCTAATAATATTAAAAAGAAAAAAAAAAGTCAATCTTTTCTTAAAATCAAGTGAGATTTAATATAAAAAAATTACAAAAAATTATTTAATTTATTTATTTTAATCAATGCCAATTAAAGTCGTATCTTCCCAGACACCCCACGCATGCATTCAATTAATAGACTTGAATTTCTTCGTATATTACGGAAGAGTTTGGGGTTAAATTTTTTTTTTTTTTTATGGTTTTATATTTGAGTTTTGTGATTGTTAATATTGATGGTTATTGGAGGTTTATTTGGTCGTTAATTTTAGGGTT
>Ga0307508_10006373_pt1 | contig 11096 bp, 5 predicted proteins | sample 9_EM_MG_FD_203089 | JGI IMG/M metagenome (GOLD analysis project Ga0307508, IMG submission 203089) | Populus trichocarpa ectomycorrhiza microbial communities from riparian zone in the Pacific Northwest, United States - 9_EM | ecosystem: Host-associated > Plants > Roots > Unclassified | place...
AACTTGGGACCCATCAATCTCCTCTCTCCAACCTCATACCAACATACAGGTAATCTACACTTTTGTCCATACAAAGCCTTATACGGAGACATACCATGTTTGCCTGATAACTATTGTTATAAGGAGACTCAACCAAAGATAAGTACTTGCTCCATCTGACCCCAAAATCAATCACACGAGCTCTCAACATATCCTTCAAAATTTGTATAGTCCTCTCAAAGTATTCATTAGTTTGAGGATGAAAAACAGAACTTAACTGAACATTAGTCCCCAAGGCTTCCTAAAACTTCAACCAAAATCGAGAAGTGAACCATTGACCTCTATCGGGCACAATTGAGTTAGGCATACCATGCAAAGTCACAATCTCGTTAACAAAGATTTCTGACAGCTTTTGCAAACCTATATATCACCATTACTAGCAAGACATGAGATGAATTGGTCAAATGGTCAACTATTACCCAAACCAAATCATAACCCTCCTGACTCTAAGGCAAACTCGACACAAAATCCATAGTGATCCTCTCTTATTTCCATTCAGGAATCAACAATGGCTATAAAATCCCTGGTGGCTTCTGATGATCACCCTTAACCCTTTGATAGGTCAAGCATCGAGATACAAACTTAGCAATATCCTTCTTCATGTCATTCCACTAGTAACACTCTCTCAAGTCTCTATATATCTTGCTAGAACTAGGATGTACAATATAGGCAGTTTGGTATGCTTCCACTACCACATCTCTTTTTAAATCATCCACCTCAGACACACATAACTTGGAACCAAATCTCAACACACCATCTTTACTGACAACGAAACCCAAAGCCTTTCCTTACTCCAACTCATCCCAAATCTTACATACCCACTCATCCTTCATCCGAGTTGCTTTAATTCGGTCTACCAAGTCTGACCTAGCTTGAAAGTAAGCCAACAATGCTCCTAATTCACCAATTTCAGAACTGACATTCTCATCCAAGAAGAGGATGAGCTTCATTGCTCATATGAACATTGAAGCTCTATAATCTTTTTCAATTTTTTAAGTGTAGTAGACTTACCCCCTGCTTTGTCGTGAGCCAAAGAAATGGTTATTTTTCAATTAAAATAAATATGCAAGCATTGTCATGTGTTTTTTAACATCAAGAATATTTGTTTTAGGCTGAAAAGGTGATTTGTGTGTTAAGTCAAATAATTCAAGAAATATATGCACAAAAAATACAAGAGAGAGACGTTGACACAAATTAAAGATTAAATCGAGAAGCTAAGAAATAGGTGCAAATTAAGATATCTAATCTCGTGTAGCGGGGAGCAATCCACTTTTGTTTTTATTATACGCCAATAATTGTTTAATAAGAAAAATAATAATTTAAATTCTCTAAAAACAAAATAATTTGCTAATGCAATTGTAATTTTTCTTATTAATCAATTTTTATCAACTAAAAAATATAGTTTTCTTAAGTAATGCATTTAGTTTAATAAAAATCAAATACAATTAGAATAAATATCCAAAAGACTCTGGACAATCTAAAATAAGTATAAAATGCATATATTTAATAAAAATTTCTTCATGCTATTAATACATTTTTTATTTTATGATTTTTTCATTAGAATATTTAGTTTTTAAAGCAAAACAATATTAGAATCATAAAAGCAAATTTAAATAAAATATCTTTTTGATGATCATGTTGTGGACATATTAAAAAATATAAGAATAAGACACTTAAACTTTTTGAAATTTTTTATATAATCATAAAATCGTAAAAAAAATTACCCAGGAAAACCAATAAATAAGACTTTAGAATAAAAACAAAGACAAATCACAAAAGCCTATAAAAAATAAAGTGCTCCGCTCCCTAATTTTATAGGAAAAAAATTATAATCTTATATAGAAACCAATTATAAATTTAGTAGAATTTAATAAAATGACATTCTTAATATATTTTTATGTTTTTTATTTAATGAAATTTAATATAAAAAAGAAGAAAATCTGAAATGGGCTAAAAAAATATCAAGTTGTTGGGTCTGAGTGGCCCAACGGACCTTGCTTATAAAATAAAAAGTCACGTGTTTTGGGCTTGCAAGGTCAGGCTTAAGTGCCTCGCTTTTTTTTAGGGGCTAAAAGGTGAACGACATGTCATCTGTTTTTTTTTTTTTTTTGCTAAAAATAAAAATAGATAATGCGTCGTCTAAATGTCTAGTTTTCGACCACCAGAGATGTGGTAAAAAAATTTAGCTAGGGTGTTTTGGACTAACAAATTCATTTTTCAATCTACTTTCACCTCATAAATACTCTTATAGTCTCAAAAAATCAACCTATCAACTCAAAACAAGTCTAAATTGACAAAAAAAAAATAATTAAATTGAAAAAGAAAATCTTTCTCAACCTTGATCTATTTTTTTGGCAATATAAAGGGTAAAAAATATCTCAATAGAACTCTTCTAATTAAATGAAACCTATTGACACTAAAAATGATTTTTTTGTTGTTGAAATATGAGTAACCAATAACTTTCTCTCTTTTACAATTTTCTAGTGAGTTTCTCTCTCCTCTCTCAAACTCAAGGGCTGAAACCGTGATTAAAATATTTAAAATAAAACAAATAAAAATAAAAAGAACAGGGATCAAATCTGAAAGAAAAACAAATCGAAGAATTGTTTTGAAAATATGCAAGGGAAGGCACTAAGATTAAGGAGGATAGAGGAAACAAGAAAGAAAAAAAAATGAAATGAACGCCAGCGCAAAACTCAATATCCTTTGGTTACACACGCTGTCCAGGAATGGAGGAGCTGTCTTGAGGATTAAAACACCATCAAGGAAGCCGGAGTTTTGTTGCCGGAAGAAGTTGTACTTGTCGTCCCAAGAGCACAGGAGCACTTACGTGTGTCCACGTGATCTTTATGCGCAACCCACTTTTTAACATTAAATAATATTTTATACATGCTAAAAATACTAAATTTTCTAAATTAGACTTGATAAAAAAATAAAAAAACATGTTGAAAATAATAATAATAAAAAACCTTGACCCAAGGTAAAGATAATATGAATTTAAAGGTATTGTGGTGATTTTATTGTGCTTGTAAAATTGAAAGTCTAAAAATGCCCCTACCCGCCAATTCATTATTTTTTGCTTTAAAGGATACATTAATTATTTTACAAGAATAAAAAGACTACCATACCCAGATCAATTGTGTTCTGTTGATAAAGTAAAATCATAATTTTACTGTTGAAACCTTCCACATAAAGTTTATAGCAATAGTAAAAATTGGCTACGGTAAAATCACTACCCATTTAGTTTCTTTTATTATTTTAATGTTAATATAATATTACGTGAGATAGCGACCAACCAAATATATGCCTTCACACCTGATCAAACCAATATATATAATTTATAGACCCTTCTTGTATTTTACAAGGAAACATGCTGTCCAGCTTGAACTGCGACTTTTTATGGAACTATCATTTTGTCAGGCCTTAATCTGTCTTTCCTAGTGCTTCCAGAAAGAAAATAGGGCACTTTGGAAGCAAAGTTCCTCTCAATTTATTTATAAAGACACTTCTTCCACTATTACATATATGTTGATAGTTATTTTTGAGTTATTAGATATTTATGTAATTATTAATTTCAAGATTCATGAATTAATCGGAGAATGTATAAATTGATCCGAATATTCACATTAATAAAAATAAAATAAAAAATAAATATGGATTCCATGTATTCACCTCCATTTTTTGCTGTAATGTTCATGTCACTCTCTGGAGAAAAAAGATTCATTATATATAGCAGCATGCAACAGGGAATCGTTCTTATGCCTGGACCCTTCAATTTATCTTGACAAACCTGTGTTACAATATTTTGTTTTTTTGTTCATCTTTAATCTATTGGGTACTAATTTCCATTAACAACCATCTATTTTTCTTATGTTCAAAGCCTTCATTGTCATAGTTTTGAGGATGTATCCTACAACAAACAAGGAGGCAAGCTATTACAGTTCAGCAGATATTCTAATATTTCATAGGATCTCGTAAAAACCTTGTTAACATCTTGTCGGAAACCCCTTAAAAAAAACACCTTGTCATTGTCTAACACAAGACAAAACAGAGAACATGATGAATAATCTGCCAATCAAGCATCTGTATATAGTTTGGATGTCCATGTTTTCAACGATCGTTGGAGGAACTCTTGTCTAATTTCAGGAATTTGTAGATACCTTCATTTCTAATTCTGTCAAGGAGCATGTTATGCAAATGCAATCTGTAATTGTATAGTTGTGTCATTTCATTTGCAGAATGTGTACTTTCGGCAACATAACAATAAGACTCTTCCAAAATTTGATATCTTGATAGCCTGATGTGCTCCTCAGCTCTCCTTTGGGTCAACACAGATTGAATGAGAACCTAATAACACTGGACAAACAATGCAAGGGTGAATTGGCTTTACGCTTATGCCATAAGGAAGTTGCACTTGATCATTTTTGTGTAGAGGATTTCAGCAGTAAATCATCAGCTGCACTGCAGTATAAGAGCAATTTTAAATGTCGGATGATGCATCCCAGATCCAGAAATGCATTTGGACACAGCAAAAGCATGCTAATACAACTCAAGAAAAATTGCATCTATGGTTTAGATTTATGCACAAGAACATCCAAAACATGACTGCCTTGTTTGAGACATTCAATCTTCCATTGAAGAGTGAAGAATGCCTCCCGCAGTTGCTAGTTTCCAGTGCATGGAAGTGAAGGAAGTGAAGACAAATGAAACTAGGAAGACTAGCACTTATTAGGAACTTTTGATTTTTTTTCTTCTTCAATTGAAACATAATGACAAGGAGGAAAAAGGTAACTTCACATGCCACATGGTCATAAAAACTTTGAAGCACCTTATGGATCCTTGTCAACTCTTTCCAATGAAAAACTTGGCTAAATTTGGCTCCACTGTTCCTTTCTTCTTGATAGTGATTGAAGTTGATCGAGGAGTCATTCGAACTGCTGGAGAACCAGAATTTCGGAGCTTGGAACGTCTTGATGGAGTCTGATTACCATTAGCTTCCATGGATTTCCTTGGCAATGGCTGTTGCTGGTTCTCAGCTTCTGTGTTTTTTTTGCTCGTTTGTCTCCACTTTCTTAGCTCTCCCTCTACCATTCTTTTAGCAGTTAGTGAACTCTCAGTTCTATATATCTCCTGCTCCTCCTCTACCCTTGTCTCTCTGATATCTCTATGAGCTAGTTCAATTTTCATCAATATCTCCTTCTCGCTGGCTTTCAGTGCTTCAATCCATGCATGAGCTGCTGCAACCTTTTTGTCTGCAATTTCTTCAGCCTTGGCTGTATGTCCAGTTAAATACTCATATTCAAACTTTAAGATGGTAATCGATGAACTATGTTGAGAAGCAGAAGCTCTAGATCTCATGGTATTTTCAATACCGTTTCGCAGATTCTCAAGAGCTAAAGACTCTGATGTTTTGACTGCTTGAAGCTCCCGAATTGCCGCCTGCAATTTTCCCTCAGTCAAGTCCATTTGAGATTCAGTTTTGTGGATTTCTGACTTAATGTTTGCAGTTTCTTCACTGATGAGCTTCTTCTCTTTCCTTGCTAACTCCGTTTCGGTCTTCAACTGTTCAAGTGTCACAGACAGACTGAATAAAATTGATTTTGCCTTCTCCTCAACTGCACATGCAGTTTCCAATTTAGATTTTGCTCTCAGCAGCTTTGAGTTCAGATTTTGAGCAGTTATATCAGCCTTCTCCTTCTCTTTCTCCAATCGAGCTGTTTCTTCTGTTACATGCCTCAGCTCATTCCTTATGATATCCAGTGAGGTCATGAACTGAAAACCCTCTTCCCTAATCGAAGCCAATTCTTTCTTAGCTGCGTGCAATTCTTCTGTTATGGACTTCAATGCAGGGGAATCCTCCAATTGCTTGCCTTTCCGGAAACTGTCTCCCAGATGCTTCATACCGTCATTTCTTCCCTTTATGTCCATATTTTTAGCAAGCTTTAGTTCATTTTGTAACAAATTGGCATCATATAATGTAACAGCCAATTTAGACTCAAGATCTTTCGAGCTGCTGTCTTCCTCTTTGGCATTCTTCATTTTCTTCTTACTTTCCACCATTGCAGACGAGAATTCACTTGCTTCCTTCTCTCTTTGAGCTTGAATTTCTCCAAACTCTTTCAAGGCCTCAATCCGTGTCAACTCAACTGGCATTTGCTCTTCATTTGCCTCGTCAATTTTCTTCCTGATTGCTTCCACATGGTTCATATTAGACGACAATTTAGAATTTGAGCTTGCTATTTCCTTCTCTATCCGCGTTTTCTCTTCCAAAACAGAAACCATCTCAATCTCAAGTTTACTCAGTTCTTGCTTCACACCTTCCAACTCCCTTATCACTTCAGCATATTGATGGCTTTCAGCACTCCCAACAACCAAAGCCTTGTCTTCGTGCTTAATCAACTTCTTTAGCATGTCCATGTCTCTCATCTGAGCTTTTACCTTCAAGTTAGATTGCTCAATCTGTAAAGCAAGATCTTTCACTTTTCTTTTCGCCTCTGAGAGTCTTGATTCTGCTTTGCCTTTTGCCGACTCTGCAGCCCTTCTACTCTCTTTATATCTAACCAAGTCTCTCTCAGCAAAGCGCAGATCCTTAGCTCTTGAGGAAGACTTCTAAATGGATTCAAAAATACAATATTTACTAACAAACATTTTAAACTAACTTAAAGTGCTTAGAATTAACAAAGAAATGGGGTTTAGCGGTTCTCGATTTGTGTCAAATTTATCATACCTCAGGCAAATCCATCTGAGCTGGTTTCTTCAGTGAAGAGCTACTACTTTCAAGAATTCTTTCTCCATACATATTAACAGCTGCTTTCACTGTCCCAATTCTCCTCCTGTCATCAAACACTCTCCTATCCATTTCGTCACTGTTCCATCAAGGGAAAAAAGGAACATTTTCTCAGACAATAGCTTGTACAATCAAAGTCAAATTGCTACTAATATTCAAATAGAAAAAAAACAAAAAAGCATGCACATAAGAGTACAACTACTGAGAAAATTCAAGGAGTCTTAATAGACAAAACCAATCATACGTCCTCAAAGTCTGCTACATATATGTCTAGTCCATGTTTAATTTGTAAGCTGAAGCGTGAACTGTGCTTGCTTGACAGTGTTAGAGAGCGAGAGAGAGGGGGGGTTGTTTTTGGAGTTGAGAAGGAATGTTTATTATGCCGAAGAAAACGGCAATGGAGAGAAGGAAGAATTGAATCCGGATGGTTGGCTGGTATTGGAGGAATCGCTGCCGGTGCCACCTGATGATTATTAATACTGTGGACCCCAGAATTGGTGAATTTCCTAGGAGGACAGGACAAATTACAACTTTTTTCTGTCACATGTAAAAAAAAAAAAAAACAAATTGTTGTTAAACTCATTCGCAAAATGACGTGATTTTTTTAAAAAAAAAATCTGACTCAAGCTAATTTTTTTTAATTAATATGGTAAAAAAAAAATTAGTTGTTGTTAAAAACTTAGCCTCGTAAAATAACATGAAAAAATTTTAAAATCACTCCAGCTAAATTTTTAGCTAACATGGTAAAATATCTGCTTGATTTAGTTGGGATTTAAAATTATAAACTCAGGTTTTATTTAGTTGGGTAATAAAAATAGTTAATTTAAATTAACCTATGATTTGATAACGAAAATTTTTTTTTCAAATAAATAAATAAATATATAATATGCAAATGACTCACAATTTTGTTCATAAAAGAAAAGGGGGCAAAGATCATCTCTATCATTAGTCCATTTCTTGCCAGGAGCAGAGATTGAAGTTTTCAGAGCACTTTTTTTTTAGTATAAAGGATATATATTTTTTTAAAAAATATAAATATTAAAATTATTAAAAATTTATATGGTTGTTAATATAATAATAAGAAAGGATGTATCTCTTAGTTAGGGCATATCTTGAAATAATATCTGGGAATCCATAGATTGTGGAGAAAGGATAAAAAAAAGTTAATAAAGGATTCAACTCATTTTAATATTTATTCCATCTCCTAAAGCTCAAAACAAATTAAAAAATGGAAAATGTCTTCTCTTATTTTGAATTGAACCGAATTAAATTATTGAAATTACCAATTTGAGAATTAAGAGAATAAAATTGCTCCCTTCTCGGGAAAAAAAGTACTCAATTTGGCAATTTATTTATGTTCACTGCCTAATATCATTGCATTAAAAAAGAAAAAGAAAAAGAAAAAGAAAAATGCAAGATGCTCTACCATTGCAGTTAACATGTGAAAATTAACTAGCTGTAGCTGTAGATTTGGTGTTTGTTTCATAGAAGAATTGATCGAAAATGACACCTTGGAAGTTCTTGTAATTTCGATCTATTACATGGCAAGGAAGGGGATTATAATTATAATAAATAAATAAATAAATAAATGTGCCATTGCTGCTATAAAAGTTAAACGGGGAAAATGGACAAGCAAGCTGATGACCAAAATATTTCGTCTCCACCACGAAGACAGTGGCATATTCTATGTGCGGACACAGTCGAGCCTGTCCACGCATCAAAGGCAAATAACCCTCCTCGTTTATGCAATGCTAATAATCCACGCGACTGGCAAGAGCAAAGACATGGTTGCTCGGTTGTTTTTGTTAGGTTATGTTTGGTTGTTTTTTTTTTGTTAAAAATTATTTTTTATATTTTTAGATTATTTTGATATACTAATATAAAAAATAATTTTTAAAAAGTAAAAAAAATATTATTTTAATGCATTTCTAAGCAAAAAATAATTCAAACCGTAACCGCTATCACAATCTTAAACACATTCTTAACGTAAACAGAATCATGCATGAGCTGTGAGTAGCCACCTCAATAACATCATCCGGCAAACAATTTATCCAAAGCTCTCAAGAAGAACAACCATGTGGGAGGAAAGTGAAGGGTGATGTAAACTTTAAATAGATTTGGGTTTTTCGCTGTTTAATGGGATTTGAAGATTTCCTTTTTAAAGTGGTCGTGTACCGGAAGTCCTCCTCTTCTCTTATAAAATAAGTCCCATTAAGAAATTCTCTTATACTTAAATTGATAAAGTAGAAATAATTTTTTTTTGAATAGTGCTGAAAATCCTTGGTTATTTAGTAAGAGAAAATGACATAAATCAATGGAAAAGTAGTATGCTTAGGGCCACCCGGGGTAGCCCCGCCTTTGGAAAATGGCAAGAAATGTGGTTTGATGGGAATTGAATCAAATTGGCATGTGATATGTTGGGACAACTATCATTTCAAAGAAAATTTTGAATAAAAACAATAAATGGATGGTTTAAGTAGTGTCGGCCATAAAGGGGGAATTAGAAAAAATGAAATTGTGTAATTATGTTATTAAATGTTCTATAAATTAATGTGAGGGTTTTGAAGGTGAATTGAAGTAAATTATTAGTTGAGTATATAGTTGGCATTTATGGAAGTTGATAAGTGTGTTATGTTGTATGAATGAGAGTGATTAGTATGTATGAAAAATTGCTTTAAGTTCTGTGATGCTGCTACATGTTTATTAAATGTATAGGCATGAGAATTATGTTTAGGATAAGTTTTTGGCTTGAGTATGTAAATTACAAGATACATGCATATGTATGTGTTGGGAAAGTTATGGATGTGAGATTTTACGATATGAAATGCTTATGAATCATTCTGAAAGTTTTAGAAATTTAATTGAAATAGGATTGTTGGTTTAAGGTTTGAATGACATGTAAGGAAGATGAGAACTTGTTTAAATTGTATGTGTGAGCATGATTGCTAGGTATCAAAGTTGAAAAGTGTACTATTGTATGTGAAATTGTTAAATTAGATTGTGTATTATATTTTTTATATTGAAAGAAATATGCTTGAAAAATAAATTGAAGAAGTTATGACAATTATGAGTTGTTTTTAAAAATTGATCGAATGATTAGTTTGTGGGTTTTGAGAGACTTTAGAAGTTGATCTTGATGTTAGTTGATTTATGTTGTTTTCATGTTTTTGTATGTTTAGCAATGGTAGTGAAAGGGTTGAGTTAAATTTTTTATGTGAAATTAGAAATTTAAGTATACAAGTTTGGAAAAAATTGACATATTAAATTAAATTTGTTCATGTTAGGCTAAGTCATTAGTCCGTTTGGGATTAAATTCGGCTATTAATATTTGGATTAAAATAGAAAAAACTGAATCAATATTATTGTTTGGTTTCTCTATGAATATAAAAGTCTTAAAAATGTTATTCATTTACGGATTTTGATATAAAAAGAAAATATAAGCATGCGGTTATATGTGTTGTTAAGCTGGATGTGTTGTCAAAGGTTGAGGGGTAAAGGAAACATGAAATTAGATAGATTTTAGGTTTGTGTTATATGGATTATTGGAGCATTTGAATTGTTAAGACATCCTAAATGATGGAAGTTAGGGTTGTTACAACATCCATGACATGTGAAAAATAAGGGCTATTGTAACATCTCTAATGAGTAGAAAAAAAAAGGTTGTTATGGTAGCCTAAAATCATGAATTGAACTTTTATGACAGCTCAAAAAATAGAGAATTAAGGTTGTTACAATAACTCTAACTTGTGAAAATTTAAGGTTGTTATGACAACCTTAACAAATGAAAGAAATTGAATTATATAAGTGTGAGAAATTGCATCTTGAATATTATTAGTTTGTGATGTTTTAGGCATTAAATTGGAATTTGAAAATGTAAGAGTTCTAAATGAGGATTTAATGTGATGACATGAATATTAAATTGTGAATTGTAATATTAACTGATGTTTGAAACATGTATGGATATTAATTGGAATTTTGAGATGTATAGGGATTTTAATGGTTAAATGTTAATTAGTGGTATGAACTCTAATTTTTATTATTTAGGAGCTGTAGGAGAAACGTTTTGAATGAGACCCAACTTCTCTTATAATGTTTAAAATAAGGGTTGCTCCCTTGTCTTTTTTAATTATTTAGCTTTCTCTCGTGATTTTAGAATGTAAATAAAATGATATATATTGTGTACAAACTATTCATCATGAAAAATACACCTATAGGGTGGAAAAGTAATATGTAAAATTGTAATTGATTATGTTATAACCTAATTTTTGAT
>Ga0307508_10006374_pt1 | contig 11096 bp, 15 predicted proteins | sample 9_EM_MG_FD_203089 | JGI IMG/M metagenome (GOLD analysis project Ga0307508, IMG submission 203089) | Populus trichocarpa ectomycorrhiza microbial communities from riparian zone in the Pacific Northwest, United States - 9_EM | ecosystem: Host-associated > Plants > Roots > Unclassified | place...
TAGGACGAGGAGGAGGTACGGTTCCTCCCTGAGTTTTTTGATTCGCCCAGTTGACACGGATGGCGCGGGAGCCGAGCCATTCTCCATTCATGGTGGCGATAGCCTGTTCAGCGTCTGTCTTGTCCCTGAACGCGAGGAAGCCATAACCACGAGATTTGCCCGAGTTCATATCCCACATCACACGAGCATCGGATAGGGTGCCAAAAGCGCTGAAAGCCTTGGCGAGAACGTCGTCATTGACCTCTGGGGAGAGATCGCCGACGAAGACGTGGTAATGACCGGTGGTGTCCTCCTTGTTTTGCTGACCTTGGTAAGCCCAGTTGACACGAATTTCCGTGTCGAAAATTTTGCGACCGTTAAGGGTCTGCAGAGCGGTCTCGGCAGCGCGCATGTCGAGGTACTCGACGAAACCATAGTTGAGGCCGCCATGCTGGTAGTTACGGTCAGGGATGATTTTGACATGCTGGACTGGGCCTGCGACGGCAAAGATCTCGGTGAGCATGTACTCGGTTACGCGAGGGCTCAGGTTGCCGACGTAGAGATGGGCCCGCCTCTGTTGGATGCGGGTCAAGCGGGGAGGGAGGGAGGGGAGGAGAACATACTGGGGCTTCGGCTGGGCCACCCATGCCTATAGGGTTCATGACTTAATAGAGACTGAGACGAAGGGAGGAAATGGAGAGCGAGCTGGACGGTACAGGAGGAAAGAGATAATCTGACGAGCAAAGACGAGTCCGAGAGAGACGGAGAGAAAGAGAGACGGAAAGGAGAAATAGAGATAAAATGAGAAAAAGAGAAGACGGACGAGACAGACTGGACACTGCAAGTTTCGCTCACTCAAACGCAGCACGACAACAACCTTGGTACGGACACCACAGCCACACTCCCACTCAACTCGGGCATACCCGATCCTACTGAGCTACTTGGCCGGCACATTCAGCAACACGTTCCCCCCGCTGCTCGGAATGTACGACACGTTCCCGTTCCCAGATAGCGACTGCACTATCGCCTTGCTCGCCTCGATCTTCCGCAGCGCAAGGAACGCATCTCCCGCCTTCTCCAACGCCCTCGACACCGTCGCAGCCGCCTCGGCCTCCCCCTCCGCACGGATCACAGCCGCTTGTCGCTCTTGCTCAGCCTATCGGCACCTCAGCAACATCCTCAGCAGGCACAGCATGCTCACCTTTTCCACGATGAACTTGGCCCGCTCAGCATCTACCACCCAGTCAGTTTGTTATCCCCGCCCAATTTCGCCTACCATACCTTGTTGTGCTATTTGTTTGGCTTCGACGGCCTATCAAGTTTCCGACGTTTAGATCGTCTCCCTCCATTGCCATTGACCACAAACCTGTGTAAACTCCTAAAAGGGGCACGTTAGCGTTTACATCCTTGCCCCATTCCAGGGGAACCCACTTTTCCAAACGTCAAATGCGTGATCGACACGTCTTCCAATTTGATGTTGAATTCCCCTGCACGCTGCAATAAGTCCGCTCTGATTCTTGACGACACCACCTCCCGTTGCGTAATCAACTCAGCCGCATCGAATTGTGCAACAATGGCCTTCAGTACTTCATTCCCGATAGAGGGAAGAACACGTTCGTCGTAGTCCAGGCCCAAGCTCTGGTAAATCTTGGGCAGGTCATCGGTGTCCGGCCGCGAAAGCACACGTAACGTTATTGAGACCATTTGCAAGTCCTTGGAACCCGTGGTAGTCGAGATATTCTGGTTTCACAGTCGATCAACAGTGTCGACGTCGAACACCAGCAAAGTGCTCACTCTAGGTTTGATGCGGCAGTCGTACAAAATAGCCCTCTGCAGCCAAGGCACCAAAAAGTGGGTTCCTTCGCCCGTGGCCTGACAGTGTCAACTTGTGACCCTGATCACAGAAAAAATGGGCACACCTTGTCTTTTACACCAGAGAAACGATCAAACATGACTGCCCGGAAACCTCCAGGCACATCATAAATACTGGCCTGTACGGCTGCAAACGCAATGCCCAATGGCACTGCGAACACGGGACGTGAGCTTGTTCATTGTCAGAGTTCAAATAGTCGAGTTACCAAGTAGACGAGTGGCAGCTTGTGGAACAGCCATGAGAGAGAATAGGTGCAGTAAATTGTAAACAGTCGCGTGTTATGAGAGTCAACAAACACGGAATAAACAAACGGGGTCAATTGATCATCGAGTCTCCTCTTCTATCTACGTCTCCCCCTTCCATTCGTGCAGAATGGCTCCCAAACTGCATCGCTCGTTTTTTCCTGATGCTTGCCTCCACAAGTCCTACCTTCCTCGCTGCGAGCCTCAACAATACCTTATCCCCGATTCCGATGTCCAACCGTGGGTCTAGCTTTAGATGCACAGGGAGTCCTGCAAGGAATGACACAACAGAAAGCGAGAGAAACGGATGTCTTGTTTCTTTTCCATGCGAAGATATAATCCGGTCGTCACGCCCCAGATTGCGTGTGGGGATGCGATCGAGCTCGAGTTGGAGCTGGGGCACGATGAAGTGGTTCACAGGACAAAAAGCAAGGTGAGCCAGCGGGACATACCTCGTCCACCACGCCCTGCCAACCCCGTGCCATGAAAACGCTCCGGTGTCGGCCATACCCACCCAACAATTCATCTGAGCCCAGCCCACTGAGGAGGACTTTTGCGGGACTCGTGTATGGTCTATATTTCGAGGTCGGAGAGTCACGTAAGCGGCCAATGCCTCGTGAAGCGAAGTATAGCGCCAAAGCAAGGCTCTGTTACCGAGCATGAGATAACACTCTGTGGGGGATAAACTTTGTGACGCACGAAGTCCATGACGGTTCTGCTGGGATACATCATTGCCTCCACTGCTGATCTCGCATCTTGACTGTCCTGGATCATAACGCCGTAAGAAACACGGTCGTTTCAACCATTTCTGCACTTACTTCGTACGGAACATCAACCTCAACCTTGAAATGCTCTCAACACCGGCGAAGTGCGGCTTTCGGTGGTAAGACTTACGAAGTTCCATACTCTCCCAGGACATAATTTCCCCAATTCCTCCACTTCTTGAAGACCTGTTACCCTGTCTGGAACCATATAGGACGACAACTCCCTGTCGTCACTACTTCCCATCATCTGCTTTCTCTTCTTTTTAGGCAGCGCTCCAATGTTGCCATCCAGCTGCACTCGTATTTTACGTGGGTTCTCAAAAGCCACGTTTAACAGGTCGATCGGTTCGTCCAGCGAAATATGCCTGATCACAGGGAAATCATTAACAGTATTATGATGTCTGTAACTATGTCTTTGCATACCGGTGTGCAAGGAAGGCCAGCATCGTGGAGTCAATTCCTCCACTAAAAAGGACGGCAACCTTCGCATTCCCCCTGTCCCCTGGGGTTTGGGGAATATCTCTTACGCGCAGCATTACACTTCTATCTAGATGAGAAATGAATTGTTCGACGGCCTCTAGAAGGGGTGTAGGGAGGGAAGTGGCATCAAGGCCTCGTATTCTTGGGAGGTTATCGGGTGGCAATGATCGATTAACTTTACTGAGTACGCCCTATCATCAGCGAAGGAATAAGCATAAATTTTCTCTGACAGAAGTTTACATACGAACGGCATATGTTCACCGCTCGCCCGGGGTATGACAACGAAATTACTTCGGAAGTCGGTCACAAACTACAATAACATTTTCTCCATCAGGTTCTGGGGACACAAGTGAGAGACGCATACATTTTCAGGTTCACGAAGTGTATCGAGATCGAGGACAAATATTCCGTCAGTAGAAAGTTCCTCGAATTTATATGCGGCGTCATCGCCAGTCGACACCGATGCGAGAAGGAAGATCGGATTAGTCAAAGTAGGCTTGTGTATCAACAAGGATCGCCGACCAAGGGGATCGCGCGCAAAATACAACTTCCTTGATGACCCCTACAGAGGATAAGACTCGGACAATATAGAATCGACGGCCAGATATAGGGCAGACCTGGTAAAAGACGAACGCGTATCTGATTGCGGAAAGTGGGTAAATGCGCCCAGGGATGGGCTAAAGAACGTACGGTCCCTCGATGTTTCCGATGATCTCTGGGATCGAAAGCGATCCCGTTGCGAGCTGAAAGCGTTCAAAGACTTTCTGGCCGTCATTCTCTGCAGGACTGATCTTTGGTTGATGATCCCGTCAGCGCTTCAGCCTTGGCAATGAAAAGGTTCGTGTATTCAAGGTGCATACCTGTAGACCTTCAAAGACCTATACGAATGACAGTGTGATCAGCACCGACTCGGGTGGAGTTCGATCGTTCAGGACTGACTGACTTACCTCTCCATTCCAACATAATACGTCGCCATCCGGGCCCCCCATATGAGGCTGCACGATCGGTGCAGTGCCTCTCAACCGAAGCTCGGAGGCATAGAATTCCAAGATGTGCCCTCTCGAAACCTCGGAGGAACTACATACCGCCCCGCGGGTTGGAAATCCGATGGACGTTGCGTGTCCTGCATCTGGACCTACATAATACATCCAGGTTTCAATGTTCGAAGGCGTGTGTCTGGGTATACCCACCTCGAGCTGCGTTTGCACGTTTTAATTTATCCGATATGATACAGAAAGCATCTTCATCTGCAGGGATATTTTCCTGCTTATAGGTTGTGCGGAAGGAGCAGAAGATCCCACACATGGAGGCAGCATGAATGACGTGAAATCGTTGCGTCGGGGCGGCCGGATTTCCGGAAATCTGGGTGGGTGATTCAGCCTGCAGGCTAAATCGCAAATGCGTACTAGGCTTTACTAAATAACGGCGTTACAAGTTGAAAGGGAATGAGTACGATTTCACTGTGGACTAAGAACGGGGCTTCATTTATTTCCGCTATCAGAACAAAGCGGTCTCTATCATACGCCCGCCTTGTTAAAATGGCTACATAACAAAGGGTAAGGGACGCGTAGAATATATAGGCACACAAGGCTGGCGCGGACGTCATGTTTAGGCAGAGTATGAGCTGGCGGACACGTTCCCGCCACGACCAGTCCAGTTGACGTCTGAAGAATATCGTGAGTATGTGTGTGGGAAAGTCAAATCATCTAAAACGTACGAATGTCTTCGCCTTTCTTGAGTTTCGCGTTTTCTTTTCCAGGGAGGACACGGAAAGTGTGTGCACCGAAGTAGTCACGCTTTAAAAGAAACCATGGGTTAAAAGATTGCATCGCACAGACATGTAACACGCACCTGAGCCTGAAGGAGGTTAGCGGGGACAATTTCACTCCTGTAGCCGTCAAAGAAGGCAAGAGCAGTGCTGAAGGCAGGGGCAGGTATTCCCCAGAGAACAGCCTGAGCAATAATACGTCTCCAACCGGGTTGTGCCTTGTGGACAGCTACGGAATAAAATGGGTATTGCGTTGAGAAGTATGCATTTGGCTGGACATACCCTTGTTGAAGAAGTCATCGAAAAGGAGGGATTCCAGTTTCGGGTTCTTTTCATACGCAGAAGCGATATCGCCAAGGAAAACACTCTACATGCACGTCAGTTAATCGAGTTGTGGTGTGTGATGCATTAGCAAACCTTGATAATGCAACCACCACGCCACATGCGAGCAATGCCAGCATAGTTCAAGTTCCAATTCAACTGCATCGTACATTAAGAAAATTGCGTCTCTCGATAGCGGATCACGAACCTCCTTGGCGGTCTCCCTCATAAGTATAAAACCTTGCGTATAGGAGATGATCTTGGATGCGTAGAGAGCCTGTTCTAGATCATCGATAAACTGTTGCTTGTCGCCGCGGAAGGGCTCCTTTTGTGGGCCAGCAATGACCTTGCTTGCACGCGTACGCTCTTCCTTGATAGCGGACAAGCAGCGTGCGAACACAGCCTCACCGATCAAGGTAACTGCATGATCGCATCAAATTTATTATCAAGTCAAAATTCGATATCTTCGTGGGATAGTACGACGTACCAGCGGTGCCAGCGTCAAGAGCGGCAATGGCCGTCCACTTGCCAGTGCCTTTCTGCCCAGCTTTGTCCAGGATCTTGGTGACGACGGGAACGCCATCATCATCGTTGAACTTCAAGATATTCGCGGTGATCTCAATGAGGAAGGAGTCAAGGACGCCCTTGTTCCACTTTTCAAATATTTCTGCAATCTCTTGTTCATGGAGGCCAAGGCCACGCTTGAGGATGTCATAAGCTTCGGCAATCAATTGCATGTCACCGTATTCAATACCTGCGATTGGATCTGAGTGTCAAGAAAACGGAGGGAAATGAATGATATACCATTGTGGACCATCTTGACATAGTGTCCGGCACCAGTCTCACCGACCCAGTCACAACAGGGCTCGCCCTTGACTTGAGCAGCAGTAGCCTGGAATATTTCTTTGATGGCAGGCCATGCATCAGGAGAGCCACCGGGCATGAGGGAAGGGCCGTATCGAGCACCCTCCTCACCACCGGAGACACCCGAGCCAACGAACAAGAGACCCTTGGCCTCGAGTTCCTTGGTGCGGCGGATGGAGTCGGGGTAATGAGAGTTACCACCGTCGATAATGATGTCACCCTTCTCAAGGTAGGGCTCGAGCTGTCCGATGAAGCTGTCAACTGCAGGACCGGCCTTGACGAGAAGAATGATCTTTCGAGGACGCTTAAGCTTGGAGACGAGCTCTTGAACAGAGTGTGCGCCTTGGACCTTGGTACCTTTGGGAGAGAACAGATAAAGGGGAGTGGGGGAGTGTGATATTATCACGTACCCTTGGCCTGGTTGGCGAGGAAATCGTCCACTTTGCTGGTCGTGCGGTTGTACGCGACGACGGTGAAGCCTTTGTCGTTCATGTTCAAGATCAAATTTTGGCCCTACAGCAGACATTCGAGACGGCAGAGCGGGAGCGGAGAGGAGACGCGCACCATGACGGCGAGGCCGATGAGGCCGATATCACCGCTGGGTTAGTGACTGGTTAGCGGATGTGCTGGGATGTGCGGGGAGACGTACGTAGGAGCAGACATTGTGCGATGAAAGAAGGTGGAAGACGGGAAGGAAGATGGGGTTGGGAAAGCAAGATGGGGAGTGCAACGGATTAGATCAAGGCTGCAGCGTGAGATAAGGATCGGTTTCCTCCCATGCTTTGTCACGACTGTCCGAGTCAGCGCAGCCCCGTGGCGCTCTGCGACGATGCAGCGAGAGAAAACACTTTCAAAAATGCCAGCCGTTCAGCGAGGTCGGCCAATACACTACTGAGCAACCCCCATCATGCATCATGCATCATGGCCCCCGCTGATTCAAATGGCTGTTTTTATTGTCTCCGAAAATTGCCGCGCGTACGCGCCGCAACGGCCGATGGACACACGCTGACACGACCGTGTGCTGACTGGCGTGGATTCGAGTCCACCATATCAATATCCCTTCTTGATCTGTGCCTATGGTTCGTCAGGATCTACCCACCCACTTGGACCAGGCCATCGTTTGCCAAGGATGGTTACTTAAAAAAAGAAGGAAAAAGATGCAGGGTACGCAGCTCGAGCCTTGCCATAGCAGACTCCATGATCCACCCCCTCTGCAGGCTTCGCGCGTCGATATTTCGTCCTGCACCAGTCAGGCGCATTGTCTTATTCATTAGATCCGAAACGCCCTGTTCGCGATCGAATATTCCTACCTCATGCCGCGCTCTCCACCGTCGTGGGGCGCAAAGATATCCATCTAGATTCGAGTACCGCCACCTTTCACATCAGATGTCCGAACTCGGAGGACTTCAATAAATGGATATCCGCTTTCAGGCAAGCAGAGTGTGCCGGTCGCTGTCATCCTGTGTGAACAATTTCAAGCAGGAAATTCATCGTCGCGGACGGCCGCCGGTCAAGTGCGAGCAAGTCAACTCCAAGACTGACCCATCCTCAATGGAACAAATCTAGTATCATTGCCGAGGACATGGGGTTGGTATGTACACTTTTTCTTTTTCACTTGCATGCGAGCTTCACCACTCACAGGCCATTGCTGAATTGGAAAGCGCGATCACAGCACTTCACACCGAGGACACATCTAAGAAGAACTGTTCTCTCAAGTCCAAATCAGACAAGGAGAAATCCAACAATCACAGGGATGTTGGGTCGGTTTTCAGTAAATTCAAAAAGTGTAGGTTTCAGTGTATGTTAAACACGATTGAATGCCAAACCATGTGTACTTTTTGCAGCTGGACCCCATGTCACACAGGAAGATGGCACTCTGATTCGTCCAAGTCCAGACACAAGCATCAACTTCCACGTTCAACGCGCTCATGTCGCACTCGAGTCCCTCAAGTCCCAGCACGCTACTCTATTAAGGTCACTCTACGCGTTGCACAATGATGCGCTGCCACCGACAATGCGTGGATCTCCGTTACCAAAGACTATAGACGAGAAAACCGACGAGCTTCTATACGCGCCCGGCATCTCCGCTTCGTTAAGCTATCGGTCAAATAGGATATCGTCCATGACGGATTTGAGTGACAGTGCGCCTGTTGAATGGTTTGACGCGGAGGATAAATTCGGAGAAGAATTTTTGCTCGAGGACTCAACGCCTGAAGAAGACAAAGCGCGGCTTGTACTGCAATCTGGGGGTTCGAGCCTAAATGACTACGGAAGCGCATCCAGCGACGAGGAGGATACACCACCGAAGACTGTCCGGAACGATGATTCCTCTTTACATGCGTGTCAGGTCGTCAGGAGAACTCACCTTCCTTCAGGGCCCGTGGGTGACGAAGGTAGTTTATTCGCTATGTTGAAGAAGAATGTTGGCAAGGTATGCTTTGGTTACCTGCTTCGTGATAGAGTTGATATCTCTGCCTTAGGATTTGTCAACCATAGCATTCCCTGTATCTTTCAACGAGCCTCTGACTCTCTTGCAACGAACAGCTGAGGAGTTGGAGTACCACGGATTACTTCAACAGGCAGCTGAAGCTAACGAGCCAGTCGAACGAATGTGTTATGTTGCAGCGTTTGCGATATCGAGCTATGCGCACACTAGGCATCGCTCCGGAAGGAAAGGATTGTGAGTGGTACCTGTTGTGTAGTATGGGAGGTTATGTCAAAGTTCTTGCAGCAACCCAATGCTTGCAGAAACATTTGAAGATGTTCGGATGAAGTTTATCGCGGAAAAAGTTTCACACAATCCGGTCGTCATCGCCTATCATGCCGAGGGAGATGGATGGGAGCTACATGGCACATCCGCTGGGAAGACCAAGTTTTGGGGTTAGTTGTCGCAATACATCGCTCCCAAGCGAAGTGTACATATGAGTAACCCCACATTTCCTGTAGGTAAAAGTTTAGAGATAATTCCTCTAGGCACGACACAGCTCAAGATAGGGGATGATCAATATGAATGGTAAAAGAAATCATTCTGTACAAGTCATGATGTTGACTTATCGCGCAGGAACAAACCATCCTCTTTCATGCGAAATTTGATGATGGGAACCAAGTATCTTGAACATTGCGGAAAGATGACGATTAAGAACACGGTCAGCGGGGCCAGCTGTGTCGTCGACTTCAAGCAAACAGGTTATTGGGGCGCCTCCAACGAAGTTGCTGGTGCCGTTCTCTCAAGATCTGGGGATGTATGCGCACGCATTGAGGGCAAGTGGGACGACCAGATCGTACTCGCTCTTGATTCATCACATCTTCGCGTGCTTTGGCGCATTGCGCCATTCCCGAGGCAGACGATGGCATATTACGGGTTCACGTTATTCGGGATCACCTTGAATGAGCTTACCAGCGACCTCGAGGGCAAGCTCCCACCCACCGACTCACGACTTCGACCAGACGTGCGCGCCCTCGAGGAAGGAAACGTCGATGATGCCGAGGCACACAAGACGCGTTTGGAGGAATTACAACGAGATAGACGAAGGCGCGGTGCAGACCGGACCCCTCGCTGGTTCGAGCAGGTTGGAGAAGACTGGAGATATAAAGGGGGCTACTGGGAGGCAAGGATGACGGGGTGGAGAGAAGCCCCGGTGGAAGCTCTCTGGTGACCGAATAGATGTACACAGCCGACACCCAAATGAGGAAGGTCGGCACATGTTTTGCACGTATAAGTTGCAAGGTCACATCGGCAGCCGAGTAGCAGACAATGTCTCTGCTAGCCCTCCAACGAGGACCGAGTCGTTCGCGACGCGTCCTGAAACGTTGTCTTGCGACCCATGCCCCCACCATCGAGAAGGACTGCTCTTCCATCACTCCACCTTATCCCAAACTACTTCAAAGGCTAGAGCGTGTCCGAAAACTGCTCAACAACAGGCCGCTCACACTCGCAGAGAAGATTCTGTATAGCCATCTAGTTGACCCGGAGAAGAGTTTATCTCGCGGCGGAAACATCAGAGGCGAAGCCTACCTGCAGCTCAGCCCACAACGGGTAGCAATGCAGGATGCCTCTGCGCAGTTGAGCCCTTCCTCCTTCTTTTCTGATCGGCCCACTCAAGACGCACCAGAATGGCATTGTGAGTCCCGCAGCGGGCGAGAGCTCTCCTCCGTGTTTACATGGTCTCAGGTTGCAGTTTATGGGCGCTGGTCTCTCTCGATGCGCTGTGCCCACGAGCATTCATTGCGATCATCTCATCCAAGCAGTCGATGGCGCATCATCAGATCTTCAGGTGACCGCGGTTTGTCTACGACACTGCGTGGCTGATGTATCGCCATAGCGGTCTATTGTGTCCAACAAAGAGGTCTTCGACTTCCTTGAAAGTGCTGCTCGGAAGTATGGAATCGAATTCTGGAAGCCTGGGTCGGGTATCATTCACCAGATTGTACTTGAAAATTACGCCGCTCCTGGGATGCTCATGTACTTGCTTTTCCTTGCGGCGTTTGTATGAACTGAATATTTACACGATATAGGCTGGGCACTGGTGTGTTTGTCAAGCCATCGAGTCTACACAGAAATAGTGATTCCAATCTTTAGACTCTCACACTCCAAACGCTGGAGGGCTTGGCCTGCTTGCTATCGGCGTTGGTGGTGCAGACGCTGTGGATGCCATGACTGGCACGCCTTGGGAATTGAAGGCTCCCCATGTGGTTGGTAAGATCCTCGTCCCGCGTGGAGAGCCCGCTACTTCATCATGTCTCCAGGCGTCCACCTCACAGGCCAGCTCAGTGGCTGGACGACTCCCAAGGATTTGATCTTACAT
>Ga0307508_10006377_pt1 | contig 11093 bp, 8 predicted proteins | sample 9_EM_MG_FD_203089 | JGI IMG/M metagenome (GOLD analysis project Ga0307508, IMG submission 203089) | Populus trichocarpa ectomycorrhiza microbial communities from riparian zone in the Pacific Northwest, United States - 9_EM | ecosystem: Host-associated > Plants > Roots > Unclassified | place...
GAAATCAAAAAGAGAATGAAAGAAATAATTATTCTTTTAGATAAGTGAAATTATGAATACTATATTCTTAGCAAGCCAAGTGTTGAAGATGGAGTATATGACAAATACTTAAAAGAATTACAAGAATTAGAAAAGGAGCATGATTTTATTTTTCCTAGTTCTCCTACTAAAAGAGTTGGATATTCTGGTAATAATAAATTTCGTCCAGTAAACCGACAAAAACCAATGCTGAGTTTGGATAGTGTAGACAATTATGAAAATTTATTCAAATTTGATGAAAGAATTAAAAAATCATTAAAAAAACAAGAAGAATTAGAATATGTTTGTGAATGAAAAATTGACGGATTATCAATTAGTCTCATTTATGAAAATCATCAATTAGTTCAGTTAAGTACTCGTGGTAATGGAATTATTGGAGAAGACATAACCTTTAATAAAGAATTAATAAAGAATATTCCTTTTTGACTAAAAGAAAAAGACAATTGTGAAATAAGGGGAGAAGTTTATATGAAAAAAGAAGAATTTTATCGTTTAAATGAAGAATTAAAAAATTTGGATAATAAATTACTCGCTAATCCTCGCAATGCAGCCGCTGGTAGTTTACGAACTCTCATTCCTATTCAAAACAGAAAATTACATTTTTTTGCTTATCAATTAATTTGTGATGATAAATTAGAAAATCAGTTAAATTGTTTAAAAAAATTAGAAAAATTAGGATTTTCGGTTAGTCCTGACTATCAATTGTGCCAAGGTATAAAAAAAGTTAAAGAGTTTATTGAAATAAACCAAAAAAATAGAGAAAAATTAGAATTTGAAAGTGATGGAATTGTCATAAAACTTAATAATTATTCTTACTATGAAAAATTGGGTCAAACTAGTAAATTTCCCCGTTGAGCTATCGCTTACAAATTTCCCGCCTCGGTTGCTACTAGTAAAATAAAAAACATTTGAGTTGAAGTAAGTCGAAATGGAAGAATAACTTACGTAGCAGAAATAGAAAAAACGGCTTTACAAGGAAGTAAAATAAACAAGGTGACTCTTCACAATTACGCTTTTATCCGTAATTTAAAATTAAATATTGGCAATGAAGTGGTAATAAAAAAAGCTGGTGATGTAATTCCTCAAATAATTCAAATAGTTAAATTAAAAAACGGCACTAGTTGAACACCTCCTGAATATTGTCCTTCTTGTAATTCAATTCTTCATTGAAATGAATCTAATATTTATCAAATATGCGATAACAATGAATGTCAACAAAAAAATATCAATCGCCTCAAACACTTTGCTTCTAAATCTGGTTTAGATATCAAAGGAGTTAGTCAAAAATCTATTGAAAAATTTTATGAAATTAATTTATTGAAAAAACCAACAGATTTTTATTACCTCTACCAAAAAAAAGATGAATTATTAAAATTAGAAGGATTTAAAGAGAGAAGTGTTAATAACATGTTATTTGCCATCGAAAATTCAAAAAAAAAACCTCTTTCTAAATTATTAACAGCATTAGGTATTCCTTTGTTAAGTTCGGTTAAAACGCAAAAACTAACAAAATTCTATCCTAACTTAAACAGTTTAATAACAGCATTAGAAAACGAAGAATGAGAAAATTTTAAAGAAATATTAGGAGAAGAAACTCACAAAGAAATTAAAAAATATTTTCAAAATAAAGAAAATAAAGAAATTATTAAAGAATTAAGCAATATTTGAAAAAACTATTAGTTTTTCATAAATAAAAAATTTTTAAAACTCTGAACATTTTTTTTATCAATATGACCTCTAACTCACCAAGTTCGCATTTGTCAAGCAATAGGGTGTAATAAAGGAATAGGGAAAGTTAAACCGAGAAAAACAGATTGAGTTGAAAAAACTCTTTTTGGAAAAGAAAAAGAAGGTTACTTGATTAAGCAAGCCAAAAGGGAGATCACCGCTTTTTTATTTGTGATGATGAAAAAAACAATGACGACTAATTTTAGGAATTATTGTTGCAGTAATTTTATTAATTGGATACTTTCTACCAGAAAAAATGTGTTTTTCTTTATTGAAAAGGGAATTAAAAAAAGAGGAAGAGAGAAGAGAAAAAGAAAATTGAATTGATAGAAAAAAACAAATAAAAGGAAAACCTTGGCAAAATTTAGAAAAAGAATTAAAAAATTTTTCACAAGATTTCGTTTCTGACATAAAGAAAAAAAATGAGTTAGAAAAAGAGATATTAGAATTAAGAAAAGATGAAAAAAAATTCCGTCAAGAATTAGAAAAAATAGAAGAATTAGAAAAAGAATATTTTCGTAATCAATTTTTGCCAGAATGACGAGGCAGAAGAGAAGAAATTAGTCAAAAATTATCAAAAAAAAGAGATAAATACATCAAAATGGCTATTTATTAGACCAAAAGGAATGAGAATGAGTAGGAAAATGAGGGGGCAAAAATTTTTTACCAGTATTGCTTTTTTGTGGTGACGAATTTAATTATGAGTTAACTAAGGTAAGAACCGGCTGAAAAATTAGTTGACAATTAGTAATAAATCGCGATTACTGTTCCAATGTTATTGATTTTGGTAAATATGGAAATTCTAGCCCTGAATTTATTAGAAATAAAATTCTTGACATTTATACCAATTCTGCAAATCGAACTTATAAAAATTGAAATAATTATCATTCAGTAGGAGAAAATAATATTCTCTTCAAAAATATTGACAAAATAACTAATTTTGAGTTAAAAAAAGAACTTTTAACAATTTTTGATACAACTAAAAATATCAATTTGGGAAAATATAAAAAAAGTTTAGGAAGTAGTGGTGAAATAGAGACTATAATTGACTTATCTAAATTTTTGCTTATTGCTACAACTTCAACTTCTAACCCAAAAATATCTAATGATTTGCGAAAAAAATTAAATCATGTTGAACCATTTTTAGATAAATTATTTTGAACTATAATTTTGTTCTCGCTGGGAACAGAAATTGTTGTTTTCTCTCTAATATATAAAAGAAAAAACCTAAAAATAAATAATTATATGATTATTTTAGCTATTGAAACCAGTTGTGATGAAACTAGCGTGGCAATTTTAGAAAATAAAAAAGTTCTCAGTAATGTTACTATTTCACAAATATTAGAACAAAAAAAATATGGAGGGGTAATGCCTAGTTTAGCAGCTAAATTACACATAAAAAATATTCAATTAGTCCTTCAAAAATCATTATCGGAAGCAAAAATTTCTCCTGAAAAAATAGATTATGTTGCTTATACTGAAAAACCCGGATTAATAATTTGTTTACAAATTGGAAAAATTGTGGCGGAAACTTTTTCACTTTATTTAAATAAAAAACTTATTCCTTGTAATCATTTAGAAGGTCATATTTACGCTAGTTTATTAGATAAAAACGAAGAATGAAACTTTCCTGCTTTGGCTTTAATTATTAGTGGCGGACATACTCAAATTTATCAACTAAATAAACATTTATCTTTTAACCTGTTAGGGGAAACTTTGGATGATGCTATTGGTGAATGCTTAGATAAATCAGCAGTTTTGTTGGGTTATAATTATCCCGGTGGACCAATTATTGAAAAACTAGCTCTTGGCGGAAAGAATGTTTATAAATTGCCATTACCGAAAAATGATGATAGTTTAGATTTTAGTTTTAGCGGTTTAAAAAGTGAAGTTTGGCGAATAGTAAATAGAGAAAAAGCAACTTTAAATGTTAATGATTTGGCTTTTTCATTACAAAATATTTTATTAAAAATACTAGTAAAAAAATTACAAAAAAGTTGAGCGATTAGTCGTGCCAAGTCTATTATCATTGGTGGCGGAGTAATCGCCAACAAATTTTTAAGAAACAATTTAATAAATGAAATAAAAAAATGAGATAAAGAAATAAAAATATTTTTCCCAGAAATCAATTATTCAACTGATAATGCTGCTATGATTGGGATTTTAGCTTATTATAAAAAAATAAATGAAGAAAATAATCAATATTAGAAATTAATTTAATTATGATTTTAAATTAAATAATTCATAAAACTTTATTATAATTAGGAGTGATACTCAAGTGGTTAAGAGGGTTTCCTGCTAAGAAACTAGGTTGGCCTAATAGTCAGCGCGAGAGTTCGAATCTCTCTCACTCCGCCATAGTAAAGATTAAGCGTTGAGGTTCTTAATTTTTACAAAAAAAATAGTTTAGAAAACATCATGGTTAGAGAAACAGAAAATAATGAAATAAAAGATTGAAATTTTTGAAAAGGAGGAAAAATTAGTGATAGAGAAAAACAATTGGATATTAAAGATATAGAAACAGAACTAGAAAAACGCCATGGTTCAAACTTTCCTTCTAACTGAGAAGATTATTTAATTTCGGAATGAAAGTATTGACGGGACAAAATAATGAACTGTGAATATTCTGCTGAAACTTGAATTTATCGATCTTTTTTACGCCACATTAAAGATTGAATTGCTAAACATATCAATAATCCACAATATTTTAAAAAAGCATATTTAGATAAAATTCAAAAAGATTTAACAGAATATAAAATTGCTTTTGCGACCCTTAAATTTATTGGCGATAAATTTTTTCCCGAAGATCCACAAGTCTTTTTTTTGGTAAAAAGTAAATATTATTCAATAAATAGTATTTCAGATAAAAAATTTACTGATAACATTAATTGAGAAAAAAACTTAACCTTAGATTATTGAAAAAATTGACAAGAAAGAATAATTAATGAAACTAGTATTAATAATTAAGACTTTATGAAAAAAGGTTAAGTTATCTTAAAAATTTTATTGTTGACAAAATAAGAGGTTGTAATTACACCAATTTCAATCAAGAAAGAATTATTACTAATATTTCGATTGAAGATGAAGAAAAGAGGCTTTCAAGAATAGAAGAGGAAGAAGATTGAAAAAATGATGTGTCTCAAACTTTTTGAAAAAATCATCCGGTTCATTTTCGAGAATTAACTACCGAAGAAATTTTTGATGATCCTTGATTTAGAATAATTTTTGAACTTAATGAACAAGAAACTAACCAAGAAGAAAATATTCAAAAATTAACAAAAATTGTTAATGCTTTACAAGATAAAGTAAAAAACGGCGAAACTCTTAGTTCAATTCAACAAGAACAATTAATTAAAGCACAAAAAAAACTAGCAGATTTACAAAGATCTCAAATTAATAATGAAAAAGAACCAAATAAATTGGTTCCTTGATTAATTGTTGGTGGATCATTATTAATTTTAATAGGAATTATTTTGCTGATTAAGAAAAAAAAAAGCAAAAGATAAATGAGAAATTTAATATAAATTATTTTTTTTAGCGATAAAATATTTTTTCTCCGATATCATTTTAATTAGTTCATTTATTATTTAGATTTAATTATTAGTATATTGAAAGTAGAGTCGGCAAATGTATTCCCAATTTAATAAATGATTTAGTAATTTTTCTACATATTCTTTGCGATTAGCTCCATAATCAAGGAAATAGGCATGTTCCCAAACATCAATAGCAATAAGTGGTCGCAAATGTAAAGACCATGGCCCATCCTGATTAATGGTATTAGTAATAGTTAAATTATTATTTTTATCCAGCACTAATCAAGTTCAGCCACTTCCGCGAATTTTTAGAGCATTTTTAACTAAATTTTTTTTTAAGTTTTCAAGATTGGTAAAGTGTTTTTTAATAATTTCCATTAGTTCTTCACTAATAATCTCTTCTGAACTTTTGCTCATTTCAGTTAGATTGGCAAAAAAAAAATTGTGATTAATTAAACCTCCTCCAAAAAAACTAATATCATTTTTTAACTTTTCCGGTAGGTTATCCAAATTTTCCATTAATTTTTCTAATGAAGAATATTCTTTTTCGATTTCGATTCCTTTTAAAGTTTCGTTTAATTTTAATTCGTAATTTCGATGTAGAACACTATAATGATAATGCATAGCATTGAAAAAAATTATTGGTTCTAATCCATTAAGGCTGTAGGGTAATTTAATTCTTTTGTAGATATTCATATAAAAATTTTATTTTTTAAGCAATGTTTCTTCTATAAAAAATATATAATATAATAGTAAACTTTTAAATGTATAAAAAGGCACAAAAAAAAACATCTACTCAATCTTCTTCAATAAAAAGACCAAAAAAAACTTTACTTATTTTAATCATAATAGTATTTTGTGCAATTTTTCTTTATCGTTTTTTTTCTCCTAATTCTACAAAATATTTTACTTTGGAAGAAAAAGGAAATAAAATAATAATCAGAGGTTTAGAAAAGGAGGAAATTGATAAAATAAATTGGTCGGGAGGCATGAAATGAACTCTTCATCCTCATAAAGAAAAAAAATATCAACTTCGTTTTGAAAGTGAGGAGAGTTATTTCAGAAATTTAATACAAAAGCCAACTATTTATTATGCTCCCAGTAAATTAAGCGGAGATGAATTAAAAGATAAAGATTTGGAATTTGAAAATTTTCCCGGAATTAACAAAAGAATAACTAAAAGCCTTTTTACTTATTTAGAAACTAATGATTCCTTTTCTAGTGCGGAGAAAAAAATAGGTTTTAAAGAAATATTAAGTTTAATAATTAATTTATTTTCAATTTTTATTGTAATTTTGTTTATAGATGGTTTTTTTGGAACAAACTTTATTGGTTTTTTTACCTCTTTCTTTAAAAGCGACGATAATCAAAAAAATATTATTCCTAATATAACCTTTAATAGTATAGGAGGTTTGCAGGAAGCTAAGGAGGAATTAAGAGAAGTGGTAGACTATTTTCGCAATCCGCAAATTTTTTGACAACGAGGAGCAGTGGTTCCCAAAGGAATTTTATTAGTCGGTCCGCCCGGAAATGGAAAAACTTTATTAGCTAAGGCTTTGGCGGGAGAATGCGGCTTGCCTTTTCTTTTCCGTGCTGGTTCTGAGTTTGAAGAAATGGTTGTTGGTTTAGGTTCAAGAAGGGTAAGAGAACTTTTTCTCAAAGCTCGCGTTCATAGTCAAGGATGTATTATTTTTATTGATGAAATTGATTCGATTGGTCGTAAGCGTTACTCGGCAAATAATCACACTGAAATGACTCTTAATCAGTTATTAAATGAATTAGATGGTTTTCGACCACGTGATAATATTGTTATTATTGCTGCTACTAATTCTTTAGATGTTCTTGATCCAGCTCTTTTACGACCTGGGCGTTTCGATCGTCAAATCTATATACCTTTGCCAAATCAAAAAGGCCGCCGAGAAATTATTGCTTTATATGTTAAAAAAATGGTTTTACGTGATAATTTCGATTTAGAAGAAATCGTTTCTTTAACCAAAGGTTTAAGTGGGGCGCAAATAGCTAATATGTTTAACGAGGCTTCTATTTTAAGCATTCGTTATGGAAAAAAAACCATTGACCAAGAATTAATTTTTGAAGCTTATGATCGAGTGTTAATGGGTCCTTCTTTAACTAGCCATACGGTTACTCCGGAAACAAAAAAAATAGTTGCTTATCATGAAGCAGGTCACGCTATTATTGGATTAAGTTTGCCAGAAACAATTGTACGAAAAATTACTATTATTCCACGTTGATTAGCCGGAGGATATACTTGAATTGATTTACTTAATGATCGAGGTGATGACAATTTAATTAATAAGAGCCAAATGTTAGCTCATGCTATGTCCTTTTTAGGTGGAAGGGCTAGTGAAGAATTAATTTTTGGTGATAAAAATATTACTATTGGCGCCACAGACGATTTTAAAAAATTTTCGGAGATTGTTCGTGATTTGATTTTGCGTTATAGTATGTCAGAATTAGGAATAGTTCCCACCGAAGAATCCTTTTTTTATGGTGAAAATAGCACTAGTCAATTATCTGAAAAATACAAGAAAGAGATTGAAAACGAACGAAAAAAAATATTTAATCAATGTTGAAAAAGAGTAAAAAATATACTTAAACAAAGAAGAAAAACATTAGTGATATTGGCAGAAGAGTTATTAAAAAAAAATTCTTTACAAAGAGAAGAAATAAATTTTATTTTTGTCAATAATTTCCCCCCTTATGTTCCGTTATTAAAACCAAGAAATAATGATAAATAAAAAAACCAAAGAATTGTTAAAAAAAAACGTCCCCACTTATAATGTTTGAAAACAGTATGACGAATTTATTCGCAGTTTATATTTAGAAAAGGAATTAAAAAAAACTACTGGGCGGGAAAAAACTTTTAAATTTTTTAGAAAGTTGCTGATAGTATTTTTTGGGGCTTTTTTTACTACTTTAACTTTTTATTTTTTAATTGACCCTAATGGCCTTTACAATAGCGGACTAAACGGCTTAATTCAAATATTTTCTAAATTATTAGTTGGTTATAATGATAGAATACCGTGAGGTGTTTATTATTTTATTTACTATGGAATAGGGTTGTTGATTAATTTATTTTTTATTTTTATTCTTAAAGTTTTTTTTAAAGCCAAATTAGAAATAATAATTACTTCGATTTTTTACGTTTTTTCTCAAATTATTTGAACGCAATTATTTAAATTTGCTAATTTGCGGGAATATTTTTTTAACCGTTTTAATCCAACCAGTTGGCAAGGAATAGGTTCACAAAGTCAATCTTTTACTTTGCCTTACTATATAATTATTGCGCTTGTTGCTGCGGTTATTCACACCTATGGTTATAGTTTGATTTTTCAAGCTCAAGCTACCCCAGGAGGTTTAGACATTTTAACTTCTCATTTTACTTCCCAAAAAAAACCTTCTTTTTCTATTAGTTATTTGACTAAGATATTTGGTTTTTTTACTATTTTCTTGGTTACTGTGATTAATTTTCATTGAGTAGAAAATAATCCAAAAATGAAAAATAGTGATTTACAAAAAGATGTTGAAGAACTTAAAACAAAAAACGAGAAATTTTCTGACAAAAATAGTGAACAAATATTAAGGGGGTGAGAAAATGACATGGAAAAAATTAAACAACTTAGACAATCACAAGAGCCGGATAAAATTAAAGAGGTTTTTGAAATTAGAGAAAAAAATACTCTACTTACTAATCTTTTAAAAAATAAAACAGGAGAAAGTAATTTGGAAGAATATCCTCAGGAATTAAATTATTATTTATTAAGTGAGCAAGAAAAAATAAATAGTTTAGAAAAAGAATTAAAAGAAATTGAATTTGAATTAAGCAATTTTTCAGGTTTAGAATTAGAAGAAAAAATGGGGAGAAAAAGTTATTTACAATTAAGGTTAAATAGAATTAAAAGCAAAAAAAATAAAAGCAATTATTTTACTAGGTATTTAAATTATATTACTAATAATGAAAAACTTTGAGCAACCGTTGTTTATATATTCTTTTCTTCTTTTCTTATTAGTCAAATTTTCCCTCGTGATAAAATTATTTCGCTTCAATTACATTCTTTGACAGAAGAAAAACGTAATTTAGGAATAAAAATATTAGAAAATCATTCACCTTTTTACTATACAGTTTATTATGAAAATGATAATAACGAAGAGAAAAATATTTATATAGTAAATTGTTATTTAAGTAAGTGAAATTACTATTTACTAACACCCCATTTAAAAGAATTAGGAAAAATTTTTATTAATGACATCAACTAATATTAAATCTTCATTTTTTGGTTCTAAGCAAATTTTAGTGGCTAAAAAAATTATCGAAAGTATTAAAAAAACTGATAATTTTCATCAGGCCTTTACTCATACTTCTTATTTGAATGAGAATAGTTCAGAAAATTTAAATTCTTATGAAACCATGGAATTTTTAGGAGATAGTGTACTAAATTTTTATACTACTCTATTTATTTATCAATCTTTTTCTCATTATTCGGAAGGCCAAATGAGCAAATTAAAGCAATTAATTGTTCAAGAAAGCACTCTGGCTTATTTGAGTAAAGAAATCGGTTTAGGATTACATCTTCAATTAGGAAGCGGAGAAAGGAAAAATCAAGGTTCTAATAAAAATAGTATACTGGCTGATATTTTTGAATCTTTCGTGGCCGCTTTATATTTAGAAAAAGGCCAAAAAACAGTTTGAAAATTTCTTAGTGTTACTGTTTTTTCTTGGGTTAAGGGAAAAGAAAGTTCAATTTGAGACTACAAAAGTCAACTTCAAGAGTATTGCCAAGCTCACAAGATTAAACTTTATTATTTTTTAAGATCTGAAAGGAGAATTAGTAATCATCAATTATTTTCAGTAGAAGCGGTGCTAGAAAATAATTATGCAGGTAAAATATATCAAGTTCATAAAGAGCGATTAATTTGTCGAGAAACGGGAAGTGGAAAAAACAAAAAAGAGGCCGAACAAGAAGCAGCACGCAGAGTAATTGAAAAACTTGGAATAAAAGAAACAAATATAAAATAATAAATTTAATTTAGGATGAATGAAAAATCATTAACAACAAGAGTTTTAATTGGATTAGAAATTCATATTACTGTTGGTAGTAAAAAAAAAATATTTAATTGAGGAAACACATATAAGGAAAAACTAATTCCTAATAGTGAAGTTGAGCCGTGAAATTTGGGTTATTTAGGAACTTTGCCGATAATCAATCCTGAGGTCATCCATTTAGGATTAAAATTGTCCTTGGCACTAGGGATGAAAATTAGCAAGAGTATTCTTTTTGATCGGAAAATTTATAATTATTTTGATTTGCCCAAAGGTTATCAAATTACTCAACACGAAATTCCCTTTGCTGTTAACGGTTATTTACCGATTATTAACAAAGATAAACTTGAAAAAATACCAATAAAAATTCTTCAATTTGAAGAAGATGCTGCTAAAAGTATTTATTATCAAGAAGGAGTTAAGTTAGATTTCAATCGTTCTGGAAATCCCTTAATTGAATTAGTTACTGAACCGGTTTTTCACAAAAGTGAACAAGTTTTTTTATTTATTAAGCAACTTCAAAGTCTTTTGCGCTATTTGGAGGTTTCCGAAGCTAAAATGGAAAATGGTCAATTACGAATTGATTTAAATTTTTCTCTGCAATTAGGAGATAACTATGCTACTCCTCGTTATGAGATTAAAAATTTAAATTCATTGGTTAATATTGAAAAAGCTTTACAATGAGAAATAAAAAAGCACCAGTTATTATTTTTTGAAGGCAACCCCCCCCC
>Ga0307508_10006378_pt1 | contig 11093 bp, 8 predicted proteins | sample 9_EM_MG_FD_203089 | JGI IMG/M metagenome (GOLD analysis project Ga0307508, IMG submission 203089) | Populus trichocarpa ectomycorrhiza microbial communities from riparian zone in the Pacific Northwest, United States - 9_EM | ecosystem: Host-associated > Plants > Roots > Unclassified | place...
GAGCGTCTCCTGCGCGCCATCCGACGCGGCGCACCAGAACGCCAGGACGTCGTTGTGGTGATGGTTCGCATACATGACGAACGTCTTCTTGTCGCGCACGAACCACGTCGGCTCGCCATGGCTGAGCCGTTCCGTGGCTTCCGGCAGGGCCAGGCAGAGGCTGCGGAGTCTTTCCAGGGGGGCGTTGGTCATGGCTTCATCTTAATGCACCGTCACTTCCATTCGATCCAGGTCCGGCCTCTAGGGGCAGGTCGCGAAGGCGGCGGTGTCCTGAATGGGTGGGAAGGCTGGTCCGGCTGGCGTCCGGTAGGTGTTGACGACGTTTTTTTCCGTGTCAGTTACCGTGATGACCGTCTGCACGTTGGTCAAGCCGCCCGCGAAGACCCAGTAGTGGTTTGAGAAGGAGCAGGCGTTCAGGACCTTGATCACCATTTCGACGTTCGACGAGCCGAAGAACCAGAAATAACCGGTGTCGGCCGTGAGCTGGACCGGAATGCCGTCTCCGGAGCCGGAGCTCGTCGTCCAGCGGACGTCGACCCTGAAGCGACCATTGCCGAGAAACAGGGAAGTCGGGGAGGCTGCCTGCACCTGTACTTGGAGCGAGTAGCTGGCGCTCGGGGTGGTGATCACGATGCTGGTCTTGCCGGGGCCGACGGCCGTGACGATGCCGTTCGGGCTCACCGCGGCGACGGTCGGATCATCCGAAGAGTACGCCGTACGGCTCGAAGCCGTGAGGGTCGCCTGCGAGCCGTCGTTGTACGTGCCGATCACTCGCAGAGGAAACTGATCACCGCGGTTGCGGAGTTGGAGGATCGCGGGTTCGGTGCGCAGCCGCACCGGATCGTCCGACCGCTCGACGTCGAGGGTCAGGTAGTCGGACGTGACGACCACTCCGCCCGATACGCCCAGCGCCCGGAGATCGTGCGGCCCCGGAGGGATGCCAGCGGGGATCGTCAGGTTGAACTCTCCCGCAGAGAAGCCCGCCTGGGCCTCGGGGAGAGGCGGCTCGGGGAAGAGCGCCACCTGCTGGACGGCAGGATCGGCCGCCACGGAGATCGAGATGGTCTGCCCCGGCGAGACGACGGTGCCGGAGGCAGGAGAGGTGATCTGCAGGCTGTCCGCGGCGAGGCTCGCGGGCGCCACGAGCAGCAGGGAGATGGCGAAAGGGCCGAGACGTCGGTGCAATCGTTCCATGGTGCCTCCTGGGTGACCTCTGCTGAGCGCTCTCAGCGCCGGAAATCACTGCCGCTCGATTTCTCGTTGAGCAGGTCGATGACAGTGGAAGGGATGGTGCTCGAGTCGTCGAGCTCCGAGGGATCATTGAAGCTCAGTTTGGTGACACCGTGGGAGTGGATGACGCCGGTGAACGTCTTCCCACTCCCGCCACCGAGTTGGCTGGTGAGGGGCACGATGGCGTCGCTATCCTGGCCGAAGACGCTGGGCCAGCCCGTCGAAGTGAGGTTCTGGGCCAGCGAGTCGTTCCGACAAGCAATGTGGCGGATGTAGAGGGCCCTGGCGCCGAAGTCGAGGCCCGACAGGTTATCGGAGTTCATCTTGCCCGCGATGTAGGCGATGGGGAAGGGTGGGTGTTTCGGGAGAGCGTTGAGTGCAATGCTCAGATGGCCGCCGTTGCCGTCGCCTGAAAGATCGCCCACCGCTCCCGCGACCGAGGAGTTGGAGAGGCTCACGCTCGAGAACGAGAAACGTTCGCCCAGCACCTTTCGCACGCAGGAATGCGCGTCCTCGAGCATCTGGGTCGCCAGGGGGGTGCCGAAGTGAGGGGTGCCGATGGTCACGAGCTTGTGGATCAATCCTCGGCCGTAGGTGTCGTCGCTCTGGAAGTCACCAGACAACGCCATGGCCCGGGAGATGTCTCCCCCCATGCTGTGCGCGATGACGTCCGCCTGCGCAGCCGCGACGATGTTGTCGTGACGGAAATCGACCAGGTAGCCGGCGAGCTGTTTCACCGCCGCGGGTGCGTTGTAGGCGAAGCCCAAGCAGTTCTGCGTCACTTTGGCCAGCTCGGCGTCGTCGTAGCTGGGCACGCTCGCCGTGACTCCGGAGATGGCTCCCGAGTAGTCCACCCGGCGGATGTAGAAGCGCGTATCGTTGATCAGAGAGGTGAAGGTATCCCAATCCGCCGAGCTGCCCCACAGGCCATGGATCAGAACGACCGGAGGTCTGAGAACCAGGACGTCGGTCGAAGACGCGGAGCCTCCGCTCGGCGTCACCTGAAGACTTACATGCCGTACGCTTTCCTCGTTGTCGTCGGCGCCGCGGGAGAAATCCGCTGGGGCGCGGTAGAGAGCGAAGGCCATCGGCCCCTTCGGGGTCGACACGGCTGTCACGGCAAGAGCGCTCGCCAAGGAACCGCTTCCCCCCAGCGGCGCCAAGCCGCCTTCGTCTCCGGTCGAGTTGCTGGGCTGGCCGAACTCGTCGAGCACGGCAACCATCAAGGTCTGCCCCGGCCGGCTCGCCGGCATGCGGAGGACCACCTGGGCGCTGCCGTCCGCGCTCACCCCCTTGACGATGTCGCCGCTTGCCGCGAGCGCATCAATGTTGGTGGTGACCGCCGGGCCGTTCAGCAGGTTTGAAAGGACAGGATCGATGAGCACCGGGCCAGAAGGGGTGAAGCTCACGTCGTCGATCAGGAAGTCCCAGTCCGACGAGTCGTCACCCGAGATCACGACTTGGCGGATGTTCTGGTCTGGAAGAGTGACGGTACCCGCCCCGGAGTCGAAGTTTGCCGGGAGAGTGATCACTTGGCTGTTCCCGTCGTCGTCCTCGACCGTATAGGTCACATTGAAAAACTCGCCGTTCACAAGGAACAAGCTCAGGTTGGCCACCTTCTGGCTGAAATCGATCGTGATCGTAGGCTGGCAGCCGTTGCAAAAAGAAGCGGTCCCATAGAGAGAGCTCTGGTCCGCAGGGCTGAAGGTCGCATTGCGGAGCAGCTCGCCGCCCGAAAAGGTGGCTGAGAGCTTCTGGAGCGGCGGATCGGCGGAGGCGAAGATCGACGGTCCGGCGAGATCCTCGAAATCGATCGTCTGCACCTGCGCTGAAAGCGCTGCTGGCAGAGACCAAAAGGCAAGCAGCGCCAACGAAAGCCCTGCGACACGCATCCCCAACCTCCTTCTGTCAGTTCATGACACGGAATACACAGAAGCCGGAGGTGTAGACACGAAGGCCGCGGAAGTTGTTTAGGGAAGCTCGCAGCCCTCGCGAGCGTCGAGCTCGGCCACCAGCCGAGACCGGTTCCCCGTGCGGCCGGGGCGCGGGCTACAATACCCGCGTCCTCACTCCCCGAGCCCGCACCGTGCCGCCCCGCTACGAAACGTTCCTGCGCTCCGTCCAGATCCGCCCGGAGCGGATTCCGGACCGCCAGCGGTATCCGTTCACCATCCCTGCCGTCCGCGCTCTGGAAGAGCAGGGCGCGCTCGATCTGGATCCGCGCATCACCTTCCTCCTCGGCGAGAACGGCAGCGGCAAGTCCACCCTCATCGAGGCAATCGCCGTGGCGGCGGGATTCAATGCCGAGGGGGGATCGAAGAACTTCAACTTCGCGACCCGCAGCTCCGAGTCGGACCTCTGCCGCTGTCTGCGCCTGGTGCGGGGAGTCCGCCAGCCCACGACCGGCTACTTTCTGCGCGCCGAGAGCTTCTTCAACGTCGCCACCGAGATCGAGAAGCTGGGTGTCAACCACGCCTACGGCGGCTCCCTGCACGAGAAGTCGCACGGCGAGTCGTTCCTGGCGCTGGTGGAGAACCGCTTCGGGCCGGAGGGGCTCTACATCCTGGACGAGCCGGAAGCGGCTCTCTCTCCGAGCCGCCAGCTCGTGCTCCTGCGGCACATGCATCTGCTGATCCAGGACGGCTCGCAGTTCCTCATCGCCACCCACTCTCCGATCCTCCTCGCCTTTCCCGGAGCGCTGCTCTACCAGCTCTCCGAGACCGGGATCGACAAGGTGGAGTATGAGGACACCGAGCACTACCGCCTGACGCGGGAGTTTCTGCTGCGGCGGGAGCTGTTCTTTCGGGAGCTGTTTGCGGACGAGGAGTGATCAATCGGCGGGCGGATGCCAGCCGGCCTTGATCCAGGCTCGCCGAGCCATCATCAGGAGTGGCCGATTGAGGCGGAGCGCCTTCGCGGTGGCCCGGCCGACGGCGGTTCTTCCGGCGATCCGAGAGCCTGACTCCACCCAGAGGAAATGCTCAGTCCATTTTTGCTCGCGAGGGTTGAACAGCCGGACCACCTGACCGCTTTCCGGGTCACGCGCAGCGATCCGTTGCCCTTTGAAAGCATTGCAGGCAGAGCAGACCAGCCACAGGTTCTCCTCGATGGTAGGACCTCCCAGTACCTGTGGGGTCAAATGATCGACCACCATGGCGAGCCCCACGACCTGTTCTAAGCTCAGGCAGTAGCCGCAACGATGGCGGGCCTGTTGACTGACGCGCTCGCGGAGCGCCTTGGAGATGTAGGCCGAGGTCATTGCGCGGTCAGAAGCTTGGACACGTCGTGACCGCGTTCCTTCAGAATCCGTGCCGCTTCCGCGCGCAACAACACGGCCTGATCGTATTGGTGAACCAAGTGCTCCAGCGTCTCTTGCTCGACGGACGTCAATCTCTCTCTTTGCTGCTTGAGGTTGAGAGCTTCCAGTTGCGATCTGGCGCCGTCGGAGAGGCGATTCTGGGCGGCACGCCAAAGCTCCTGTTCGTTCAAAAGCTCGAGATCACTTAGGGCTTTTGCCACGTCGTGAGACAGCTCCTCCTCGTCTGCTACGACCGTGGCCACCACGTCAAGAAGCTCCGCCTCCAGACTCCGGTGTGCACGTTCAGCCCGGTCCTGCAAATGGTTGTACAGCGGGGCTGGCAAGCGAAGCGTTACTGCGTGAGCGGCCATGTCTCCTCCTTGTGGCCTCGGCCACAAGGGGATCATAGCAGGGCACAGACCTGTGCGAGTCTCTCACCCACGGCCCCCTCTCCCAGCCTTCTCCCTACCGCCGGATGGGGCTGAGGAACGGGGGTGTGGACAAGCCTCCTCCGCCGGGACGTTTTTATTTCCCCGTCACCACCGCACCTCCCGCTTCCTTCCAGGCGTTCAATCCACCGAGGAGGCAGGCGACGTTCTTGAAGCCTTTGGCTTGGAGATCGAGCACCGCACGGGCGCTCGTGTGCTCACTGGGTCACGTGCAATAGGTGATGATCAGCTTGTCCTTCGGCAGCTCGGCGGCGCGGGCGGACACGTCGTTGAGCGGGATCAGGAGCGCGCCCTGCGCATGCTCGGCGTCGTAGGCCTCCTTGGGGCGGACGTCGACGAGCACGGCTTCGTTCTTGGCCAGCGCCTGGCGGGCGTCGGCGGCCTTGATGCGGCGGGCGTCTTCGGACGTCGGGGGGATTTTCTCCTGGAGCGCCGGCGCGGCGGTTGCCGGCTGCGGCGGCATGGCAGACGGTGGAGGCGGCGTGGCGGCGAGCGCCGACGCGGCCAGCAGGAGACATCCTGCGGCGGTGGTCCATCCGGGTTTTGACATCGACCCTCCTTCTGGGACGGCTGTGCGGCGGCCGTCGGGTGAGCCTCCATTCTACCGTGTCGGCGTCACCTACCCCAGCGGAGGGGATCTCGCAACCGCCCGGCGGCGCGGCGACAGGCCGGGAGGTGTATCCTACGATGCATCCATGAGCCACACCTTCCACATCGGCCGCATCGGCAAGCTCACGGCTCTCGTCCTCTTGGCGCTGACGCTCGGGCCTTTGATGGCCTGGGGCAGCCTGTGCGTGACGTGCCCGCAATCGCGGGCCGCGGCGCGCCCGTGCTGCCAGACGAGCGCTTCGGCGGCCGGGGAGACGGGGCGGTGGGCTCCAGGGTGCTGCGGTCGTCTCGCAGCTCCGACGGCCCTGGCGGTGCGCGAGGTGCAAGCTCAGGAATCGCTCGCTGCGGACGTCCTCCCGGCGTCTGAGGTCCGCGTGCCGGCTTCGGAGATGAGCTCCGACCGGCTCTTCGGCCGCTTTTCACCGCGGCGGGCGGTTCCGCTCTATACCCTCTTTTCAACCCTCCTGATCTGAAGCTCCCCACGGGGTGATGTGTCGCGCCGGGTCATGCCGTCCCGGTGCAACCCTGTCCGTGGAGGAGCATGATGCGACGTTTTCTGTGGATGTTCGGCTTGGCAATCGCAGGGGTGCCCATGATGGCGCTCGCGCAGACTGCGCCCGCTCCGCCGGTTTCCGAGCTGGTGGCGGAGGCGCTGGCCAAGTCTCCCGCCCTGGCGGCGCTGCGCTCCGGCGCCGCGGCCTCCCGCGCCCTGGAGCCTGCGGCGGGCGCGCTGCCCGATCCGATGATCGAGGCGATGGTCATCGACGCCAAGTTCCCTTCCTATACCCTGGGGAAAGAAGAGATGTCGATGGCGGGCGTCGAGGTCCGCCAGGGGCTCCCGTACCCCGGCAAGCGGCGCGCCCGGCAGGAAGCGGCGGCGGCTGAAACCGCGCGCCAGGCGGCGGCGGTGGATTCCCTGGTGCGGCGCATCCGGGGCGAGGTGCGTTCGCTCTATGCGCGCCTGTATGCCGTCGATCACGAGAGCCAGACGCTGGCGGCGGCGCACGAGATGCTGGAGATGCTGGCCGCCACCACCTCGGCGCGCTATTCGGCCGGCGAGGGAGAGCAGGAGCCGATCCTCAAGGCGCAGCTCCAGGTGACCCGGCTGGACGAGCAGCTCGACGATCTGCGCACCGAGCGCGCAACGCTGGTGGCGGAGCTCAACCGGTGGCTCGACCGGCCCGGCGCGGCGCCGCTCGGCGAGGTAGCCGATCTGCCCGCAGTGCAGATGCCTGCCATTTCCTGGGAGGAGGCCGCGGTCGCCGGCTCCGCCGAGGTGCGTGTCGCTGCAGCCGCTCTCGCCGCGGCTGAGAAGAAGCTCGCGGCGGCGCGGTTGGATCTCAAGCCGGATTTCGCTCCGTCGGCCGGAATCGCCGCCCGCGGCGGCTTCGGTCCGGTGCTCACGCTGCGGCTCGGCATCGAGCTGCCACTGTGGAAGAAAAGCAAACAGGAGCCGATGATTCGCGCGGCCGAGCTGGAGGTCGAGGCGGCCCGGCAGGAGCTGCGGGACGCCCAGGCCATGGCGCGGACCGCCGCCGCGAGCGCCGCCGCGCGCTGGAGCCAGGCGGAGCGCCAGATCGTGCGCTTCCGGGAAGGAATTCTCCTGCAATCGGGCAGCGCCCTCGACGCCGCCCGCACATCGTATTTGAACGGCCGCGGCGATTTCTCCACCGTGGCCGAAGACTTCAATCTCTGGCTCGACGCCCGCATGCAACTCGCCCGCCGGGAGGCGGACCGCTTCACCGCGTGGGCCGACCTGGAGAAGCTCACCGGCGAAGGAGAGCTGCCATGAAACCCGTCCGTCCGATCGTCCGTCTCATCGCTCTTCTCATGATGCTGGCCGTGCTGGTGATCCTTGCCATAACGCTCTCCGGCTGCCGCGATCAGACGGCGGCGGCCAAGCCGCTCTATTACCGCAATCCAATGGACCCCAAGATCACCTCGCCGGTGCCCACCAAGGATTCGATGGGCATGGACTACGTGGCGGTCTACGCGGAAGCGTCCGCGCCGGCGGTTCCAGCTCAGGCGCCCTCCGGCGTGCCGGGGTTCGCGCCGGTCGCCATGAACGAGCAGGAGCTGAGGCTGGCCGGTGTGCAGACCGCGGTGGCGGAGAGCCAGGTCCTCCGGCGTACCCTGCGTGCGGTGGGCGTCGTCGCGCCCGACGAGACCCGGGTGCGCCACGTGCACACCAAAATCTCCGGTTGGATCGAAAAGCTCTACGTCAACTCCATGGGCCAGATCGTGCGGGCCGGACAGCCGCTGCTGGCGATCTATTCGCCGCAGATCCTGGCCACCCAGGAAGAATACCTGCGCACCCGGGAGACCGCGGGCCGCTTCGCCGCGTCGTCGATCCCCGAGGTGCGCCGCGGCGGCGAGGATCTGCTGGTGGCCACGCGGCGCCGGTTGGAGCTGTTCGACGTGCCGCAGAGCCTGATCGCGCGGATCGAGAAGACCGGCAAGCCGGAGCGCACGGTGACGCTCCCCGCGCCGGTCTCCGGATATGTGACCGGTAAGGAGATCTTCGAAGGGATGGAAGTGCAGCCGGGGCTCGATCTGCTCGTCATCACCGATCTCTCCAGGGTGTGGGTCGAAGCCGACTTCTACGAAAATGAAAGCCGCGCGTTGACCGTCGGCCGCACGGCGGCCGTGACCCTTCCCAACGATCCCGGTGTGCACCTCACGGCGCGCATCGCCTACGTCTATCCGACCCTCGATCCGCAGAGCCGCACGCTCAAGGCCCGCCTCGAGCTGCCCAATCCCAAGATGATCCTCAAACCCGGCATGTATGTGGACGTGATGCCGGAGATCGAAGCCACCGAAGGCGTCGTCGTCCCCGATTCCGCGGTGATCGATTCCGGTCTGCGCAAAGTGGTATTCGTCGAGAAAGATGGTGCCTTCGCGCCGCGTGAGGTGACAGTGGGCGGCGGTGCGGATGGAAAAGTGATCATCCTCTCCGGGCTCCAGCCGGGCGAGCACGTCGCGGTGCGCGCCAACTTCCTGCTCGACTCCGAGTCGCGCCTGCGCGCCGCGGTGCCCCGATGATCTCCATCATCCGTCGGATCATCCGTTTCTCGGCCGAGAACAAGCTCCTGGTTCTCCTCGCCGTCGCCGGGCTGATGCTCCTCGCCGGATGGACCTTGCGCGAGATCCGCCTCGACGCGCTGCCCGATCTGTCGGACACGCAGGTGATCATCTACTCGCGATGGGACCGTTCGCCCGACATCATCGAAGACCAGGTCACCTATCCGATCGTCACCTCCCTCCTGGGAGCGCCGAAAGTCAAGGGAATCCGCGGCTTCTCGGATTTCGGCTTCTCGTATGTCTATGTCGTCTTCCAGGACGGCACGGATCTCTACTGGGCGCGCTCGCGGGTGCTCGAATACCTGTCTAAAATCCAGTCGCGGCTGCCCGACGGCGTGCAGACCGAGCTCGGTCCGGACGCCACCGGCGTCGGCTGGGTGTTCCAATACGCCTTGATCGATCACTCGGGCAAGCACTCGCTCGACGAGCTGCGTTCCTATCAGGATTGGACCCTGCGCTACGCGCTGCAATCGGTGCCCGGCGTCGCCGAGGTCGCGGCGGTCGGCGGTTTCGTCAAGCAGTATCAGGTGACCGTCGATCCCAATCGCCTGGCTTCCTATGGCATTCCGCTCGAAGACGTCGTCACCGCTCTGCGCCGCTCGAACAACGAAATCGGCGGCCGGCTGATCGAATGGACCGGCCGCGAGTACATGGTGCGCGGGCGCGGCTATGCCACCAAGGTTCCGGACTTCGAGCAGATCGCCGTCAAGGTGGGCGCCGGCGGCGTGCCGGTGCTGCTGCGCGACGTCGCCCGGGTGGAGCTGGGTCCGGAGATCCGCCGCGGCGTCGCCGACCTCGACGGCCTCGGCGATCACGTCGGCGGCATCGTGGTCATGCGCCAGGGCGAGAACGCGCTCAACACCATCAACCGGGTGAAAGACAAGCTCGCCGATCTCAAGCCCAGCCTGCCGGACGGAGTGGAGATCGTCACCACCTACGACCGCGCGGATCTGATCACCCGCGCTCTCGGCACGCTGAAGCACGAGTTGGGGATCGAGATGATCATCGTCTCCCTGGTGATTCTCCTTTTCCTCTGGCATCTGCCGTCTGCGGCGGTGCCGATCCTCACCATTCCGATCTCCGTGCTTCTCGCGTTCATTCCGATGTATCTGCTCGGCGTGGATGTCAACATCATGTCGCTCGCCGGCATCGCGATCTCCATCGGCATCCTGGTGGACGGTGCGATCGTCGAGGTGGAAAACGCCTACAACAAGCTGGAACGCTGGCAAGCGGGAGGACGCCAGGGAGATTTCCACAAAATACGCCTGGAAGCGCTCCAGGAGGTAGGTCCGTCGGTCTTCTTCTCCCTGCTGGTGATCGCGGTCGCATTTCTGCCGGTGTTCGCGCTGGTCGATCAGGAAGGGCGCCTGTTCAAACCGCTGGCCCTGTCGAAAAACCTTGCCATGGCCATCGCGGCGCTCCTCGCCATCACTCTCGATCCGGCGATGCGCATGCTGTTCACCCGCATGGATCCATTCACCTTCAAACCGGCTTGGCTGGCGCGCTGGGTCTCACGCGCCGCCGTCGGCACCTATCATCCGGAAGAGAAGCATCCGATCAGCCGCGCCATCTTCCGCGTCTATGAGCCGGTCTGCCGCTTCGTGCTCCGCCGGCCGCTCGCCGTGATCCTCGGCGCGGCGGCGCTGGTCGCGGTGAGCCTGCCGGTGTACTTCAAGCTCGGCTCCGAATTCATGCCGCCGCTCGACGAAGGCACGTTGCTCTACATGCCCATGGGACAGCCCGGCATGTCCGTGGCCCAGGCCGAGGAGCTGCTGCGTGCGCAGGACCGGGTGCTCAAGTCTTTCCCTGAGGTGGAGAGGGTGTTCGGCAAGGCCGGGCGGGCGGACACGCCGACCGATCCGGCGCCGCTCTCGATGTTCGAGACCACCATCGTGCTCAAGCCGGAGAGCGCGTGGCGTCCGCGGAAGCGGTGGTACAGCGGCTGGGCGCCGGCGTGGATGAAACCCGCCTTCCGGCCATTCTGGCCCGACCACGTGACCGTCGACGAGCTGACTGCCGAGATGGATCAGGTCCTCCGCGTGCCGGGGATGAGCAACGCCTGGACCATGCCGATCCGCAACCGGACCGACATGCTCACCACCGGCATCCGGACGCCGGTCGGCATCAAGATCTTCGGCAGCAGCCTCGACGAGATCCAGCGCCTGGGACAGGAGTTGGAGGGCGTCCTCCGCGAGGTGCCCGGCACCCGCAGCGTCTACGCCGAACGGGTGGCCGATGGCTACTTCCTCGACATCGTGCCGCGGCGCGACCAGCTCGCGCGCTACGGCCTCACCGTGCAGGACGTGCAGATGGTGATCGCGACCGCGATCGGCGGCGAAAACGTGACCACCACGATCGAAGGCCGTGAGCGCTATCCGGTCAATGTGCGCTATCCGCGCGAGCTGCGCGACCAGCCGGATCGTCTG
>Ga0307508_10006379_pt1 | contig 11091 bp, 15 predicted proteins | sample 9_EM_MG_FD_203089 | JGI IMG/M metagenome (GOLD analysis project Ga0307508, IMG submission 203089) | Populus trichocarpa ectomycorrhiza microbial communities from riparian zone in the Pacific Northwest, United States - 9_EM | ecosystem: Host-associated > Plants > Roots > Unclassified | place...
CTTGAAAGAAGGCGATTATAAGGACTGCGTATTTCTGCTTACCTTTATGCTGACTACACCATAAGTCCCACTGTGAACCAAGGATAATCTCAAATCTAATATCCTCCTCCGAAATCATGAACGATAAAATGGTTGATCTGCCTTGACCAAGAAAGCAAGCAGTAACAGGCAGGTTGATGACGGAAACGGCTTTATTAATAGCATGAACAGAAGCCCACTGTCTGCTCAATAAGTTAATGGAGAGCTGAGAGTTGACGGCGGCATTGACGGGGCTGTCGAGTAATAGCAGAGACATTGTTGTTGAAAGGATTCGACAATCGGGAAGAAAAAGGTCTCAGATGTTGCCCTTATCTGTTGGAGTGGGAAGAAAGCCATAATTCTAATCCTCTGCCATTTGTGATGTCAGTTGTGCATCTAGGACCCTACAACCTTCGGTTGTGGGAATAAAATGCATTGGTACTATCTATGTATTACATCAGGAGGAGGGTGCATATTGCGAGCAGCAAAATTGAGCTCATATGTGCTCAATTTTGCTGTTCAGCTAGTTGCAGACCCAAAACAAATGTCACGTACCGTCCCGCTACATGACTCCGGAACCCACCACCCGCCTTCCAGTACGCACAAGCTATCCCGACACTATTGGAACGCATCCCGCGACCTGCAGGATGTCGGGACCCCTTTGGAAGAACTTATGCATTGATTATGCTTCAGAACACGATCCCGCCGCGGTCGGTTACCAGTTCCTTTTCAGTACTACTTCGGACGACACCACATGTTTTATCCATGCCCATTCCTGTCCATATGCTTCTGCGATATTCTACCTTATGATTTCCATTCTCTATCTCTCCAGACTTGTTCCAGATGAAACACATAGTTAGTTTATATACTCAGGTGTTTCCTCCTGTATCTCCAGTCTGAATATTGACTTCGGTTCCCCCTGTTTCCGTTTTCTGTCTGCTCGGCTTTCCAAAATAGGACACCTGTGTGCACGAGGGCGCAACGCACGAGTTGAAGCCAAGTCCTTTCTGCTTCCCATCCACTCCAAAGCTCTTCCGATCCACTTCCGATCCGCTTCCGCTATTTTCCCGTGCTCCTTCCGGATCCCGCACCCGTCCCGAACCCGTTCCGTAACAGTATATTCAGACTTCCACTCGTTCACACAAAATGTGCACCTCTGGCAGGACCACCCGTGTTTCACACAATGCTGGCATAGGTGCAGCCTTGATGGCTCTCTCCCAACATCTGTAAGGGGAACCCCATCCGCTTCCCCCTCCGCTTCCCCTTCCGCCTCTGCTTCCGCCTCCTGCTCACCTTCCGCTCACGCTCCTGGCTCACCCCTTGCACCTACCGCTCCCGACCCACCATCGCTTCCGACCCGCCTTCCGCTAGTGCCGCGCTGGCGTGCTATGTAACTCGGTACCTTACACGTACTGACACATATTTACCGAGTTCGGTTTTATTTATTATATCTGTCACTCTGTATATTAGCTCATACCCGCAGGGGATCCTTATCCTTTCCTCTTCGGATCCCCTGCTAGGTATGTCCATGTCTTAGATCAGTATTACATAATAATCTAAGCCCTTCGGATCCCCTGCTAGTACCGTGTTCCGCTCTGCGTCCTGCCCGACTGCAGTAGCCCTTACAGTAGGAAAGGATCCCCTAGAGAGCCGATCCTCGAAAACGTTGCGCACATCATAGGCCGATTTGGACTCCCGTCGGACTCCTCCGCCTCTGCACACGCTTCTGATCCCGAAGATCCCCTCTCCGCTACCCGTTCCGATTCCCGCTCCGTCTACATGTTGCCTTCCGATATGCTCAAGGATAGCCCGATTCACGTTGACCGCATCCTTGCCATCGAAGCCACGGTAGACGATATGAGGAGTCAAAACGAGGCCACCCACAGGCTCTTACAAGATGTCCTTGACAAACTCGGCCCCGCACAGGCCTGAAACATGCCCGACCCAATCCGACCCCCGACCCGCGGCAGTGCCCGGTCCTCACCTATACCCACTTCCTCTGCGGGACGGAGAAAGAACTTTCTTAAGCCTTCCGCTCCCTCCGAGTTTAATGGCAACCGATCTGCAGGTATGTAAGGTGTTCCTGACGTCCTGCCGAACCTACATCTGCCTCTGCCCGGAATCCTTCGAAGACGATCTTACAAAGGTCGTCTGGGCAATGTCCTACATGAAAGCTGGACGTGCAGGCCACTGGGCAATGTGTGAATTCGAACACAAAGTGAAGTCCGGACACCTCCGCTTCATTGACTGGGTCGATTTCGAAGATGAGTTCCGGAAGGACTTCATGCTCCTCGATTCCGAAGCCGCGGCCGTGAACGTGCTGGAAACCATGTCGTACTTCCAGGGTAGATGGTCGGTTGATGATTATCTCGACCAGTTCAAAGACCTCATTGAGGACTCCGGCTACTCCGACCCGAAAACGATTGTGGTGAAATTCCGCCGAGGCCTCGACTGCCGAATCTCGACGGCCCTTGCCAGGATGACCTACGGGAGACCCGCAGACACGGATCCCGAAGCCTGGTTCCGTCTTGCCGTCCAAATGGACCAGAACTGCGCCGCGGACGAAGCCTTCCACACCTCCCACCGACAACCCAACCTTCCGACTCCCAGCATAAGCCGCATTCCGATGGCCTCCCGACCCGCTCAGGCGGCTCCTGCCACACGCTTTGCCCACTCTAACCCGTCGCCGGGCAATCCTGTCCTGATGGACATAGACGCGACCTGGAAGGCTAAAGCCACTCCCGACACCTGCCGATGCTGCAGAAAGACTGGACACTGGGCGAAGAACTGCGACCTCTGCTTCGACGTCCAATACATGGATGCAGACGAGCTGGAGACGGAGCTTGAGAATAAGCTTGCCGCCAAGGATGTAGCACCTGTGGAAACATCGGAAGACACCTATAACCGCTACCCTTATGTATCAATATATGCCAACTGCCCAACATAAGGGATACATCTGTAGGGCCAGTTGGCTACCTGCCTGATTTGGTAGTACTTCAGCTGAGGCTGCCGGATGGCCTGGTCAATGCCATGGGCAGGTGATATAAACAAATGTCAACAATGCCAGAAACAGCAGCTGGACATTGCCAAAAGCGTTGTTTGGGCTGTAGCGCCCCCTCTGGGACTGATTTTGGTTTGGAAAAATGGCAAATAAAACACAATTATATTTTCCCACTGTCTGGAACAGTGAGCACAACCACTGGTGAGCGGGAATGGACGGATTGGGAAGGATGTATTTGGATGACAATCTAAAAATAGCATAATGCCAGAAACAGCAGCTGGGCATTGCCAAAAGCGTTGTTCAGGCTGTAGCGCCCCCTCTGGGACCGATTTTGGTTTGGAAAGATGGCAAATAAAACACAATTATATTTTCCCACTGTCTGGAACAGTGAGCGCGACCATTGGCGAGCGGGAATGGATGGATTAGGAAGGATGTATTTGGATGACAATCTAAAAATAGCATAATGCCAGAAACAGCAGTCGGGCATTGCCAAAAGCATTGTTCGGGCTGTAGTGCCCCATCTGGGACTGATTTTGGTTCGGAAAAATGCCAAATAAAACACAATTATATTTTCTCACTGTCTGGAACAGTGAGCGTGACCATTGGCAAGCGGGAATGGATGGATTGGGAAGGATGTATTTGTATGATGATCTAAAAATAGCATAATTTTCGTTCAGAGCAAATTTCAGTCATCATCCTCACTCTCATCACCAAATGAATACATGCTGTTGCCTTCATTGCCTTCATTGCCTTCATCTTCATCACCTTCACCATCATCTTCAGTACCACCATCTTGCATCCCCTCATTTTCCTCCAATGGCTTCTTCCAGAGTGAACGGAAATCATTTGCCAACATATCCTGTAAGTCTGCCTGGACAAAAGCATAGGCTTTCAGGCCTTCACGAAGACCAGGTTCCACTTTCCTCAACGATGCTTGTGACCTCCACCACTTTGATTTCCAATCCAAAAATGCCAGCACTCACCTCATCTCTTCTCATAGAAGGAAGACCTCCTCCTTGGCTCGTGTTGCCCACGCACGGCTCTTGGCCCACTCTGATCTGAGAATACTATCGCCAATGTCATCTGAACCCCCACTCATAGTGTTGTTCAACCAAATCCACAACAGTGTTCTTCGACTCTCACCAGTACCATCACGTCGCGATCGTTCTTCATTGAATAGAGTGAAGGAAGCACTACCTTCGCCCCCAGCATCACCGCCATCCTCAGAATGATGTTCATCGAGTTGATCATCCTCAAGCATACCCCTCCGTCCTGGACGTGGTCGAAGCCGATTTGGATCCTGGTACCCCCTGACGTCTCCATTACCTAAAATCCTCAGCTCCCCCTCCCAGTCTCCAGGACCTGACAATGCAAGCTTTGCCATCCGAGCTGCTCTGTATTTTTCAGCAGCTGCACATGCACGTTCGTGCACTCTGCCAATAACAGTCCGTGAACGAGTCGCCTCTTTTTGGCCCCGAACATTACTGTTTTTAAACGCCACCATTCGTGACTTAATCTTAAGAGTGTGCCGAATTGAGTTGAGGGCATCATAGCATTGGGCATTGCATAGTTTTTCTTCAATAAGGGGCAGGCCAGGAACGCAGATTCGATTGCGATGGCTTTGGTGGATAGTAGATGGGAGCCACAGCGGAGCATCTTCCAGATGCTCAGAGGTTGGGCAGGGTGCCATGCCTGCTCCAGCATCAGTGTGATACTGGAGCAGGCCGGGGATGTAGATGGGGAGCAGTAGTTCGTAAGCCCTCAGCCTTGTGCATAGCTGGTTTCGTTGCTCAATCAGCCCACCTTCTTCTCGAGCTGTCGCTTGTCCATCAGCGTCCTTTGCCAACCTTCGAAGGCGGCGCCTTCAAATCAGGACTAAATCAACTATGACATTTCATTCTGAGGAGCTTTACTCACTGGGCATCCTCCAAATCCAACCCCAGCATAACAAACGAGCATGCGCTTGTCCCATGCATTGAAATTCCACTGGACAAGAGGCGTCGCTCCTCTTTCAAATTCAACTCCTTTCTAACCTCAGCCTCAGTGAGGTCTAAAAATGCTCTTAGCACACTTTGTACCAATAAAAGAAAGAGGCACATACTATTACTATCCGTCTCATAGGGGTTTGTTTTTGTCTTCGGGAACCCTTCTGCCTCCCAGGCAATGCACATAGACTCCCACTTCGCCACTAGTTTGGTATCCAAAGTGGCGGTGAGCCCTCGGTGCCCTTCCACCTGAGTATTCCTCTCAGCCAAACTGGCTTTATATTTTCGCATCAACGTCTTCCCCATTCCTATATACTTTTGCCAGTTCCAAAAGTTGAAATGATCATCCAAAATGTCATGGCGGGAACCAGGTCCTTGGGTTTTGGTTGCGTTTCCCAAGGCATTATGGGCAGCCCAGAATCTTTCCGGGCATTCGAAATCAGAAGCTCCAACCCCCAATATGAAATTCAAGGAGTATGCATGGTGGTTTGCCGCTGTATGCATAGGTTCGTGTAGTTTCGGGATGGCAGGGGTGAGTGTTATGGAGGGGGGGATAGTAAGGTGGGCAGGCCAATCTTGCATATGTTTGAACAGATTGGTGAACCATTGACAAGCAATATCATAGCTGATGAGTAGGAAGAGAACAGTGATGTTTTGAATGGCAGAGGCGAAGATGTAGTCCATGTTTGAATAGCTATAACACCATTAGCAACCCAGACCAAGCTCTCCAAAGCTATAGCGCACCGTTCTCCCTTCTGAAGATTCCCTACCGCCATGGGCAAAACCATCTCCGACCGCCCACAAAACGCCCCACCCACTCCCGTATATCATAGACCCTTCGTGAACTTTGTATTCGCATGAGCTAGTGCTTGAAAGCCAACACAGGTGCTGACCTAAGGAAAGAAGTTAAATGCAGGTAAAAAGCGACAGGAATAACTTACATCCATGTCGTTGGCACACCCAAGAACATAGGATTTGTACGCCTCCCGCGGTAGCATGTAAGCCAACCCAATGCCCAACCCTGGGTGCTGCGAATAATTCGAGACCAGCTGGTTTTTAAGTCGGAAATTTGCATCCATGCAAACAAACATCGTATAGAGGAACCTTGGAAAGAATTAGTGCTGAAGCAACAGTAGGGAAACACACTTACCGAAATTCTAGAGGAATATCTTCCCATTTAAGTTCTGCCAATACATTGAATCCAAGATAGGGACACGAAGGGCACCGAACTGCCAGAGCCCCCGGCTGTGTTCCTGCCACACCAGACAGATCATGCGCACACCCGGCCCACTTCAAAAGCTTGAGATGCCGCCATTGAAGAACCATATGAAACAAAGCATGATATCGATTTTTAGGGACGCCAACGCCGGTGTTATTGGTCAATTTTTCCAGTGTTCGATAGAGGTCGTAGGTGTTAGCCTTCGAAGTGAGGGAGATTTTATGCAGGAGATTCAGAAGTTCAAACGTAGTGCAGGTCTTGATGTTGACTTGGGATGCTGGATATAAGCACCATCATAACAGCTGGATGTGGTTCGGTATGGTGCGGTAACAGCCGCAATATTGGATGGCAACGTCGTGGATCCCGTTTGTATGGAGCACAAGCATCTTTGCGTGGCAAGGAATGGGGTTTTCACAGGACATGCTGCCGTGGTTGAGTTGCACTTTGAGACCCATAGACTTGAGGGAAATGTCGACAAAATGAGTCCCTGTCCACTTCTGATGGAAGCAAAAAAGTCAGCAAGAGTAGATACAAACGTCTCACCAACGTACATAGATACGATGTAGGGGAAGCACGCAGTGCCGCTTGAGGCAACAAGATGAACATACAAGATCAGGGTGAAAGCATTCCTGGCACCTATAAAGAGGTTCCCCCCTAAACACTGATTGGCGGAAAATACAATCTGGGCATTCCTTGGAATTGAGGAAATTGCCCCGGCTAGCCCATCGAGTGATTTCATCAAGATATTTGGGGCAATGGATATCCTGCCAGTAGACTGTCCGGGGGCCGGTCCGGGCCAGGACCTGGCCATTTTTTGTGGACCTGGACCTGACCCTTCAGAGCAGGGCCACAGAAATGGTGGACCCAGACCTGGACCTCAGCGGACCGGGTTCAGGGGGGTCGGTCCAGGGCTGGTCCGGTCCAGGACCTGGCCTGAGTAACAGTCTTTTATGAATTTGCAAGCTACGTACAGAAAACATGAAGAAAATGTAGTTACTCTGAATAATCATTCTCATCAAAATCAAAATCACCTAGATACCTCTTCACAATCTCAGAATCAGCCGAAATTCAACCATCAAGATAGCCGGCACGAAGTTTTTGAAGAGCGCCAAATTTGACTCTGTTCATTCTGCACCGGCGTGGGTCGTCGGTACGTGCAGACATTGAGAAAGAGCGTTCAGCAATACATGTGGTGGCGGGAATGGCCAAATAGTCGCGCGCCATCAACCGAAGGACAGATCGTCTTTGTCGAGAAGTTCCTCCCAATCTGACATAAGCATCTCAAGAGTCGGAAACAGTTTCGAACAAGTGGGGGACTCTTCGTTCGATAGCTCATTGTGTCGTTTAGCAACTAACTTTGTAGAAATTTGTGTCAGAAAAGAAGTTACAAGTCAAGAGCAGTGAATTTGAGTTACCTCCAGACAATGGTGAGCTAGCTTTATGAGCCTCCATTCAGATGCCGAAAGACGATAGTTTATCCATTTCTTTTTCGTGAGTGGCGGCAAATCGTCGTTGTTATCAGCAGTAATGCAGAAGTAGTCAATTGCCTTACAGACATGTCAACATTTCCTCTGCGTAAGTGGTACACAGACATACCTTTTGTATAGCCAACGTCGACTCAAGGCAATTGCTCATGCTGCCCCATCGTGTCCGGACCCACAGACGCAATTGCATAGGATTCAGCTGATGGACGATGCAGGCGTGGTCCAGATAGTCTCGAACACCTTCACTTGACATGCGCACTTGATTGGCAAATGCAAGAAGTTTCCCCAAGACATCTCCGATCTCGAAATCAACGACAGTTGTCGAGGCCATTGCCTCAACGTCATCAGCTGCTGCGTCAACTTCAAGAGAAACGTCCACATCTTCCTCTTCCTCTTCCTCGTCCTCGTCCTCGTCCATTTCTGACTCGCGTCCGTCGTCATCCTCATCCTGCTCAGATGTATGAACTTTACGTTTGGTTGTCGATAATGATGGGATACCGAGGGCCTTGATGAAGTGATAGGCGGCACGGTGCATAGAGTGATCAATACATCTATACCGTAACTCGTAAGTTTTTGAAGTTCGTTCATGCACAATAATACCAACACTTACAGTATTCGTACTTCCTTCGGTTTCAAATATTTCTTCTTCGGATCGAGCTCTTTGCACACCGTGCGGACTGCCACGTTGTTTGCACTCACACCATCACCGGCCATCCAGCCAAGCTGTGAAACCAACTATAGTAGCGATCAAATTTAGTAGAAGATATGTACACACCTTTAACTCGAATCTAAATTTTTGTATCGTAGCAACCAGGTCTTTACCAATCATTTCTCCTGTGTGCCTTCCAACAGGAGAGTTGAATTCTATGAGATGCTTCTTCAACGTCCAGAGATTGTCGTTATCGGCAGGCGAATGGATATAGACTATGTTAACAGAGGTATACGGGCGGCGGTTTTTGGTTGACCAGCCATCCCAGACGACGCTGATTTTAGATTTGATAGCCTAGATGAATACGAATAATGTAAATTTGAAATTTACAAAAGAAAAGAACACGTACCTGAATCAACTCAATTGTCAGATCCTCCAATTGTTCTACTCTTGTATTCACAGCGTCTGCCATACAGGTCTTCTTTGGGATGAGTTCATTGCTGACCTGGGGGTTAAGGTAGGAGATGAGCCCTCGAACTGCCGGACGCTCGACGAAGCGGAATGACTACAAATTCTCCAGAATCAGGGGCAAGTCAAGAAACATCATGGTATCAAGCTGCGTACCAGATCGCATGTTGTGATAATGGCAAGGAAGTGCTCCTTTATTCCTTCCTTCGTCACTGGTGGTGCCGCCTGTGGTTTCGTCACTTTTTGAGTGAAGGCCGTAATCGACTGCTGTTTCAAATTGGGAGCACTAGAAAAGAGGAGATTAGGATGTCAAATTCTACAGTAACAATGAATCTTACAGATTATTAGAACCCCTCTCGTTGGGAGGTACCCATCCCAACGGTGGTACCCAGTCCTTTGGTGGGATCGGCATGATCTGGTTCTTGATGCAGTCAGTCCAATATTCGTCAAGATGGGAGCTAGAAAATGTGTCGCTATTCATAGTATTGTTCTGAATGTAAAAGTATAACTTACCGAAGGAGGTGTCGTCGCCTTGCAGTAACATTCCCAGTCAGGAACGCTGCTCGCTTCGAGTTGTGCCTTTCACTAAATAGTGGAATGAGTATTCAATAGTTCATCAATAGACAGACACTCACAGACAGTATTTACAGAACCAACCAGTCACCTTTTGACCAGTTTTAGGGTGGTTTCCGTCGCCTACCTTCATACAAAGACGAAGGTCCTTGGTTTTATTTTCCTGTTTGTTGTTGACCTTCTTCGTTTGGCCATGTTAGTAACATGACAATGCAATCTCCGAAAAAAACAAACCTTGCGCTTCTCTGTGTCTTTTCTTTCGTCCCTGTCAACCTCCATTCTAGCATCCTCACTGTCGTCAGAGCTGTCGTCCCCAGTCTTGGCATCACTATCGTCACCTCTACTCTGGCTTCGTTCTTGTTCATCTGCACGACCTTTTCCCTTGCTTGTGCTCATTTTTCGTTCTCTCCCCTTGATAATGCTGGTAAGTCTTTGATATAGCCTACAAAGCCGTCGGCTGCTGTCCAGATACTCACCTTTCTCTGCATTTTAGATCGAAAACCCAAGGTTTCAACTTCCTCATCGGAATCAAGAATTTGATTTGACTTTCGTTGCTGTGTTTTATCAGCGGCCAGTTTCGATTACTATTGCATTGTGAGTCACCTTTGCCTTCGGAAGCCCGCCGTCTTCATTATCTGACGAATCTTCATCACCAGATAACTTCCTTTTCAAGCTACTCTGCTCTTCTCTCAGATTGCATGCGTTCAAATCAGATGGTGAGTGAAGCCACTCAATTTCATGGGCGTCTTTGAGTGTTCCATCAGGCCGGCATGCTTCGCCATCTGGCATAGTCCAATTCTTAAAAGCCTGTTCGCCGTCACCATTTTCGTTGTCCGTCACTCGGTCGTTCCCATTTTGAGTTGCTTTTACATAAGGTTAGTCTCCCACTCGTTTTCTATAATCGGAATACATGCTTTTAACCCTATCCCGTAACTCTTCAAGTGGTGTAATCGGATAATCATTCCCAAGTCCACGTTTGGATGGTTGTGCACGACGGGATCCTTGGACGATTAGGGATGGGTCTGGCCGGTCGTGTTCTCCGCGAGCCATCGTTTTTGGAGAGGTAAAAAAAATTGTTTGGCCATAATTTGCACCTTAAAGAAGCACTTCGAGCTGTCAAGTTGTTTATACTACTTGTTATTTGTTCTCAACCTGTTTTTGTAGTAAATTGTCTAATGATACTTGTATCCTCTCAGCGTTGGTTGCATCTGGGAGATCAAGTTTTGAAGCCGGTCCAGGTCCAGACCCGGTCCGGGGGCAAGGGCCGGTCCATCTAACATCTGACCCTGGACCCCTTGGCAGAGGGTCAGTCTGGCCAGACTCTGGCCCGGACCCTCGGACCTCCCTCTGCGGTCCGGTCCAGGACCGGGTCCGCAAGGGCCAGGACCGAACCCCGGACAGTCTACCTGCCAGACAAGGTGAGGACAGCACTGAAAGGGTGTATCTAGACTTTGGAGGGAAATGACCATTTCCAAAACCTACCGACACCTGGCTTTTCTTCTTCTTGGTTTTTGTTGGTGGTGATAGCTGCTCCACGGGCCCCTCAACAACTTCATCATACCAGTCCCCATCAGGGTCCAGCGCATATTCTGGGTCGTCATCAGGCGCCCACACTGAAGCTGTAAGGGGAACCCCCTTCCGCCACGCCTTTCCATCTCGAACTCTGCCTCTGCTTCCGACGCCTCCCCCGCCTT
>Ga0307508_10006381_pt1 | contig 11089 bp, 11 predicted proteins | sample 9_EM_MG_FD_203089 | JGI IMG/M metagenome (GOLD analysis project Ga0307508, IMG submission 203089) | Populus trichocarpa ectomycorrhiza microbial communities from riparian zone in the Pacific Northwest, United States - 9_EM | ecosystem: Host-associated > Plants > Roots > Unclassified | place...
TGGCAACCAAACTAGCGGCAGTACGAACGGCCAGCACGTTGGCCATGAATCTAGCAAACACCGAGCCAGTTCCGCTGGCGGCGTCCTCCCTGCTCAAATGTCGACCGATGAGCACTCGTTGCGAGCGACGCAGCCTTTCGAGGAGTCAGCCGGCTGGGCCGAGGCAGAAGCCTCGTGTGCCCCTGAGCAACACTGGCGCATGGCTGCTACTCGCGCTGTTCACCCGCCACCCTACCACGATGTCGTCGACGCGTTCGCGCTTGAACGCGAGCTGAAGTGGCGTAAAGCTTCCGGGTAACCGCGGCCCGCCGACCCTGCCGCTCGCGGCAGCGCTAGAGAACGCCATGAAACTCGGAACGCTCGCCACATTTTCGCTTCTCGGCCTGGTGTTGTCGCTGGGCACTGGAGCGGCGCACGCGCAGCCCGCAGAACGGCCCGCTCCTGCACCGAGGATGGCGTCTTCTCAAGTGAGCGCGGACGAAATCGTCGCGTACGTCGAAAGCGTCTACAGCCCGATGAAGGCGCTTCGAGTGTCGTTCAAGCAGCGCTACGTCATCAAGGCTTATGACAAGACGGCAGATTCCTCCGGCTCCGTGATTTTCGAGAAGCCGGGCAAGATGAGCTGGTCCTACGCGAACGGCAACCGCGTTGTTTCCGATAGCAAGCTCGTCAAGGTCTACGAAAAAGACAACAAGCAGATGTATGTGCAACCGCTTGGCAACACATCGTACGCAGCCGTGCTCGCTTTTCTGACGGGCCAAGGCAGCTTGAAGCAAAGCTTCAAGCTCACCCGCATGAGCTCGACGCAGATGAAATACCCCACCGGGTATGTGCTGCGCGGAGTCCCGCTGCAGCCAACCGACGCCTGCCACGAAGTGTACTTCTACGTCGATCATTGGACGCGAGAAGTTCGTCGGGTTCTGATCGTGGACGAACAAGGAAACCGAAATCGCTTCGACTTCGGAAGTCTGCACGCAGTCAGCACGTCGCCTGAAACCTTCGCCTTCACGCCACCGCCCGGCACGCGAGTCGTCCAGCCGCCGACACCCCAGCTCGCCCCGGGTAGACAGGTCAACATCGACACACCGTAGGTGGCGTTCGATGCGCCAGGGATCCGTGACGTCGCGCGTGAGACGCCGCGCCACTTCGACGCGACGCCTCACGGCACGCCTTCTCGATGCGAGCGTCAGCTCAACGCGTCAGCAACGCGTAAATCATCAACGCGCCTAGTGGGATGATGAACCACAGTATCGATGGCGGCGGGTGCAGCTTGCCGTCGTCGGGCAGAGCTTGGCCGGCCGACTCTTCGGATTTCTCTCGCTTCATAACGTGACTCCACGCCTCGCGGCGAGGCCTCTAAATGGCTTGATTGAAGGGGGTAGAAGACACACCCTTCACGACCAGGGAGGCTCTCCGCCCGACAGGCGCGGAATACGCCGACGCTTCTCGACGCGTCGCAAAGCTCGTCGCAAATCGCGAACGGGTTCGAACGCCGCTCGGCGCGCGAACCTCAGACTGCCGCGTGGCAACGTAAACGGCGCGGTCGGCAAGCGCGCAAGTCGGGGCGCGCGAGCGACGTGCGACGCCGCCGACGGCGGCCGCAGCTGTTCGATGCCGGCGTCCGCCTTGTCGCCGCTCGCCGACACGGCGGGAGGCTCAGTTCGCGGCGCGGGGATTCGGCTGGCTGGCGCTGCCAACAGCCAAGCCCCGAACACGAGCAGCAGCAGAAAAGCCGCGCGCTTCATTCGTCGTCGATGCCGGGTGGCACGCTGCCGTCGAGGTGCCGGTACAGCGTCTTTCTGCCGATGCCCAGAATGCGCGCGGCCTTGCTCTTGTTGCCGGCGCAAGCCGCGATCACGCGCGCAATGTAGCGCCGCTCGACCTCTTCTAGCGGCAATAGCTCGCTCGGATCGTCGCCGGCGATCAGCACGTGACCCGGCTGAAAATCTCGAACTTTGCGCGGCAGATCTTGCACGTCTACCAGCTCGGCGTGGCTGAGCGTGACGGCGCGCTCGACGCAGTTACGAAGCTCGCGCACGTTGCCGGGCCAATCGTAGGCCACCAGCTTTTCGGCAGCGGCCGCGCTGAATTTCGCGATCGGCCGACCGCTGCGCACGGCAAGCTCCCCCAAAAACGCCTGCGCCAACAGCAGCACGTCACCGCTGCGTGAGCGCAGCGGCGGCAGCTCCAAGTGAATCACGTTGACGCGATAAAACAGATCTTCGCGGAAGCGGCCCTGCTCGACCGCCGCTTCGAGGTCGCGATTGGTGGCGGCGATCACGCGCACGTCGAACGCCACCTCGTGGTTGGAGCCCAGCGCCCGCACGCTGCGCTCTTCGAGTGCGCGCAGCAGTTTGCCCTGCAAGGCCAGCGGCATGTCGCCAATCTCGTCGAGCAGCAGCGTGCCGCCCTGGGCGGAGACGAGCAGGCCGTCGCGGCGCGTGCGGGCGTCGGTAAACGCGCCCTTTTCGTGGCCGAACAGCTCGCTTTCGAGCAGGGTTTCCGGCATGGCCGCGCAGCTGATGGCCACGAAGGGTCGGTCTTTGCGTGAGCCGCGGGCATGAATCTCGCGAGCCACCAGCTCCTTGCCGGTGCCTGATTCGCCGGTGACCAGCACCGTCGAGTCGCCAGCCTGCAGATGGTCGATCGTGTCGTACAGCCGGCGCATCGGCTCACTCGAACCGATCAGCGCGCCGTAGCGCTGTGAGGTGTCGACCACACGCCTGAGCGCGTCGACTTCGGCGCGCAGCTCGTGATTCTCGACCGCGCGCTTCAGCACCAGGCCGATGGTGTCGATGTCGAACGGCTTGGTCACGAAGTCGTACGCCCCGGCGCGCATGGCGACGACGGCCGAATCGATGCTGCCGAACGCCGTCACCACCACCACCGGCAGGTTGGGCTTGAGCTGCTTGATGCGGCTGCACAGCTCACTGCCAGACAGGCCGGGCATGTTCAGGTCGGTGATCACGACGTCGAACGGCTCGGTTTCGAGCCTGGTCAGGGCGGCCAGCGGGCTCGTGTCCCAGCGCGGGTCGAAACCGGCGTCGCGCAGCGCGTCCGCGAACATCTCGCACTCGGCGCGCTCGTCGTCGACAATCAAGGCGCGCGGCTTCACGTCGCCACCGCCGGCAAGAACACCGAAAATGAGCTGCCCTGCCCGGCCTGGCTGGCAACCGAGATGCTGCCGCCGTTCTCGAGCACGATGCCGTGCGCCACGCTCAGCCCGAGCCCTGTGCCCTGGCCGATGTCTTTGGTGGTGAAGAAGGGCTCGAAGATGCGCGCCTTGGTCTGTTCGTCCATGCCGTGTCCGTCGTCGCTGACTCGCAAGTAAGCGCGCCTGGTTCCGCCGTTGGCGTCCGGCGAGGACGCAGGTTCCGTGCCGCAGCTGATCAGCACCTTGCCGCCAGTATCACATGCGTGGATGCCGTTCACGACCAGGTTCGATAGCACCTGCTCGAGCTGCACGGGGTCGCCCAGCGCCATCGCCGCGCCCTCCGAGGCAACGCTGACCTCGACATTGTGCTTGCGCGCGATCGGCTCGACCAGCCGCGCCGTCGCGCGGGCGATGACGTGCAGGTCGGTGGCGGTCGCGCGCGGCTCGCGGCGCCCAGCAAAGTCGAGCAGCTGGCGGATGATGACGGTCATGCGCTCGGCCTGTTCAGCCACCGCGGTCAGGTACTCGGAGGCTGCTTCGGGCTCGACGTTCCCGCGCCGCAGCATCTTGATGCGCCCGGCGATCACGTTGAGCGGCGTGCCAAGCTCGTGCGCGATACCGGCCGCCAAGCGCCCTACCGTGATCAAGCGGTCGGCGTGGCGCAGCTGGTCCAGGGCGTCGATGCGCGCGGTTGTTTCCGCTTCGCTACGTGCGTTGGCCTCAGCCAGCCGTTCGCACATGGCGTTCACTTCGTGGCCCAATTGGCCGATCTCGTCGCGCTGCGTGAACGACAGCGGCCCGCTCAGGTCGCCCTGACCGATGCGCTGGGCCTTGGCAGCCAGCAGATTCAGCGGGCGCCCGACCAGCCACACGCCCATGCCCAAGACCACGATGCCCGAAAAGCCGACCATCGCCAGGGTCGCCGCCAGCGTGCTCACCACGTTCGCGTGAATGTACTCGGCGCGAATCCCCAGCCGCTCGGCGATCTCGACGGCGCCAAGCACTTCGCCCTTTTTGCCGTGCACCGGGACGCGCGTGACCAAGAACTCTTCGCCGGGGTCGTCGACCTCGGTCGTGACGAAATGCTCAACGTGATCGACCACTTCGTGGCTGACCGCACGGCCCGGCGCGACGTCGCTCTGCGTGCCGTCCGGGTGCACGAAGCCCAGCCGCATGTGCGGGCGCTCTTCGTCGGCCTGCTTCACGAGCTGAAGCGCGCGGTCAGGGCCCGCGTTGACCCATTCGTCGGCCACGCACACCGCCAGCGTGGTGCCGACCAGCAAATGGTCGCGGCGCATGTCGGCGTCGAACAGCTCCACTTCACGCCGGGCGCGCACCCAGCCAAAAATGAACAGAACCACGAGCGTTCCGAGCACGGTCGCCAGGACCAACTTGAGCGCGACTCTCATGTGTGTGTGCCGGAAACAATGTCACAGCCCCCCACCAAGTCGAAGCCGCCTGGTCATCCACTCTCATCTCAACTGCGAGCTCGGACCATGGAAAGTCGGAGGCGCCCAGAAGCGGGTGGCTCGCTTTGGCCTGTTCCCGTTCGATCCAAGTGTGTCGAAGCGAAACAGCTAACCGCTTCGCAAGGTGGCCGAAATCGGCGCAAAACCCCAAGCTCGGTCACGGCCCGCGGCTTGCTTTGTGCCCAGCCACCAGGAGCTCGCCACGCCATGTGTTATTACGTGCTGGTCGGTGCAGAAACAGAAGGATTCCAGTTGCGGGACTTGCTCTCCGCCGACGGAAGCTTGGACACCGACACCACGCCAGACGAGCTCGGCGCTCGCAGGTTTCCGGCAAGTGACACGGTAGTCTGCGTCACGCTCGAAGGCTGCTCGTGCGCCCTGCTAGAAACCCCAGTTGTCGGCAAGGTGAGCCGGCAGCGTAAGCAGCAGCGCGACGCCTTTTACGCCGCCCTGACCCGCGCGACCGCGCGCTTCGGCAGTATTCGACTGCTGGTACTCGGCGGCGACGGCGCGGCCGAGCTAGCGACCAACCACCGCGACGGCACCACGTCGCTGCGCGAGCTGCTCAGCGCGCGCCGCCCGCACTCGCAGGGCTTGCTGCGCATCGTCGCCTGACAGGTTAGCACGGACCCACCAGGGTCCAGGCGTCCGTCCACGCCCAACCGGAGCCCGGCGCGTAGGCATCGAGCCCGCACCAGCCGGTGTACGGGTACGGCTTGCACTCGTAGAGATTCACGCCGTTCTGCACCCGGTCGCCGACCTGGTAGGTGCCGGCCGACCATTTGGGAACGCCGCCGCACGGCTTGTTCGGACCACCACCGCCGCCGCTCGAGCCGCCAGCCGCTTTGCCAGCCCCGGCGTTGCCGCCGTCCGGGCTGCCGCCGTGCCCGCCGCCCGAGGGTCCGCCCCCGCGTCCGGCGCTCGAGCTTCCTCCACCACCCCCCGAAACGGCCCCACCCTCCCCTCCAGCGCCCAACTCGGCAGCACCGCCCGCCTCTGGGGGTGGGTGCAACGCCGCGCCGCCGGCCACGCCAGCCGTCCCGACTTCGCCGGATTTTCCGGCGTGTCCGCCGCTGACAGTCGGCGCACTGCCAGAGCTGCCGCCCGAAGAGGCGCTGGCCGCCGCGATCACGCTGCCGTCGCTCGCAGAGCCGGTCGGCGCCGCCACGCTCGCGCCGCTGCCACCCGACGCGAGCGTGCTCGACCCGCCGATAGCCGGCATGTCGCCCTCGGAGACCGACGGCGGGAAGTCGTCGACTTCGTGAGCGCACGCCCAGGCAAGCAACGGCAAGAACAGAATCGTCCTCGAGAGTGACGAATGCGTCATGCTCGAAAAGTTAAAGCGAGAGCAGTCCTCGCGCATGTCCGCTTTCGCTCAACGCCGCCGGCCAAAGCCGCGCGCCGCGTGAACGCAGCGTTTCAAAGCGGCCCGAGTTTCCGCCGCATGCGCGACGTGTTTCGAGCTTAGGTCAGGCGCACTCGGATCACGGGCAATCAAGTCACGGGCACGCTGTGATGCCGTCGATCCAACCCGCGAGCAGATCGGCGCCAACCTGGTCCGGGACCTTGCTGGCGATGGGCGGCATGAGGTTCGCCATACTCTGGCTCATGCGCAGCCACAGCACCGAGCCAGGGCTCAGGGCTGACCGGACTTATTTGCGGGGTCGCGGCGTTCCGCCTCGTCGAGCTTTTGCTCGACTTCGCGCAGGTGCTGAGCGTCGAGCTTGGAGCGCATCTCCCCGAGCGCGCGCTTGGCTTCGCGCAGGTTCAAGGCACCTCGGTCGAAGTCGATGCAAATCAGGCACATGAGCGCAGCTTATCACCGCCCTCGGCCGTGCGCTCTCACCGGAGCGGCGAGTCTCGTTTGGGTCCCCGAGGACCGAGCTCCGTGACAGGTGCGTCAAACTTACCGAGCGGCCAAATTCGAGCGGGTTTTCCTCGGCGTCGCGCGCCCCTCACAACCTGAGAGCTACCGTCGCCGGCCTCGCCGGTTTGTTCTCGTGGGTGGCACCTGCTCGCCGATCGTGATCTTTTCTTCCAAGACCCTCATGCTTCGTCGTGCTGGGGCCCTTGCCCCAGCTAGCCCTCGAAATCGATGACGCGACGATCGATGCGCAGCGAGCCGATCAGCTGCTTTACGGGCTCGTGCGCGGGATGTTGTTGGTAGTCGGCGAGCGCTTGCCAGCTGTCGTGGGTGCTGGACAGGACGACGTCGGCGTCTTGCTCGCCGGCCTCGCCGCTCCCCCTGGCGATGCCGACCTCGACGTGCGACATGCCGGGGATCTTGCCCATCATGCCGAGCAGCGCCGCCTTGACCTGCTCGGCTTGCGTGCGCTTTTCCTCGGCCGAAGGACCGCGCAGCTTCCACATCACGATATGACGGATCATGGCGCGAAAACTATCACGCACCGCTGCGGAGCGACGCGGGCCCTTCCGCGACGCCGGTGGAAATTTCCGACCTGCCGGCTGTTCCGTTCAGACGAGAAGGTCCAGCGTCAGCGTATCCATGTCTCCTGACGTGGCCATGAAAACCCATCTCTTCACTCGAGCGGGGCTTGCCGCCCTCGCGGCGGGTGCCCTCATCACCCTGGCGCCGAAGTCGAGCCACGCCCAGCAGTTCACGCTGTTCGACGTGACCTTCAACTTTACGTGGGACGACGCGATCAACGCCACTCCGTCGAAGTCTCACTACTACGTGAAGAGCGACAAGCTGAACCCGCAAAGGCCCACCAACTGGATGGCGCCCGTCGACTACCGTAGCGGCATCGTGCACATCCATTTGGAGGTGCTGGAGAAGCCGGCGGGCGGCCAGATGCAAGGCTGGGCGCTCTGCTACGTGGGCGGCAATAGCTACGGTTGCCCGTACAGCAAGTACTACACGGAGGTTGGCACGTACGACAACGAAGTCGACATGACCAAGTTCTACAACAACGCCACCATCGACTGGACGAAGGGCATCTCTGAAGTCGATCTCGTGTACACCATCAACGACTCGGGCCAAGGGCACGTGCACTTCTTCCCCGAGCTGAAAGACAAGACGACGCCGACCAAGGTGCGCATCGCGATGGTGCAAGTCGCCAAGGGCTCGACTTACGATCCAAGCACGCTGCCGCCCGGCATGGGCATGGGCGGTGGCGGCGCGGGAGGCGGCAGCGGAATCAGCGGTAGCGCCGGGACTGGCGGCGCACCCGGGACAGGCGGCGTGACGACGGGTGGCACCTCGGGCAGCGCCGGCTCAGCGGGCACCGGCGTCACGGCGGGTGGAGTCGCCGGCAGCGGTACCAGCCAGCCGGTGATCCCAGCGGGCGGTGCGGCCGGCACCACGGCGGTCTTGCCCCAGGGCGGGATGCCGGCAAGTGGGACGGGCGGGGCTCCGCCGAGCGCGACCGGAGGGACGACGCCCGCCGTGCAAGCGACCGACCCGAGCCAGAGCGGCGGCTGCGCGCTGGCCGGGCATTCCGGCCCTGGCGGCTTCGCTTGGCTATCCTTTGCGGCGCTGGGCCTGCTGTGGCGCGGCCGTCGCCGGGCCTAGGCGGCCAGCTCCGCAAAATCACAAATCAAACTGATCGGTACCGCGACACGGGAGGTACATAGCTGGACGAGCCGCTATTTGTGCCCAACCGATGACTCGCGCATGCAGTTTGAGTGACACACTTCGAGAAGCCCACCCGGGAGAGGGCTGCTGATGTTCGTGGTCTTCGAGGGCATCGATGGTAGCGGCAAGACGACGATTTCGAACCTCGTCGCCCGAGCGCTCGCGGCCGAGGGGCTGTCGGTCAAGCACCTGCGGGCCGAGGGTAAATTCGTGTCGCCCGTGGTGGAGGGGCTCCGCGAGTTTGGGCGTAACGCGCAAAACTTGGACTTGGCCTGGCAAGCCGAGTTCCTGCTGTACGTGGCGCGTGACGTGCAGCTCATCCACGAGGCGCTACGACCCGCGCTCTTGCATCACGATTTGGTGCTGGCCGATCGCTTTCTGTACACGCCCGAGGTGCTGGGCCGGCACGGCCGTCGACTACCCGAGAGCTTCACGCGCCCGATTTTGACGGCGGCGGCCGACGGCCTCGAGCCGGATCTCGTGATCTTGGTCGACGTCGATCCGACATTCGCGCGGGCGCGCCGCAAGCTGCGCAAGCTCGGCGAAACGAAGCCCAAGCCGCCGTCGCGCAAAGGGCTCTCGGGCGTGGGTCTGCAGCAGCGGCTGCGACGCGGTTATTTGGCGTTGGCAGACGCGCAGCCCGAGCGCTGGGTGGTGCTCGAAAATCAGGGCGCGCTCGAGAACAGCGTCGAGCGTGCTGTCGAGTTGATCCGCCAGGCGCAGCGCGAGGGCGCGCCGCGCGCGATCGCGCGCTTTCGCGCGTGTGGGCCGCAGCCTGCTTCATTGCGCGCTCCGCTCACGAGCACGGCGCAGGCGCTCGAGGCATTTCTGGGCGTGATCGACGGCTTGGCCGAGCGCGAGCCGCACGTCGCGGCCTACCTGCTCACAGGCATGCACGGCCCGCACATCGACGAGCGGCGCCGCGCACTGTTCGAGCTCGCGCCCGACGCGGTGCTCGCCGCCACGGGCAGCCTGAGCGACGACGTGAGCTTCGAGCTACGGCGGCGCGGCCGTGCGCAGCACGCGGGCCTCGCGCTGCGTTCCATCGGCTTGGCGCTCACCACGCCGCCCGGCTGGGCACTATGGAACGAGCTGTGCGACCTCTCTGCTGCCGACGCGCTAGTCTGCCTGGCGGGAGTCGACGACGAGCGGGCCTGGGCGGCGCGCGCGCGCTTTTTCGAGGCCGCACCGGAGCTCGCCGAGCTCGCCGTCGGCAGCTTGGCTGGACTTGGGTCGGAGCGCGCTTGGGAGCTGCGCGAGCGGCTGCTGCGACGGCAGCCCGGCGAGCTTCAGACCAACTACGAGCTAGCTCGCGTCATGGCCAAGTCGGTGACCGGGCTTTCGGAGCCGCGCGCTTGGGAACTGCGCCGCGAGGCGCGCAGGCTGGCGCCAGTTGCAGCGCTCAGCTCGCTCAGCGGCGTGACGGATCCGGAAAGTTGGCGATGGCGAACCGACGCCCTGAACAAGGCACCCAAAGTCGTGATGAGCACGCTGCGCGGCGTCGTAAGCGAGCTCAGCTGGCAGCTGCGCCGCATGGTCGTGCTCGACTGCAAAGAAGCGCTCGACGGCCTGCAGGGCATCGACAGCGCACCGGCCTGGAGCCTGCGCGACTGTAGCAGCGACGTGTGGCCGTCGACGGTCGCAAAAACGCTGGCTGGGTTGGCCGACACGCCGCGCGGTCGAGCGCTGATCGAGCGGCAGCTGCGGCTTTACCCCGACAACATTTCTCTGCTCAAGCACGTATCGAGCATTGCGCTTGGCTTGCACCACACGACGCCTTCGGCTGAGGACCCATGAAAAATGCGGAACCATCGATGAACCCACGTCTCCCGTTCTTGACGCTCGCGCTCGCCCTCGGGGCGCTCTCGCTCGGCTGCAGCAGCGACAAACACTCGGCGCCGAACGGCGCCGCCGGCGACGCCGCAGGCGGTAGCTCGTCGGGACCCTTGCCGCAGGGGCCGCTTTTGCCGTGGGCGGTCGGCAACAACTGGACCTACCAAGTGACGAAGGGCGCAGTCGTCAGCATGAAGACAACGACGATTGGCGACCTCGAAGCCGTCGGCGGAGACGGCCCCAACGCGAGTGCGATGGCCAACCACGTCACGACCGGCAAGGGTGACAACGACCACACCGAAAGCTGGCAGACGCCCAGCTCCGACAACCCCGAGCGCTTCGTGCGCTACCGCGAGCAGTCGTTCAGCGCCACCACCGGCGACCTGACGACGGATACCTATTGGGACCCCGAGAAACTGCACGTGGACGGCAGCGCCGAGCGCACCAGCAAGGCAGCAAGCTGGCTCGAAAGCTACGCGGAAACCAAGCTCCCCACCGGCCTTGCTGCGGCGACGCACGACGTGCGCGAGCGCTGGACCGTGCTGGACGATGATGAAACACTCACGGTACCGCTCGACACTTTCGAGCATGTCGTCCACTTCCAAAAAGTCGGCAGCAGCACCTCCAAGGAATATTGGTACTTGCGCGGCGTAGGCAAGCTCAAAGAAACCGGCTCCCAGACGGAAGAGCTGACGGCTTACCATTTGGAGAACGCTCCTTGAGCGCGCCCTCGCCGGCCCACAGCAGCGGCACAGACGACGCCGCGATCACGGCTGAGCGAGAAGAAACGAAGTACTTGGTCAGCCAGGCCGCGCTGCCCGAGCTCAGGCGCGTTATCACAGCACGACTCGAGCCGCATCGCTTCACGGGCGAAGCCGCCAATCGCTTGCCCGGCGCGCAGCATTTCGTCACTACCATTTACTTCGACACGCCGAGCCTCAGCTACTTGGCGGCGGCGAAGCACGACCAACAAAGCCACCTGAAAATCCGCGCCAAAGAGTACTACGACCTGCATCCGTCGCTGGCCGAGCTGGCGAC
>Ga0307508_10006383_pt1 | contig 11087 bp, 4 predicted proteins | sample 9_EM_MG_FD_203089 | JGI IMG/M metagenome (GOLD analysis project Ga0307508, IMG submission 203089) | Populus trichocarpa ectomycorrhiza microbial communities from riparian zone in the Pacific Northwest, United States - 9_EM | ecosystem: Host-associated > Plants > Roots > Unclassified | place...
TTATATATATATATATATATTTTTTTTTTTTTTTTTTTTTTTGAGGGGGGAGGGGGAATAAAAAACGAAAATTAGATACAGACAAATAGATACATATTTTCAATTGGAGAGGTTCTTTTCTGTGACTTCTACTTGTAATTTATTTATTTCTATTATTTTTATCAATCATGTTAGGTATGGATTGATTAATATTCCAATAAGGTAGCCTCGTAAATATTTCGATTAGTTATTTTGTTCTTGATGGAAAGAATTCACTAGAGCATATATGAATTATTTGCTTATGGCTTAATTTTTTTTATGTAAATACCTAGTTCACGACGTCAAAAACAAAAATAAATAAATAGACAAGTTTAAGTGTCCATGACATTTTTTTGGGAGATGATTGGTCATTGCTTCATAAGAAGATACTGAAAAAAATAAGTAAGAAAAGAACTTATTCAAGATAAACTTTCGAAACTGTTAATTAAAATTCATCCGAAAATTTAAATGGGTTTCCATAATTAATTTTGTTCACCAAATACGAATCCTGTTCGGTCAACTGGCACAAGTTGCCGGTGTCTGATTTTACTCTTGCATGTTTTGAAGGGAGTGATGGACATTAACCATATTGCATTGAAATATCAAATTCATGGCATTTGATGAATAGTCTCGATACAGGACATACCTTGAACTTTCCCTTGCCATTGTTGTTGTCTGCATAAAAGTTGATTGTTTGAACCTTCAAAAAGTTAATGTGCTTGGCTAAGCTTAAGGCTTGCACCATGTCTCCCAAGGTTTCGAGGGGAATGGGTAAAAGTGCCAAGGTGGACAAGAAATTCTGGATGGTTTGATAATTGAAGACAAAACTCAAGTGTACATGGATCGAATCATAATAGCATGGCAACTGTCCCGCCTAACATGCCAATTCAATTTTTATGTAAATTTATGAGGAGTCAACTACTGCCTGTTAAGCTGATGGATTTTAAGGATAAAACAGAGAGATGAGTAAGACTTTTGATCTTAAAACTAAGAAAACTAGTATGGACTTTAGATAGAGAAATCTAACAACGTTATGAGGTTGATAACATGGAGTAAAGAAAAATAAGCGAATAAAGCTGCAAGTAAAGTGAAAATAAAACATAAAGCTAAAATAAAATTAATAAGTTGAAAGACATGATTGGTATGAAGATGACTGTTACAAGCTCATTTTTATCTATTTATGGAGAAAATTAACTACACTGGTCTCTGGTTTATCTTGAATTGCTAGTGATCTACTGCTCTGGTTTCCAAATTGCCTGCAGATATTGGAAGAAAGCGTGCCCACCGTCTATAGCAATGGCTGATAGCTTTTACCAATTTTAGTGGTTTAGTGGTTCAAGTGTGAGCAAAAACTAGTTTACTCACATGCATCATACTTGATATTGTTTCTTAAAGTCACTATGTGGTCCTAGGTAACCAAAGATTATTGATTTGGCCTGATAGCTTATGACAATTGTAGAACGTTTATTTTTTATGTAAGCAATGTAGTAGTTTTTGTTACACTCAATGAGTAGGGTTAATTGACTTGGAGAGTATCGGCATCATAAACAGGTAACATATCCAAATATGATGGAGTTCTTCGAGAGCCTTGGAATAGATATGGAGTTATCGGATATGTCATTCTCAGTGAGCTTAGACGAAGGCCAGGGTTGTGAATGGGGTAGCAGAAATGGGCTGTCAGGTTTGTTTGCACAGAAGAAGAATATGTTAAATCCGTACTTTTGGAAAATGCTTCGAGAAATTATCAAGTTTAAGGATGATGTGCTCAGGTGAGCCATTCTCTTTTCAGATAATTTGTACAATGTGCATTAGGACATTAAACTTATACCGCATGTGTTTCTTGTATTTTGGAGCTGAACATTAGCTGCTGACATCAAACTTACGCGGTGTTTTGTTAATAAGGATTTAGGATGTGCACTAGCCATTCCATTTAATTAATTTTGCCTCACATGTTATTGTACCTTCAAGTTTTTCTTTCTAATGCAAACCTGACATTAGCAAAAGAAGCAATCAATTTGATTCTATGGTGCAAAAACATGCCCCATGGCCTTGAGTTCATCATTCAAGGCTTAGCTGAACATGCATTTGGCAGGAATCATGGCAAATACCTTCTAGGACTTATCTTTTAATCTTCTAGTGTTATTTGTTGTATGGGCATATAGGACGCAGGCAGTTTGTGGTTTCATGAGCTCTGACTTGAGAATTTGATTTTGTTCATGAACTAGCCTTTTAAGGCGCTAATTAACAACTCGCTGTAATTTTAATGTCTTCCGAATGGGAATGGCAACTAATTTTCTTTTCTTTTCTGCTGCAGTTATCTTGAGATGCTTGAGAACAATCCAGATGTTGATAGGAATGAGACCTTAGGGAAATTTGTCAAGTCACGAGGTTACTCTGAATTATTTCAGAAGGCTTATCTTGTGAGATCTCTAGAACATATATCCTGTCCTATTTTTTCAACCTTCTAATTAGGTTCTACTTTTGGTCGCCTTACTTACTTCATGACACCAATAACGTTGCATATTTTAGATTCCCGTATGTGGTTCTATATGGTCCTGCCCTTCAGAAGGAGTCATGAGCTTTTCAGCTTTCTCTGTACTTTCATTTTGCCGTAATCATCATTTACTTGAGGTAAGTGTTGTTTGTTTTCTGAAATAAGTAGAATGCATATACTAAACCAATACATGATGCTGATATGTGCACACATTGTTAAAGAGAATCGCTCATCTTTGCCATTTAGCCATTTCTATATGCAACATTGAACAAAGGTCCTTTGGCATTACATAAGCAAACCATCTGCTTTTGTCTGCTATTGGAGTTCTAGGCAAACAGATATATTAGATTTTTCATTGATTATGCCTTGGTACTCTGCAGGTCTTTGGTCGGCCTCAGTGGCTCACTGTCACACGGCGATCACATTCTTATGTCGACAAGGTGCTCACTTGTTGCTTTCACAGGACTACATCATATTTCTTTCTTAACATTATCTGAATAGTCGTTGTTTTAATTAATGTCTTTAGTTTTGAGCTGAAACGGCACTCTTCTTGTGTTTAATTTCGTTCAACGTGGTAAAACAATCAGGTCAGAGAAAAGCTGGAAAGTTGGGGTTGCCAGATACGAACCGGTTGTGAGATACAGGCTGTTTCAACTACAGACGAAGGTAAGCTGTAACATTAATATACTAGGAAATTTGAGGCAGTAAATGCTGTATAACATAAGAGTTGACGATGATTATGTTTGAAGATGTGACGTGTTTTAAAATCAGAAGTTCATTGAAATCTACAACTTCTGCAAAAGCAAAGAAAAACTTGAATAAAGTTAATAAGAAAAAAGGAAAATAATCTACAGAAAATTCCTTGATGATTGATGAATAATACTTAGCTCGGGTAATTCTAATGGTAACATGAGAAGTATTTTAGCAGGTTGCGCAGTTCTCTGTAGAGATGGCTTGCTAGAAATGTACAGTGGGTGCATAATGGCTGTCCATGCCCCAGATGCTCTGGCATTATTAGGAAAGCAAGCGACATTTGATGAGACGAGAATACTTGGTGCTTTCCAATATATGTATAGGTAATTATTTTTATTTTCTTCCACTTTTCATTTATTTTTCTGCCGTAGCTGACATCTTTGTAGGACTAAACATCATCAGCTTCAACTTTTGGCAATTAAGTACATTTGCACCACACTTTACAGGACAATTACTTATCAAGTTTGAGATACCACTTTCTGACAGTAGAAGGTTTGAACCAAATAAAAGAGAATTTTTTTTCCCTTCATTTATCAAATTGCCATAAATTTTTGAAGCTTAAAAATTTGCAGCATCCTTTCCAATGAACCTGTGCAAGAATTATAATGTCAGGACTATTTCTATCGGTAGTCCTTTGGTAGTCCTTCTTTTGAGAAGTTTAACAAAAACAAACTGTTGAAAAGTTGATGTAACTGTAAACTCGTTTAGTTCATTCGCTCAAGATTTGCAATCATTCTACTATTTCTATTGGCAGCGATATTTTCCTTCACCGTGATAAAAAGTTTATGCCCCAAAACTCAGCAGCATGGAGTGCATGGAATTTCTTAGGAAGTACTGACAATAAAGTCTGCCTGACATATTGGCTGAATGTGCTTCAGGTTTGTTTGTAATTGAGTCTCAGAATTTATCTGTCAACTTTCAAAAGAATAAGTAATAAGCCCAATATCCCTCTATCTAATTCTATTGTTTAAATATTGTATTTTTATGCAGAATATTGATGAAACAGGCCTACCTTTTCTTGTGACACTCAATCCAGATCATGCACCAGATCATACCTTGGTCAAGTGGTCAACTGGCCATCCTGTTCCATCTGTAGCTGCAACAAAAGCTTCGCTTGAGCTTGATCATATTCAAGGCAAGAGGAGAATTTGGTTTTGTGGAGCATACCAGGGTAAGTCTTTCGTTTGTAAAGAAGAAAGGACACTAGAATAGATACAATGTTTGCTTATTCTGATACATTTATGTATGCTCTGTATTTATTTTATTTTTTTTTCCTTGCAAGCTGCATTCATAATGCCCACCATGATTTCATTTAGGGCAATCCAGATAAAAAAAAAAAAAAAAAGAGAGAGAGAAATTAAACACTGTTTGGGTATAATATAGACTGTTGAAGACTATGACAATTATTGACAACCTTAGATAATTTCGAAAATTCTTTAATCAACTACGAGAGGTTCTGCTAACATTAATTTTTTTACAAACTTCTCATGCCAGTTTCTTATTTGATGTGGGAAGATGAGCATATGTACTGCACTTTATTTTTTTCATGTTTTTCAACACAAGCAGGGGACAGGTTCCTTTTTAAGTTTCCATGATAGTTCTTTTTTTTATTATTATTGTTATTGCTCAGCCTTCAGAGATATTGCCACTTTTCAGATTTTAGGTGCCTGGACTATTTTGATACTTGCTGATCAACAGAGCATTCCGTGTTGTATTTTCAGGTTATGGCTTCCATGAAGATGGACTAAAGGTAGGGATAGGTGCCTCTTAAGCTGCTTAATATTAGTAGAGACAACCTCTATTTTGACCCCTATGTTTGTAGTGAAAAGAAAATTCCTTTGTGTTCTATTTTTGGTCAGTTTCCACGTGTCTTTTTGCTGGGAAGCTATAAAATGTTTCTAGTTCTAGGGCACAAAGGAATCATGCACTGATAAGTTGTTCTCTTCTTTTCATGAACCCACTAAGCTCATTCATATCTTCTTTTCATGAACTCATGAAGTTGGTGTTCTGCCACTGACAAGTTAGATATAACATTTCTTTGTATTGGTTCCGATAAAAGAAAATGAAATTCTGTGTTTCTATTACACTTTGCAGTCAGGCATGGTTGCTGCACACGGTTTGCTTGGAAACAGCTGTGCCATTCTGAGCAATCCAAAACATATGGCACCTTCTATGTTAGAAACTGGGGCACGCCTTTTTGTTACTAGATTTCTTGGACATTATATCTCCACTGGCTGTTTAATGTGAGTTCACTTGCAAAAATAATTGCTATCCCTTTTTATTGTGTTTTCTTTCTGGCATTTTGATGTTACGAAATCAGGCATGCATAATGTGGGCTTTCTGCAGTTTACCTCCTCTATTGTCTACCAATCTAACACCACTTTTCATTGCATAATCTCCTGTCGCAACATTGCTATCTTTGTCATTTGTCCAAATCTTTTAACTTTATTCTCATTTCTTCTATAAGCTTGTTTTTTTCGTCTTGAATCTTATTGATATTGACAGTCCATACTAGATTATCCTCTCTCTTTTTCAATCAATATATGGTGATTTGACAGTTTGCTGGAGGAAGGAGGCACAGTTTTCTCCTTTGAGGGAACTTCAAAAAAATGTTCACTGAAAACTGTTTTGAAGGTTCACAATCCTCAGTTTTACTGGAAGGTATGCACGCCATTGTAGTTCACTTCCAAGCAAGTCACATTCCACCTTGAGTTCAAAATAATCAAGAGGAAAAAACTGAACTGAATTGATATGCTACAAACAGAAGTTTTTTTTTTTATTTAGAATAATTTAAAAGCCTAATTCAAAATTGTTACTGCAACTAATGTGCTCAAGAAATTTTTCTCAGATAATGACACAGGCTGATTTAGGCCTCGCAGATGCATATATCAATGGTGATTTTTCCTTTGTTAACAAAGATGAAGGCCTTCTAAACCTTTTCATGGTGAGATAACTGATCTAAGCTATCTCTTGTGGATTGAATTTCAAAGAACTTTCTTTACTAATTTGTATTGCAGATTCTCATTGTAAATAGAGATGCTAATAAATCTGCATCAAAACTGAACAAGAAAAGGTATGCTATGACTAGTAGCTCTGAAAATATGATATTACAAGAGATTGATATTCTTGTTACTTTGTTTCATGAAGTATTCTCACCCTGTTGGTTTCAGGGGCTGGTGGACACCATTATTATTCACAGCCGGTATTGCATCTGCAAAATTTTTCTTTCAGCATATATCAAGGCAAAATACTCTTACTCAAGCTCGCAGAAATATCTCTCGTCATTATGACCTGGTATGAGATTGTTAAACTGGCACTGATTCGAAAAAATTCAGTTTTCCCAGTGGCCTTACATTATGTTTAAACATCTCTTTCTATGCCATGTTGAATTATTTTTATAATGTCCTTACTTGTATGCGTAATGGAAGGAAAAGAAAATAGACCACGGCTGCTAGCAAGCTTATGGAAAAACTATTTAATTTTTGAAATGAAGATGAGGGTGCCAAGATTTGAACACCAAACCATTTCATTAAGATGGTTTTAGTTCTATACCATATTAAATTGTCAGATCTAGCTAAAAATATAGCCTTTTAGGGTGTAGGTGGTGGGGACATCAGACCCACACTGCAAATTACACGAGTATATGGATGGAGACGACATAGAATGGTCTAGCCTGTCACTCTTTGGTTGGAAGACTTCTTTTTGCTCATTGTTCCGCATCAGTAGGCCTAACATTTCTTTCATTGTCATTCTCACTATGCCTTTAAGCCAATTCCTCAATTCATCAGTGTTCATCAGTGTATTTTGGTGATATCTAAAAAGAAGAGGGAGAAAAGCTAATGAAAATATTCAAATAAAAAGAAAAGCTAATGAATAACTTCTAAGATTCTTTGTGATCTTATATATGTGAACATGCAATGCAATGGACTTGCCAAAGCATTCGTATTAAGCAGGATGTGTAACATGGAAGCATTGTCAAAAGTCTTAGTTTCTAAGATTCATTTTGAACCTTGTTGAAGGAACAAAGAGATAGTGCTGCTTTTACTCTCTAATAATATTCACGGTGTTACAGTTTCAAACTTCTAAATTAGTGACCTCGTTAGTTTTTTTCCCGTATCGTAGTATTGTGAGAGGTTGTTGATTTCATTATTTGTCCAGATAATTACTTCTGTTGTGGTCTTGGAACTTTTTTGTTGTCAAAAGTGTAATTATTTGTGATACTAGAAGCTCACATCCCTTTCTGGCTGCATCTTCAGAGTAATGAGCTTTTCGCACTGTTCTTGGATGAAACAATGACGTACTCCTGTGGAGTATTTAAGGTTGGAATCCCTGCTTATTTTTTATTTCATTTAAAATAATGCATGAAAAAAAATAATCTAATCCCTGGCATGATATGTTTATCTGATGATATGTTCATTTTTGTGTGTTTTGTTTAAAGACAGAAGACGAGGATTTGAAAGACGCTCAAATGAGAAAAATATCCCTTCTAATCGAAAAGGTGAGCCTATCACTTAGCTAATTTTTTACAATTTGACCGAGTTTGCTTGATACTCATGTCAACTTTTATGTTCTTACACCTGAACAATCTAGGCTAGAATCAGTAAAGATCATGAAATTCTTGAGATTGGTTGTGGCTGGGGAACCTTGGCCATTGAAGCTGTCCAACGAACTGGATGTAAATACACTGGCATCACTCTATCTGAAGAACAGCTAAAATATGCAGAAATGAAAGTGAAGGAAGCTGGCCTCCAGGTATGAACTGGAAATTTGAAGGACAATTGCAATTCTGATATCGCCCTGATTTTCCTGCTTTTTTCTATTCTTTGGCCAGTGGCCCTTTTGCCTTTTGCAGTTTTCACATGCATATGGATGTTAAAGCTTTCAAACATAATTAGAGATTGTATTATATAGCAAGTAAGCAAGGAAAAAGTTGGCAATGTCTCATTAAAAAAAAATAAAAACCCAGTCATGGAGACAAGGTTTTCTAGAGTGGATTTCTTTTGCTTTGTACTGAAGCATAACATGGTTGTTTCTGAAATCAAGTAACTTGTTTTTAACATGAACCATGTTACCAGGACCGTATAGCATTTCACCTCTGCGACTATCGCCAATTGCCCAAGACCCACAAATACGACAGAATAATATCCTGGTGAGTTCTCTCACCGAAATATTACTTTCTGATCTTAGAATGTTGAACTAATACTATCACTTTAATGGCCCTCATCTTTCACTTGTCCAGTGAAATGATAGAAGCCGTCGGCCATGAATACATGGAAGAGTTTTTTGGCTGCTGCGAATCAGTATTAGCAGAAAATGGGCTTCTTGTCCTACAGGTAATGAAAATATTGGAATTTTTATATTTTTTTTGCTTATTTCTTCCCCTTTGAATTGTAAGGTAATGGGAGCGATGGTAGAAGTTAGTGCTTAATTGTCAGGTTCTTTAGCAGTTTGGGCCATGCACATTATTCTACATTTTACTTAACACTGAGGGAGCTGACTGTTTCCAAACATTTTTTTGTAGTTCATATCAATACCAGAAGAAAGATATGATGAGTATAGGCAAAGCTCAGATTTTATTAAGGAATATATTTTTCCTGGTGGATGCTTGCCTTCATTAACAAGAATAACATCAGCCATGGCCACCTCATCGAGACTGTGGTAAGAGCCGTCAGTTTTAGCTGAATTTTACTGCTGATGCCATTGTTCTTTCTTCAAATTACTTTTCTGCACAATGAACTTAAGTTTGTGTTTGCACAGCGTGGAGCATGTGGAAAATATTGGAATTCATTACTATCAAACACTTAAATATTGGAGAAAGAATTTCCTGGAGAAGCAGAGGTAAAAGTCACTTCAGAATTTTTCAGATTATTTTGCAACTTCTGGTGTCAGCTTCACCATGTTCTGCCAGGAAGAAAGAACCTTCTAGTTTATGCCAAACTTTAGGTTTTTTATATGTTGATGGAAGACACAAGTTTTTTCATAATATTTATATGGCTTGATTAGGAGCCCTTTTTAACCTAATTTTTGCGTCTCCATCCATCATGGATATGCCTAGCCTACCACTTTTACGCCTTCAATTATCACTGATGAATCTTATACAAAATAAAATATATAATTATATATAGTATTAATTTAAAAACATGACGTGATATATGAACCATTTTAAGGAATATTTTTTACACTGTGTTGATCATATTACATTTTCGAATTGGCTGCTAGGCAGTATTCTTTAATTACAACAGAGTTAGCATGAATAATGCTTGACATGATCCTGATCCGTGTGCCAAAGAAAAGAAGATAGTTGGCTTTAAGAAATAATGAATTGCTTTTCCTATTTTCAGAAAATGAAAAATATTCTATGTGATTGTAATGTAAAAAATTCTTAGTTGCATTATTAGAGAATCCTTCAGACCAATAATTATTGAGAATCTGCTACAAGTCACATGCCATTCATTCTGGTAATTTAGTAGTTTAATTGATTTTCAGTATGATGAATAGATTCCCTTACAGACACGTTCATGTAGTAGGATGCATCTAAAGTTTGTGCAGAATCAAAATTAGCGTTTGCTCGCCACTACCTGATTGATCAGACTATTGCATTTGCAATAATTGTCACCAGAAGTTTCTGAAATCTATATCGTTCGTTCTGTTTATTTTCATCTCCTTGTTTTCCCACTGATAATCTCAGTGGCTGGTTGTAGAATAACTATAATTTTTAGAATTAAACAGGCTATTTATGCTGGTGCATTGATTTTCTCTGTAGAAAAATTCTTGCCCTGGGATTCAATGAGAAGTTCATCCGAACATGGGAGTATTATTTTGACTATTGTGCAGCTGGTTTCAAGACACATACACTTGGAAATTACCAGGTAAATCTCAAGATTGCAATATTGTTATTCAAAGCTATAATATGATTTTTGTAAATATCAATCAACTTCTCATTAAACTTCTTTGGAACATGCCTATCAACATACAGAAAAATGGATGTTTGTTCTAAAATCATGGAGATAAATCAAAATATATGCTTAGCTTGTATTAGAAAATTCGAGTGTGATCAGTAAAAACTCGGTAATATTTATGACGTGACTACTCGCAGAATATATAGTTGATAGTAGCTACGTGCTGATGATGTGTTTATGTCATGATTTGTTTAATCCGAAACTACATATGGCTCTATTAAAATTCTGTCCCTTCAGCTTACAAGCGAAGAAAATTTGATTTCCTCTGTAATGTAGGTTGTATTTTCACGTCCTGGCAATGTTGTTGCACTAAGCAATCCATACAAAAGTTTCCCTTCAGCGTATTGATTCTTTTCTGTGAAGGAAGATAGCACCATCACACTGAAGCCAGTCCAAGTATTGATTTCTTCGTTCTCCTGTTTTTCTTTATTTAGTTAACTTCGATCATTTGTTGTCAGAGAGCTAAAAGTACATTATTTGCTGCTAATTGAATCTTGCAGCCAAATTCAAAGATCTCCCTTGAAAGTAAGTTCTACAGGTGCTCCATTTACTTCATTTTTTAAAAATAATGCCATTCAGGATGATGGGTTCTATCCTTGCCAAATACATTTCAACAGGCTAGCTTGTCTTGACAACTAGCAGAATTACTGTTCAGGATATATGATGATTAATGCATGATTGCTGATTGGTGCTGGCCTGCAACATTACGCAATTTCTCATCTATTAATTATGAATCCTAGTGACTGAAGAATTTTTGTTATTATTTTGAGATTGAGGTTTATTTGGAAGTGTAGTTGTGGTTGCTTTTTAAAGTGTTTTTCATTCCGAAATGCATCAAAATGATATTTTTTTCATTTTTATAA
>Ga0307508_10006384_pt1 | contig 11086 bp, 7 predicted proteins | sample 9_EM_MG_FD_203089 | JGI IMG/M metagenome (GOLD analysis project Ga0307508, IMG submission 203089) | Populus trichocarpa ectomycorrhiza microbial communities from riparian zone in the Pacific Northwest, United States - 9_EM | ecosystem: Host-associated > Plants > Roots > Unclassified | place...
GTACGTGCACATCCTATCGAATGTGCACGTACCTGCACATGCCCTTCGCGGCCGTCGGCCGCGATCGGGGGGTGAAAACGCCTCAGCGGCTCGCGGCGGCGTGCCGAACAGACGAGCGGACCACTCCGGTCCCGGTCACGGACGACCTTCACCGCAACGCCTGCTGGAGGTTTTCGTGCCCACCGTGCTCATCGCCGACGACGACGCCGACCATCGGGAGTTACTCACCCTCGCGCTGCGCCGGTTCGGGCATGACGTCCTCGAGGCGGCCGACGTGCGGTCGGCGCAGCGGCACATCGACCGGGGTGGGATCGACGCCGTGCTGCTCGATGTCCGGATGCCCGGCGAGTCGGGGATCGAGTTCTGCCGGCGGCTGCGCGACGACCCGGCCACCGCGACGCTGCCGATCATGCTGGTCAGCGCGGACGTGAACGATCAGCGGATCGCCGCGGCCCGGACGGCCGGCGCCGACGACTACCTGACCAAGCCGTTCCATCGGACCGAACTCGCCGCCCGGCTGGACAACATGCTGCTGCGGCGGGACACGCCGGCGGCCCGGTCGGCTGCGGCGGCCAACGCGGCCATGCTGGCCGCCCGGGGCACGCTCGCTGCGCCGGTCGCCGCGGCGGCACCGGCTCGGGCGGCGCGCCGGATCGCTTGAGTCAACCCCGTCCGCGGTGCCTGTGGATATCGCCGGCGCTTGTCCACACCGTTGACTGACGGATGCCGCGACCCCCAGCGCCACGCGTAGGGTCGGGCACATGGATCTCGGGCTCGCGGGCAAAGCAGCAGTCGTGACCGGCGCCAGCAGGGGCATCGGCCTCGCGGTCGTGCGGGCGTTGGTGGGCGAGGGCGTCGAGGTGACGGCGGGGGCGCGGCACTTCGACGCGCTGCCGACGGGGGTCCGCGAGTTCGGCGTCGACCTGAGCACGCCCGACGGGCCGGGGTCGCTGATCGAGGACGCGGTCGCGGCGTACGGAAAGCTGGATCTGCTGATCAACAACGTCGGCGCCGCGCATCCCCGGCCCGGCGGGTTCCTGTCGATCACCGACGACGACTGGCTCTCGACGCTGACGCTCGACCTGCTGGCCACCGTGCGGGCGACCCGGGCCGCGCTGCCGCACCTGCTGGCCAGCCGGGGCACGATCGTGACCGTGGTCTCGGTCAATGCCGTGCTGCCCGATCCGCTGGTGATGGACTACAGCGCGGCCAAGGCGGCGCTGGCCAGCTTCTGCAAGAGCCTCTCCAAGGAGGTCGGGCCGCGCGGCGTGCGGGTCAACACGATCAGTCCCGGGCCGGTCGCCACCGACCTGTGGTTGGGCAAGGACGGCGTCGCGCAGACGGTCGGCACGGCCGTGGGGCTCACCCCCGAGGAGATCCAGAAGAGGGCCGCCGGCAGCTCGGTGACCGGCCGGTTCAGCACGCCCGACGAGGTGGCCACGCTGGTGCTGATGGCCGCCAGTGACAAGATCGGAAACGTGACGGGCACGGACTTCCTCATCGACGGCGGGCTGGTCGACACGCTGTGAGCGCGCCCGACGGCATGGTCAAGTACGGCACCAGCGCCGGCCGCTGGGTGCTGCTCGCGACCGTGCTCGGATCGAGCCTGGCGTTCATCGACTCCACTGTGGTCAACATCGCGCTGCCCAAGATCGGCCGCGACCTGGACGCGAGCGCCGCCGGCCTGCAGTGGACGGTGAACGGTTACGCGTTGAGCCTGGCGTCGCTGATCCTGCTCGGCGGCTCGCTCGGCGACCGCTACGGCCGCAAACGGGTCTTCCAGATCGGGGTGGGCTGGTTCGCCGCGGCGTCACTGCTCTGCGGCCTGGCGCCCTCGGTCGAGTTGCTGGTCGGCGCGCGGGTGCTGCAAGGCATCGGGGGCGCGCTGCTCACCCCCGGCGGGCTCGCGATCCTGGAGGCATCGTTCCAGCGCGAGGACCGCGCGCGGGCGATCGGTGCGTGGTCCGGGCTGGGCGGCATCGGCGGGGCGCTCGGCCCGTTCCTCGGCGGCTGGCTGGTCGAGGTGGCCAACTGGCGCTTCATCTTCCTGATCAACGTGCCGCTGGCCCTGCTCGTGATGGTGGTCGCGGGCCGGCACGTGCCCGAGTCCCGTAACCCCGCCGCGGCCCGGCAGCTGGACATCGCCGGTGTGCTGACCGGGGCGCTCGGGCTCGGCGGCCTGACCTACGGCTTCACGGCCTGGACGGCGCGCGGCTTCGGCAACTCGACGGTGCTGATCTCGCTGGCCATCGGCGTGCTCGGGATGGCCGGCTTCGTGCTCACCGAGCGCCGCTCGGCCCACCCGATGCTGCCGCTCGAGGTCTTCTCGTCAGCCGCCTTCTCGGCCGCCAACCTGGTCACCTTCCTGGTCTATGCGGCCAACGGCGGGGTGTTCTTCCTGGTCGTGCTCAACCTGCAGGTGGTGGCGGGCTTCAGCCCACTGGCCGGCGGCATCGCGCTGCTCCCGGTCACCGCGCTGATGCTGCTGCTGTCGGCGCGCTCGGGGGCGCTGGCCCAGCGGATCGGCCCCCGCATCCCGATGACGGTCGGCCCGCTGATCTGCGCGATCGCCCTGATCCTGATGTCCCGGATCGGCCCGAACGCGTCCTACCTGCTCGAGGTGCTGCCGTCCGTGGTCTTCCTCGGCATCGGCCTGTCGCTGCTGGTCGCGCCGTTGACGGCCACGGCGCTGGGCTCGCTGGACGACGCACACGCGGGCATCGCAAGCGGGGTGAACAACGCGGTGGCCCGGGCGGCCGGGCTGCTCTCGGTGGCGGTGCTCCCGCTCGCGGCGGGCCTGGGCAGCGGCAGCCTGACCGACCCGGCCACCCTGCAGCCGACATATCGCAACTCAATGCTGATCTGCGCGGGCCTGATGGTGGCCGGCGGCCTGCTCGCGGCGATCTTCGTGCCAACCCGCCTGCCGGCACACACACCCGAGCCCGCCCGCGCGCCCCAGGCCGCCCTCCCATCCGAAAAGCCGGCGCCGTCGATGGCTCCGACCAGGTTGGGCCCCAGCGCGCCGAGCCCGATCCGCACCTTCTGCGACCCGCTCGGGCCACCGGTCCACCCCCGCGACCGCAGCCGCGCGCGCTAATTGTTCACGCAGATGAGTCCGGCCTTCGGCGGGTCAGAGGTGTGCGGTGATCCGGCGTGCCGGGCCGTCCACTGTCATCGTTCCGCCGTACGGGAGGATCCACTGCGGGTCCGTGTGACCGAAGTCGACGCCGAAGACCGCCATCGCCCCGGGGTTGTAGTCGTTCAGTGCGCGCAGCACTGCGGCCCGTTGCCCCTCGCGGTACTTGGCCCGCTCCTCGGGTGAGCGTTCGTCTCCCAGCGCCGTGGCCTTGGCCGTGGCCACCAGGATCGCCGGGAACTGTTGGAGCAGCCCGCGCTCGCCCGCGTTGCGGAGCATCCGGAAGACCTCGTCGGCGCTCGGCATCTCCTCGGACGTCTCGAGCAGCAGGATGCAGCCGGCGTAGTCCTCGTTCGGGCGGATCCAGCGGTTCGCCGCCAGGTTCCAGTGCAGGATCTCCAGGTTGCCGCCCCAGGTCGGTGCGGTCACCACCCGGTCGCTCTGGTGCCAGATCCAGCCGGGGCTCGGGTCCATCGGCAGCGAGGACGTCAGCGCCTCGGCCGAGCGCCAGTTGATCTCCCGTTCGCTGAACTGCTCGACGGGGTGGATCTCGAGGTCGCCGGTGCGGAACAGGGCCGCCCGCAGCGAGTCGGCCGACACCGGCTGCAGGCCACCGCCGCGCGCGATGTGCATCATCGTGGAGCCGCCGTGGTAGCTCGCCACGCCCTGGCACCAGAGCCAGTTCAGCAGGTTCGTGTTGTCGGAGAAGCCGAAGAACGGCTTCGGGTCGGCGAGGAACGGCTTCGGGTCGAGGTGCGGCAGCACGGTGATCTGGTCGTCGCCGCCGATCGTGGCCAGCACGGCCCGGATCGTCGGATCCTCGTACGCGGTCATCAGGTCCGCTGCCCGGTCTTTCGCCGGCGCACCGAGCTGCCGGGTGGTCGGGTATTCGACCGGCTCCAACCCGAAATCGGCCCGCAACCGCCGCATGGCCTGCTCGTGCAGCTCTGGATAGTTGCCGGGCGCGGCATAGGCCGGCGACACGACCGCCACCCGGTCGCCAGGGGTCAACTTCGGCGGGACTCTCAACTCTGGACGCATGTCCTTAGCAAACCCCACCGCGCAACCCTTTTCGGCGCGTCTCAGATCATGCCGGTCCGCAGCGCGTAGGCCACCGCGTGCGAGCGATTGCGCAGCTTCAGCCGGTGGGTGACCCCATAGATCACATTCTTCACCGTACGTTCGGAGTAGCAGAGCTCGCCGGCGATCTCGTTGGTGTCCAGCCCGTCGGCCATCAGCCGGAGCACGTCGATCTCGCGCGGGGTGAGACCGGCCGCGTTGAGGCCCTGCGGGGTGAGCACGTCGCGCTGCAACCGCTCGATGTGCTTGAGCAACTCCCCCACCAGGTTCGGCGGCATGACCCCGCCGCCCGACGCCGCCGCCTGCACGCTGTGCGCGAGACGCTCGGCCGTGACCGCATGCCGGGGCAGGATCGCGACCACCCGGCACTCGACGGCGGTGAGCAGTTCCGTCTCGTTGATCTCGTTCGTGACCAGGACGACCGGGGCACCGATCTCGGCGACCGAGCGGCGCAGCGTGGCGACGACGTCGACGGCCAGCCGGTCGGCCGCCACGACGAGGACCTGGGCGCCGGCCCGGTCGGCGGCGCGGAGCAGCGTCAACTCCGGACGCGACTGAAGAAACCCGGCGAGACCCGCGTGGGTGAGCGCGTCCGTCGCCTGCAGGGCAACCCGAACCTGGTCCACTTGCTACCTCCGGTTGGTCGTTATGACTTGACCAGTCTCCGGAAGCGCCCTTCAGAAAATCTCCACGCCACCTTCATTCCGCTGTCGGGGCTATGAAGGTTTGGCTATAGACGCGGCTCATTGCCGAAAGGTTTCGAAATCCTACTGTCAGGTAGTGGCGACGGTTAGTTACCGATCCGGCTGCGGACGCCGGGCGCGACGAATGGCCTCGATGTATTTCGGCAGTTCCGTCGCGGCCTGCTCGAGCTGGCCCGGCGCCATCAGGTCGGTGAAGACCGCGTCGACGACGTCCCGGGCGACCTCGTCGGGCAACTCCTCGACCCGGCCGGCCGGCTGCTGGTGCCAGATCCGCATCACTCGCAACCGCGCTCGGATCAGCGCCAGCGTGCGCTCCAATCCGGCGATGACCTCGTCCGCGCTCGCCTCGTCGAGGACGAGCCGGCCCTCCGTGGCCAGCAACAGGAAAAGTTCGCCGGCGAAGGGTGACGCAGCCACGTCTTTACTCATCAGCCCTCCTCGCGCCATCGCGACCGACCCGGACGGCGCCTCGCCCTGCACCGGCGCCCGAGCGAGTCCATCAAGTCCGCGGCCCCTAGGGAAGGCCATCCGGCTCGGAATGCCCTGGTCGACCCCCTGGTTTGCCCCTGGCGTCCGCCGGCCTTCGGCAGACGCCGGTGTACCCGGTAGTACAGGGTCGTGATTGACCTGGGCCGACCGGGATGATGAGAATGACTCGGGCCGAATCGGCGAACCGTCCGGGGCGGCGCTATGGTAGTGCGCGCGTGGACGCATTTTCGCGCTATTGCGTGGACCGCCTAGAAATGGGTCCAGGTATGCCGGCTGGGGGGCCGGACGCTCCAGGGGCAGTTAACGGGGACGTTGGTCGGCGTCGAACGATGCGTTGCAGGTTCAACTGCCGAAGGCCTGGGAGCGATCCCACTACGGAGTTGGGAAGGCGATGACAGCAGCGAACGAGGGCATCGACCTTCGCCTGCTGGGACCCGTGCGTGCCCGGCGAGACGGAGCGGAGCTCGCTCTCGGCTCGGCCCGGCGGACAGCGGTCTTCAGCGTGCTGGCAGTGCACGCGAATCACGCGGTCTCCCTCGAGCAGTTGGTCGCCGAGGTCTGGGGCGAGGACGCGCCCGCCAGCGCGGCCGGCAATGTCTATACCTATGTCTCCGCCCTGCGCCAGGTCCTGGAGCCGGCCCGGGGCCGCTGGTCGGCCGGGCAGATGCTGACGTCCGGCGGTGGCAGCTACTGCCTGCATGTCGACGAGCAGGATATCGACGTCTTCCGCTTCGAAGCGCTGCGCGAGCAGGGCAAGCGGTATCGCGCCGGCGGCGACCGGCTGGCCGAGTGCGCGGCGCTGGAGGCCGCCCTGCGGCTGTGGCACGGCGAGGCGCTAGCCGGCGTGCCGGGGCCGTTCGCCGAGGCGCAACGGCTGCGCCTCGCCGAGTTGCACCTGGCCACGGTGGAACGGCACGCCGCCCTCCTGGTCGAGCTCGGTCGCCACGATGAGGCGATCGCGGTGCTCCGGGCCCTGGTGGCGAAGCACCCGCTGCAGGAAAGCCTGTACGCGACACTCATGAACGCGCTGCACGCCAGCGGCCGCCCGATCGAGGCGCTCAACGTGCACGACCAACTACGCGACGTGCTGATCGAGGAGATCGGCACCGAGCCGGGCGCCGCCCTGCGTACGGTGCGCAGCCGGATCCTCGCCGACGTCGAAGCGCCACGATCGGCACCCGCCGCGACCCCGGCCGCCGACCCGGCGTCGCTGATCGGCCGCGTGACAGAGATCGACCTGCTGCAGCGGGCCGCCGCTGACGTCGCGGCCGGGCGGGGCGCGAGCCTGCGGTTCGAGGGGCCACCGGGCATCGGCAAGTCGGCGTTGCTGCACGTGGCACTGCCCGGCGAGACAGTGGCCGGCTGCCGGATGGGCTGGGGCGTCGGCGACGAACTCGCCCAGCGCATGCCGCTCGGCGTGCTGGTCGAGTGCATCGAGTCGGCGAACCGGGGCGACGCCTCCCGCGGGCTGGTCCGGCAGCTTCTCGATCTGGCCGCGGACGCGCTCGACGACTCCGACGTCGACACCCTGCACCGGGCGGTCGAGCTCATCCGCCACGCCGCCGCCGAGGCGCCGCTCATCCTGATCGCCGACGACCTGCAGTGGGCGGATGCCGCCTCGTTGCGGGTCTGGGCGGCCCTGCACCCGCTGACTCGGACGTTGCCACTGTTGCTCGTCGCGGCCGCGCGGTCCGGGTCGGACGAGCTGGCCGGCCTTCCCGCCGACCGGGTGATCATGCTGCCGCCGCTTGCGCCGGCCGCGGCCACCGCCCTGATCCACGCGGTCGCCCCGGAGCTACGCGACCCCGAGACCATCCGCCGGGTCCTCGCCGACGCCGGCGGAAACCCGTACTACCTGCGGCAACTGGCGATGAGCCGGGCCCGGGACGCGGCCGGCGAGCGGAGCGCGCCACCGAGCGATCTGGTCACGGCGGTCGGCGCGCACCTCGCCCCGCTCGCCGAGGAGACCCGGCAGATCCTGCGGGCGGTGGCCTTCCTCGGCAACCCCTGCACGGTCGCCGACGTGGCCGACGTCACCGGCCGCCGAGCCGAGGAGCTGCTCCGGGTCGTGGCCCCGGCGGTGTCCGCCGGCATGCTGATCGAGTCCGGCCCGCACCTGGTCTTCCGCCACCCGATCATGGCCTGGGTGCTGCACGAGGGAACGCCGACGGCCTTGCGGGTCATGCTGCACCGCTCGTTCGCGGAGCGGATCGCGGCGGCCGGGGGCGCACCGCAGCGGGTGGTCGCCCAACTGCTCGCCGGGCCGGTTCCGCTGGACGACGTCGCCAGCCGCTGGCTGGTGGAGCACCTGGCCGCTCTGTCCGTTCAGGCTCCGGAGGACGCCCTCACCCTGCTGCAGCGGGCCTGGGCCCAGCGCACGCTGAGCGGCGAGGCCCGGATGATGTTGACGCCCTGGCTGGCCCGGCTGCTCTTCCAACAGCGGCGCAACGCGGTTGCCGAGGCCGGCTGGGTGGCGGCCCGCAGCACGGATCTGCAGCTCGAGGCCGAGATGCTGTGGATCGCCGCGTGCTCGCACGAGCGCTCCGGCGAGGCCACGGCCGCGGCCGACATCGCCCGGTCGGTGCTCAGCGAACGGCGCATTCCGCCGGCCTGGCTCGATAAATTCCGCGTCATGATGATGCGGCTCCGGCCCGGGCTGCCCGGGGCGGCGACAATCCCGCACATGAGCCGCTCGATGTTACTAGGCGGCGAAGTCTCTGTTATCGGTTGACGGCCCGGAAGTCTCCACTGACACGATCGCCTGCATCGCGGTACGGAGGTGAAGATGTCTAGCTCCGCGGACGAACGGCTTCGGGTCTCGGTCCTGGGCCCCGTCCGGGCCTGGATCGGCGAGCGCGAAGCCAACCTGGGTCCGGCCCGGCAGCGTGCCCTCTTCGCCGTGCTGGCGGCCAGCGCCAACCGGCCGGTCGACCGGGAGGAGCTGATTGAGGCGGTGTGGGGCGCGTCGCCACCGGCCACCGCGGCCGGCAGCGTCTACACGTACGTCTCCGGTCTGCGCCGGAGCCTGCGCCCGAACCGGACCGCCCTCGTCTCCGGGCCGACCGGATATCTGCTCCAGCTCGACCCCGAGGCGCTGGACAGCGACCGGTTCGGCGAGCTGTGCACCGAGGCCGCCGAGCTGCAGGAGGCCGGCGAGCTGACGACTGCCGCCGCGCGGCTGGACGAGGCGCTGCGGCTGTGGCACGGCGATGCGTACGCGGGGCTGTCCGGCGACCGGATCGAGCTGGAACGCGCGCACCTGGACGAGCGACGGCTCGCGGCCGTCGAACGGCGGGCCCGGATAGTGATGGAGCTCGGCGACGACGGCCTGGTCGCCGAGTTGGCCCGGCTCGTCCGCGCCCACCCGTTGCATGAGCCGCTGCACGAGCTGCTGATGCTGGCCCTGTATCGCGCCGGCCGGCCCGCCGAGGCACTGGAGGCGTTCCGCGCGGCCCGGCACAAGCTCGTCACCGAGCTCGGCGTCGAGCCCGGAGCAGCGCTGCGCGAGCTGCACCAGCAAGTTCTCGACGGCTCGGTGTCCACCGACAACGCCGCGGCGCAGCCGGCTCCGATCGTGCCGACCCAGGTGGTCCGGGCGATCCGGGACGGCCTGGCGGAGCGGCCCCTGTTCGGCCGCGGCGACGAGCTCGCTTCGCTGCGCCGGCTGGTGCAGGAGGCCGCCGCGGGGGTCGGCGCGGCCGTCTGGATCGACGGCGAGCCGGGCATCGGCAAGACCGAGCTGCTCACCCGCGCGTTCGCCGACGCGGGGCAGACCGGCTGCCAGCTCTCCTGGGGCGTGGCGGACGAGCTCGACCGGCACGTGCCGCTGCAGGTCATCATGCGGGCGCTGGGGCTGGAGTCGACGTCCGCCGACGCCACCCGCGCGGCCATAGCTGCCGAGTTGCATGCGGCCCCGCGGCACGGCGAACGGGACGACACCGGCCCGGCGCTCGCCGCCGAGCGGATCGTCGCCTACCTCCGGGCGGTCTGCGCGGCCACGCCGCTCGTGCTCGTCGTCGACGACATGCAGTGGGCGGACGACGCGACCGTGCTGCTCTGGGAGCGGCTGGTCGCCGCGACCCGGCGGATGCCGCTGCTCCTGGTCGCCGCGGCGCGACCCGAGCCGAACGGCCGCGAGCTGGGCCGGCTCCGCCACACGGTCCAGGCCCAGCAGGGCCGCGTGCTGTCGCTGCAGCCGTTGTCGGCCGAGGCCACCGAGAGCCTGATCGCCGCCGTCGTGGGCGCTCGGGTCGGCCCGCATCTGCGGGCCGTGGTGGCGCATTCCGGCGGCAATCCGCTGTGCGCCCGGGAGATGACCACGGCCCTGCTGCACCGCGGCGTCGTGCAGGTTGCCGACGGGCGCGCCGACATCGACGAGTCCGTTGTCGTCCAGGCGCCGAAGTCGCTGCTCACCGTGGTCCGGACCACGCTGGACTTCCTGACCGAGGACACCCAGGAGATGTTGCAGCACGCCGCGCTGCTCGGCGCGGAGTTCGCCGTCGACGACATCGTCGCGGTGACCGGTCGGTCGCCGTTCGATCTGATGGCGAATCTCGAGGAGGCGCTGGCCGCGAACGTCGTGGTGGACGCCGGCACCGACCTGGCGTTTCGGCATTCCTTCCTGCGGCAGGCGCTGCACGACAGCGTCCCCCGCGCGATGCGCTCCAAGCTGCACCGGCATGCGGCCGAGATGCTGGCGGACGGGGGCAGTCCGGTGACCCGGGTCGCCGAGCAACTGGTCGCCGAGTCGCCCGTGATCGACCCCTGGGTGGTGGACTGGCTGGTCAAGCACCACGCCGAGGTGGTCAAGCGGGTGCCGAAGGTGGCGCATGAGCTGATCCACCAGGCGCTCGCCACCGCCCTGCCGACCCCCGAGCAGCGCGCGACGCTGCTCATCGCGGTGGTCAAACTGGACTTCCGGCAGGAGCTGTATCCGATCGCCGAGGCCTGGGAGGCGCTCGGCGTCGCGACCGACCCGGCGGACCGGGCGGAGATGCGCCAACTGCTCGCCGCGATGCGTTTTCGCACCGGCGACACGGCCGGGGCGATCGGGCTGCTGACCGGCGCGGTGGACGACCCGGCGGTGCCGGACATCTGGCGGACCCGGCACCGGGTTCTGCTCGCCAACTTCCGCCGCGGCGATCTGAGCGACCTGGACCGGGCCGACCGGTACGCGCAGGGGTTGTACGCAGCGGCGACCGCGGCCGGCCTCCGGTACGAGGCGGCGTTCGCGCTGCAGACCACCTGGCTCACCAACTCGATCCGGCGGGACCACGAGCGGGCCCTCGAGTACGTCGATCGCGCGCTGGAAACCATGCACAACTACCCGGCGTTCGCGGGCATGTATTTCGACCTGCTGGACAACCGGATGTTCACGTTGCAAAACCTGGACCGGCTCGAGGAAGCCGAGCGGACCCTGCGGGAGGCCGCGCTCTTCGCCATCCGGCACCGGCTCCCGGCCAGCCTGCAGGTCGCATCGGCGGTGCAGTACTACTGGCTGGGCCGATGGGACGACGCGGTCGCGGAGGTCAGCTCGGTGACCGACGACGCGCCGAGCATCACGTTCCTGGGCATGCGCGAGCCGGGCGCGGTCACCATGTTGTTGCACGGCGTCGCGGCGCTGATCGCCGGGCGTCGCGACGACCCCGACCTCGCCGGGGCGCACCTCGACGCCGCG
>Ga0307508_10006385_pt1 | contig 11086 bp, 7 predicted proteins | sample 9_EM_MG_FD_203089 | JGI IMG/M metagenome (GOLD analysis project Ga0307508, IMG submission 203089) | Populus trichocarpa ectomycorrhiza microbial communities from riparian zone in the Pacific Northwest, United States - 9_EM | ecosystem: Host-associated > Plants > Roots > Unclassified | place...
TTATTTTTCATGTAAACTATCTGGTTTATTTCTGTTTAAATCGCTAGTTTTTACCAAACTCCGATTGGGATGAGATATTCAACCAAGGTAGGAAAACATATTAATAGACTTCATACAAAATTTCATCCCGATCCGACGATTGGATTGAGAGCTCTGCTTCCTAATGTAAAATTGATCAGTTCATAACTTTTCATAAACAATCTAGATTTTTCTTGTTCAATCTTCACAAAAAAAAAATTCATATCAATTATCATTCTAAACCTTTAAGGTCGTTTAATTATTTTGGAATGTATTCTTTATTACCTCACTTATTTTCTAAAAAATATTTTGTCATTTTTCTCATTATTTCATCCATCAAAACACGTTACCAGTTTCTCTGTCCTTATGAATTCTAAACCAAAATTCATTTTATAAAGGTCATCTCTTCCATTATATATCATTATTTATCTATTATTTCTAATCTTGGTTTCCATCACTCATTGAAACATTACCACTTTCAATCTTACGTTTACACATCTACATATTTAAATTATAAATTTCCAGGGGTTTCACAAAAAATGTGAGGAACTAGATTTCCCAGTAATGGGATTAGTGCCCGGTAATGGGCAGAGAAACTAGTTTTCCTAGTGATGGAACTAGTGCCTGGTAATAGACTAAGGAACTAGTTTCCCGGTGATGGGACAAGTGCCTAGTAATGGGGCGAAGAAAATAGATATCTAGTGAAGGGTTTATTGCTCGGAAATGGGCAGAGAGATTAGTCTTTCAATAATAAGATATTTTTAGATAAGGGTAATGTGAGTAAATGCCGGAAGAGGTAAAATTATGCTCGAAAAAGGGTTAGTAGTAATGAGTCAAGATGACCCGGGGTTTAAGTTGAATTAGAAGGAATTTGACTAATTTATTAAAAGGGAACTAATTGAAATAGATAAAATATAGTAGAATTTCATAATTAAATGGTATTCTTATTTAATTAATTTATGTAATAGCTTGATTTTATTATGTGATAATTAATTTCAGGTACCTCTCATTAATGAGTGGAATGATATGGTTTTTTTTAGGAATACTTTTTCTAAGATTTAATGAACATGTAATCAGTAATCCTTTGTATTATAATTTGGGAATGTAATTAATATTAACCTGGTTGCGGGACATATTACTATACTTAGACATCTTTGTAGATTTCTAATATTTTATCAGTTCTTTTGTTTTATTAAAATTACAAAAGCATGTGGTTATATTGTGCCATTCTCATATGAATTGATTATGTGTGCATATATATGTATATCTCTGCAAGAAATATAATAATGGACTATGATGAATGAAACATTGAAAGTTAAGGTTAGAAGGTATTCTAATATGATGACGAGATGAGTCCAAGATAATTGAACCTTTGAGATGTGCATTAATAAGAATTGATGTGAAACATGAATTAGTTGATAACTTGGGATCTCCTGGTATAAGGGAGACTCTGCCGAAATTTTGATAAAAATATCATCAATTTCATGAGGAATATATGTAATATTCAAAACTAGAAAATAATAAACAAAATGATAACGTAAGGTTCTGGCTTAATCCAATTGACCATTCAAAAAAACAAATTTCTTAAATACATGGAATTAATATGAAGAAATCATATAGTGATTGTATGTAAATATTAGGGATGTTATAGTTGGTATCAGAGCCTTGTTATAGGTTCAAGATTTATCATGAAAATTGATACATGTTAAAATTATTTTAGGATGGTTCGTACAAGGCATGGTACGAGAACAGATCCCTCTTCGGTGCAGAGGAGGATTCAAAATATGGATCTTGAGAAGAGTTAGGAGGAAGACCCTTTGGAAGATATTGCCTCTCATGTGCCATCAACCGCTATTTAGTCGAGATAAGAGGAGTCATTTAGGCTCCAAGATGATACCACCTCTAGATAGGTTGGAGTGTCGCAACACATATAGTAAGGGTAGTGGTCGATACCATGAATAATGCATCAACCCTTATAACCCTAATATCTTCAGCAGTGCCAGCAGCTCCAATGGTCACAACACCAATGGATAGTGTGGTTGCCTTAGTGCAGATAGTGAAAAGTATGAGGAAGATGGGTGCGAAACTTTCATAAGGGATTGAGATACAAAAATTACAGGTAGATGAATTAGGAAAGAGGAGAAGACCTTATTTAAGATAAGGATGCTATATGAGTTGAGACTGGACAGTGCCACCTAATTTTTATCAGATAGAGTGTAGTCTTGGTGGGAGACCGTACAATCGATGAGGGCTATAGAGTTATGGACTTGGAGTGATTTTAAAGCAGATTATGAAAATTAGTTCTACTCCATATATCATCGTAAGATGAAAGAATAAGAATTCTTAGCTTTAAAGCAAAGGGATATGCTAGTCTTGGAGTATGAAATGAGGTTCTATGACCTCTCCATGTTTTCCTCACATCATATTCCTACAAAACAACACATGATAAAGAGATTTTAGGATTGGTTAAGATTGGATTTGAAACAGGGATTGATTGCACTGCAATTTGAGATGATGAGAGACTTGGTTGAAGTAGCTCAAGCATTAGAGGCATGTATAGTAGAGGGTTAACAAGGCCAATATGGTGATGGGAAAAGAAAGGAGTTTGATTACTCTTTGGGTAAACCTCCCAGACCTTTTTTTTAAGAAGGGAAAATAAGGGTAGTTTGACCAATATAAGAAGAGGGGAGGAGAGTTTAGTCAAGAAAAAATAGCTTATAGGCTTTTTTAGAGTATAAGTGAAGAGTCGACTTATATTAAGGGTGTTCTGCTGGACGAACTTTGGAGCAATATAAGAAGAGGGGAGGAGAGTCTAGTCAAGAAAAAATAGCTTATAGGCCTTTTTAGAGTATAAGTGGAGAGTCGACTTATATTAAGGGGTGTTCTGCTGGAGGGACTTTGGAGCAAAAGACCATTACCTATCCTCACTGTTTCAGGTGTGAGCAGAGGCATTTGGATGATTGTTCTGCATTGCCAGGGCAATGCTGCATTTATAGGTAGGATGAATATAGATGGCGGAACTGCCCTTATTTGGGTCATAAATGTTACTATTATGAAAGGTAGAGATATTTTAAGAAGGATTGCCCTCAGAGAGCTAATTATGTCCAGTGATAGGGACAACAATCACATAGTTATTAAGAGTCAATCATAGTGAATAAACCCATCAGACTAGTGCAATAGAGAATAAGTAGTAATCGAGGCCGACCTCGAAGACATGGGGAGAGGATCTAGAGTAAAGTCTTCCATATGATCTAAGAGGATGTACGGGTTGCCACGAATGTAGTAATAGGTGCTTTATTTTTAGAAAGTCAACATGTATATGTTTTGATCGATCCTGGTGCTACACTTTGTTGTGGCAAGACAAATTGAAAATAAACTGAAAATGCAACAAACTAAATTGAAAAAAAAAAAGATTTCTAATTAGTACACCTTTAGGGGGATGATGTACTTGTGGGTTGTATGTATGAGAGTGCTACGGTTATTTAATGAGGGACATGATATGGAAGTGAATTTAATGTCATTAGAGTTGCATGATTTTGACTTAATCTTAAGAATGGATTGGTTGAATACCCAGAAGGCACAAATGGATTGTTTTGCCAAAATGGTTACTCTTCAGGGAGTAGACGAGAAAAAAATGATATTTAAAGGAGAAAGAAATTAAAGGTCATACCGAGTCATGTGATTTCAGGTATGATGACTAGAAAATTGATGAGAAAAGGGTGTGTGGCCTATTTTGCATATATAATAAATTCTAAAAAGGATAGGGTAAAGTTGAAAAATCTCCCCATCATATGAGAGTTTTCAAAAGAGTTCTCAGGATTGCCACTTAAGAGGGAAGTAGAAATTTTGATTGATCTATTACTTGGTAACTTTCCTATAGCTCATATGTCATATAGGATGGCACCAATACAATTTGTTGAGTTGAAAGTTTAGCTGCAGGATTCATTGCAAAAGGGTTCATATGCTCGAGTAATTCACCCTAGGAAGCTCCAATCTTATTCGTAAAAAAAAAGGATGAGACTTTTAGACTCTGCATAGATTATAGGCAACTAAATAGGGTAATAATGAAGAACAAATATTTGCTTATGTGGATAAATAATTTGTTTGACCAACTTAAAAGGGCTAAGGTATTTTCAAAAAATAAACCTGAGATAAGAGTACTACCAGTTATAGATTAAGGAGCAGACTGTGCCGAAGACTGCATTTCAGACTAGTTATGGACACTACAAGTTCCTGGTAAATGCCCTTTGGATTGACCAATGTACCAATAATGTTTATGGATTTAATAAATCGGGTCTTTTGACCTTATTTAGATAAGTCTATGGTAGTATTTATAAATGATATTTTGATTTATTCCAACTCATACATGAAGCATGAGCAATATTTGAGGCAAATGGTGTAGACCTAGAGAAATCATCAATTGTATGCCAAACTAAGTAAGTGTGAGTTTTGGCTGAAAGAAGTGGTTTTTCTAGGACATGTCATATCTGTAGAGGGACTAATTGTAGATCCAAGGAAAGTTAAAACCGTGTTGAAATGGAAATAACCTATGAATGTAACTAAGATCTGCAATTTTCTTTGGTTAACAGGATATTATAGGAGATTCATTGATGGATTCTCAACCATAGCAACCTCATTGACCCGATTGTTGCAGTGTTTGCATCACGAGTATAGAGATACTATTTATATGGATTTTGAGTTTAGATCTTCACGGATCACAAGAGTTTGATGTATTTGATGACGCAAAAGGAATTAAACTACGATAAAGAAGATGGGTGGAATTGATTACGAATTTTAATGATATAATAGATTACCACCCACGCAGAGCAAATATTATTAAGTTAAAAAGAGTTGATGCCAAGATTGATATAGGGCCAGAAGGCTCTTTGGTAGCCCAATTGAAAGTATGGTCTATATTTCAGGATAAAGTACAGGAAGTTCAACAAAGAGATGTTGAAGTGGATAAAGTGAGAAACAAGGTGAAGTTGGGAGTTGAGATGCCATTTTAAATTTTAGAGGATGGAATGGTAGTAATGAGTAAACGAATATATCTGCCTAAACGTAAGACCTTAAAGGAGGAAGTGTTAAAGGAGGCACATGAATCCATATTCATTGTGCATCCAGGAAGTACTAAAATGAAGAAAGAAATTGCTAAATATATGGCCAGGTGTAGAGTTTATCAGCAGGTAAAAATTGAATATCAGAAGCCAGCAGGGCCTCTACAACCATTGTTGATACTTGAGTGGAAATGAGAAAATATTTCTATGGACTTTATGTTAAGTATGCCTACGGGGGAAGAAGGGTAATAACGTAATCTAGGTTATTGTGGATCGCTTGACAAAATTTGCACTTTTTTTACCTATGAAAATGACAGATTCAATTCATTAGTTGGCTAAACTTTGTGTGAATGAAGTGGTAAGATTTCATAGGATACCCATGTTGATTTTTTTCTAATCAAGACCCTAGACTCACCTCACTATTATGGCTAAGTACTCAACGTGCTCTAGGGAAAAAAAAGTAAATTTAAGCACAACATTTCATCCTCGGTCGGATGGGCAATCAGAGAGAATAATCTAGTATTTAGAGGATTTGTTGAGAGCAATTGGGAAGAACACTTTTCATTTGTGGGATTCACCTACAACAATAATTATCAGTCTACAATAGGGATGACTCCTTACAAGGCTTTGTATGGTAGAAAATGTTGAACCCTTATTTGTTGGGAAGAAATTGGGGATAAAAGGTTAATGGGACCATAATTAGTGCAAATTACCTTAGAAAATGTGAGAATTATAAGAGACAACATGAAAGCTGCCCAGGACAAGCAGAAACGTTAAGCAAATGTCGGGAGGGGGCCTCTAGAATTTGATGTTAGAGATATGGTGTACCTAAAAGTTACTCATTGGAAGCACATGTTGCGGTTTGGAACGAAAAGAAAGTTAGCACTAAGATATATTGGACCCTTCAAAGTGGTGAAGAGGATTGGACCGGTAGCTTATAAATTGGCCTTTCCCCTATATTTAGCTAAGATAGATGTATTCCATGTTTCATTTTTATAAAAGGCTAATATGGATACTTCTCGAGTACTACCACAAGTTCCATTGAAGGTTAAAGAAGATTTGACCATGGAAGTAAAACCAATAAGGATTCTAGATGAAAATGAAAAAAAAAATCAGAAATAAAAAAGATCCTTATGGTGAAAGTACCATGGAGAAGTTCTCAAGTCGAGGAAGAAACTTGGGAAAGGAAATCAGAGATGAAAAAGAAATATCCTGAATTGTTTCTAAAAACAGGTATGGAAATTCAAATTTCGAGGATGCAATCTAAGGAAGGGAGAATGTAAACTCCCGACTAATTTTTTCCCAAAATATAATAATAAAAAATAGGGTAAATGATTATTATAATATGTCCAGACATGTATGACTAAAAGATGAAGAGATTAAAGACGCTTTAGTATAAATTTACGAAATGATTTCGGGTGATAGAAATTATAGTGTAATAAAATGAATATAATAAATTAGAAAAGAAGAGTTAATAAGATAAAAGAAGAAAGGTTTACGGCTAAATTATATGAATATATGCATTGGTCCAGAATTAGAAATGGTCTAGCCATTTTAAGAAACAGTTAGACCGATTTAATAAAATAGTTGCACCGTTTCTCAAAAGGTTAGACTGTTTTGGCTACTACTTCTCTTAAAACTGACGGTGCAGCCAAAAGAGGAAAATAATGTTTTCTCTTCTTCTTCTTCTTCTTCTTCTTCTTCTTTCATTTTACCATTAAAGAGTTAGAGAAGTGATAGATATGAGTGAAAAGAGAGGGTTATGAGAGAGAAGAACACATTCACACTAGAAATTAAGAAAAATCAAACAGAAGGAAAATTGAGTTAGAGAGAGAAAATAAAGAAAGAAGAGGAAAAAAGGGAGGGACATGGAAAATTTTGACTGATTGGAACTCGAAGTTGAGTATATTAATTGGTAAGGAGTTCTAAACCTAACCTAGCAAGCTTATATGAAAAAGAAAGCAAATTGAGGTTGAATTCATGAATTTTATGTTAGGTTTTAATGTATAAATTTGGGGAGAATGAAAATTGATTGTATATTAAGTTAATTAAGTTAGATTAAGTTGTGATGGGTGATAAATTAGGAAGAAATAATGAAGAAAACTAGGGTGTTCCTAAAGGCTCAATGGCTAACCAATAAGGGACCAAATTACAGGTGATGAATTTGTATTTTATTCAAGTGTAATGATGATAATTTAGTATATGTGTGAGGAGAATGAATACATAATGTTTCTTATAAAAGATAAATTGAAGAGAATTCATCCTTTCTTGTTATGCATGTTTTGAAAAAGTAGGAGTAAGAATGAAATTGGGATTTATGAATGTAAAATGGTTTAAAATTTGTATAAATTAATGATAAATGTGTTAAGGAATGAATGGGTTCTTTGTGTCTTTTCGGAAGGAAATGAAAGTTCAATGTAAGTTGAATTGTAAATGATGGTTAAGTTGGAAAAAAACAACTTAGTATATTATTATGTGAAATGTACATGGAATGAAAAACAATGTGGTATACTTGTGGATGCAACACCAAGGAGGTACTATGGTTTAAAATTTGTATAAATTAATGATGAATGTGTCAAAGAATGAATGGATTCTCTGTGTCTTTTCGAAAGGAAATGAAAGTTCAATGTAAGTTGAATTGTAAATTATGGTTAAGTTGAAAGAAACAACTTAGTATATTATTATGTGAAATGTGCATGTAATGAAAAATAATGTGGTATAGTTATGGATCTAGGGAGGTCACATGAGTTGTGTTGCAACAAAGAAGTACTTCAAGAACTTCGACAGCAGGTAGGTGTCAAATACCTTAACACTATTGTTTATCATGTTCATTATGTTAGATATTGCAATTATAGAAAGGTATTGTAAATTCAATTGTGGATTAAATATGTAAGGAACTAGATTTTCTGGTAATAGGACTAGTGCCTGGTAATGGGCGGAGGAACTAGTTTTCCCGATAATAGGACTAGTGCCCAGTAATGGGGCGAAGAAATTAGATTTTTAGTGAAGTATTTATTGTTTGAAAATGGGCAGGGAAATTAGTCTTTCAATAATAGGATATTTCTAGATAAGGATAATGTGAGTAAATATCGAAAGATGTAAGATTATGCATGCTCTCCAACTTTTCAGTGAACAATTCTTCTTAAGAATTTTCTTCACACTCCACTTATGTGTCACGAGTAGAAGTTACAAAACTCTGTGTAACTCTTGAGCTAGTTGGACACTCTTACTCCACTGCAAGTGTTGTTTTACCTAGTGCTGCTCACTCTTTTTAATGTTTCAGATTGTCCTTTCTTATATAAATATCCATGCGATGTCAATAAGAATATTTGATAAACATTATCTTCAAGCTTTCTAGTTTGTTATGTTTTTAACATACTATTATTCATGTTTCAAAAAAACACTTCTCTAACAATTATCTTCAAATAACTTGTATTTATCTTCTTCTGATAATACCTATCTAAACTTCCTATATAATTTATGTAAAAAAATTAGATAATTAAATAAATAATCATGATATATCCTATAAGATAAAATTGTCTATTTCTTTATCTAATTTGGATAAGCTAACAATCTAAACAGATTCATCTTTAACAATAATCCTTCATAAATCAAAGCCAAATATTTTGACATTTACAATCTCCCTTTTTGGTTGATTTATGACAAAACATAATAATAATGAATTAGCAAGCAAGTAGTTTAGATAGTTTGATCATAAATAGATACTTCATTAAAGTATTCTAGCAAGCATAATTGAATGACTGTTAATAATATTTATGCAACAACATCCTATCAGTTCCTAACATGTTTCATGCAAATAGTTCATAACCTATATATAAAAACTTCACATGTTACATCCTAACAGTTTATAATATATTAAAAAAACTATTATACATCGGATATTGTAATGTAACTACATGCATGCATCAAGTTTAAAATGCATCAAGTATTCAACATAAAGGTTTTTATGCTAAAAAAAATATCCTAGTTATTACATACCAGAGTATTCAATATCTAATATTGATTGAAAATCAACAAAATTCCAGAACAACAAATTTTTTTCTGACAGTGCTGGTTGGATTAGCTTTGCTCTTCCTCTCCTTTACATGTATTCGTGTCTCCCTCTTGGTTTGGCACCAATCCTATTCCTCATCTTCACCAACAATAGATTGATGCACTTGTTTGATGTTCAAGATTATTTGAACAAGTCTATCATTAACCTACATAATATCTTGTTGCATATTTGTTAGTAATTTATCAACTGGATCAATCCTTTATTCCCACTTACCAGTAAAACTATTAAACTTGTTTTATAGTACTTGTAATTATTCTATTATAAAATGGAGTAAGGGGCTGGTTTGAGGAGTTTCGAGCTTAGAGAAGGTAGACTCTTCAGGATGTGACCATTTTTACTAACCACAACTTCAAATTTGACAGTAGTTACAACTGAGGTCTTTTTATACATCTTGATTATTGGCTCACTATCATGCAAGAGTACTTTTTTCATGATTGTTATCGTAGATATCAACCCACCAAAAGATAGACTCACTTCCTTCTCAATTGTAGTTGTTTGTATTACATCAATAAAGTGACTGGCTAGGTCAATAGGAATATCAGTAGTAATTGCATACATAAACTGAGCTTTCTCAATTATTAACTTAGTATGTCTTCCAATATGCTAGATGTTCGTTAGCAAAATTTTTGCTAACAGTTGATAAGGAGGCAATATAGTGTTCATAGGCAGTTTATATGATTTAGCACACCATTTTGGTCTTGTAGGGCAAATAAACAAATCACTCATCTGAGTCTAGAAAAAGGCTCTTATTCCTTTATAGGGAAAACTAGGATATGTGATGTTGGCGTGAGCTGTACAAATCTACACACAACAGGAAACTATAACTGTCATATTCTAGTATATCTTTTATTTATGTAAATCTCGATTGTTATGGGAAGGTAGTTGATTTCTTTCCAAAGACAACTAGTAAGGCAGTAAACTGCTATGTATATATATATTCAGTCTCAGAAATAAAAAGGAAGAAAGAATTCTTGCAGGAAATCTCTTTAGGTTTACAAAAACATTATTCATTTAGAGTCAATGACACTACTTATTGAATAGTATAATAACAATGTGATATCGGTGATGTTTTCTTCTTTTTTTTTTCTTTTTGAAATTCATGCTACCAGTCAAAATTTCAAAATTGCCCTCTTATTTATTTGAGATTTTAATTTTAGTTTTTATATTTTATATTTTTTTTCATAAATTTTTTATTTATTTTCAATTTCATCCTTCAATCTCGATTTGTAATATATTATTTTTTACAATTTGATTCTTATTTTTTTATTGTTTTTTTATCATTTTATTAAATTGATTTCTCTTTTCAATTTCACCCTTCAATCAAAAATTTATAATTGTCTTCTAATTTATTTTTTATTTCAATTTTAATCCTTATTATTTTAATTATCATTTTGATAAATTAATTTTCTTTTAAATTTCATCCTTCAATCAAAAAAATTTAGTTACCCTTCAATTTGCTTTTATTTTTATTTTGATCCTTATTTTTTTAATTGTTTTTTTATTCTCTTGTATAGCTTTTTTTTTTCAATTTTATCATTCAACATTTTATTAGTTGAGGATTGGGAGTCATGGTTTTTTCAAGTGTGGTGCTTCTGGTCTAATGACCCGGGTAATGGATTTGAAAAGTTAATGCGTATTGATTTTTTTATACTTATTTTGTATTTTGATTTTATCATTTGATTTTGGATTTTTTTTAAAGTAGGCTTTGTAATTTTCTTTTCTTTTTAAATTATCATGATTTCATAATCTGAACTATTAGTTAAGCAGGTTAATCTAAATTAGCACGAAACTAGGGATGAAATCATATCTTAAAAAAAAAAATCAAAATAATCGGTTGTCGACATCCAGTTGAGAACAAAAAAGAATATTCACAAGTCCCATAAGTGCACAAAAATGAGTGGACAAAATGCAAATATGCTCCACACGTTGTGAAGAA
>Ga0307508_10006386_pt1 | contig 11086 bp, 14 predicted proteins | sample 9_EM_MG_FD_203089 | JGI IMG/M metagenome (GOLD analysis project Ga0307508, IMG submission 203089) | Populus trichocarpa ectomycorrhiza microbial communities from riparian zone in the Pacific Northwest, United States - 9_EM | ecosystem: Host-associated > Plants > Roots > Unclassified | place...
CTCAGAATGCCCTACAGGTAATCGCATTGGAAACATTCTGTTGACCCAAAAAAGGAAGGATGACGTAATAAGAAAGCGGTTGTGTATGACACCCAACAAGAGCCAGTCGTTGCGTCCCAGCACTTCTACCATCCAGCATTTTCGTAAAACAATTCAAGTCTATATATCCATTCTATAAACAAGGGGTAAAACCCAAAGACAATGAACGCTCGACAATGTTGCATGCAACGTGACGCATCCCGAGTCTCAGTCTCTTCTACTCGTCCACCCTCTCCTCCTGCGGACCTTCAACTTGCTCCTGCACCTCGTCCGCGATCCCAGTCTCCTTCGCCTCTTCTGTTTGTCGCACCCGCACATCTTGTCCGACCTCGACGTCCTCCTGTACCAACCCAGCCTCCAACGCCATCGAATAAAACCGACTCGACTTGTCCGCCAACAATACAGCCGGAACGTCAAACTCGGCCACGCGACCATGGTCGAGCACCAGGACGCGGGTCGACTCGATGATCGTGTTCAAGCGGTGTCTGTTATGCGGGAAAATAAAATGGTCGCCGTCAGCGAACGCATGCTTGTTAAACGAGAGCGAGGAAAAGGACGCACGCAATCGTCAAGATCGTCACATCACGGAATAGAGGACCCCGGATGATCTCTTGAATCGCGCGGTCCGTGTCCAAGTCGACAGCAGACGTCGCTGTAAGCATTCATACCACACGTCGTTCAATAAGGAAGGCAAGGACGGGCACGCAAACGCACCTTCATCGAGAACAAGCACCTTGGACTATTACCACACACGGGCGTCAGCAACGCACTCTCAGTCAAAACATCAAACAACACTCACCTTTCTCAACAACGCTCGCGCAAAGCACAGCAACTGCCGTTGTCCAGCCGACAAGGACGATCCGCCTTCTTGAACAGGGGCATCGAGGCCCCCAGGAAGACTCTCTACGTACGGCTTTAAATTCGCCTAACGACATGGCAGGGGCTCGTCAGACGCAATAGCGGACAGACATGGGGGGAGATACATACATGTTCGAGCGCGACCCAAATATCCGCATCTTGATGCTCACCCACGGGATCGATGTTCTCCCGGAGCGTACCTTCGAATAAATCTGGGCTCTGGGGGACAATTGAGATCACCGATCGCACTGTCGACAGCGACAGATCAGTGTGGCGTTCGGAAGCGCTGCAAAGTGGACGTACAGTCATGCAATCCGATCATGCTAATGTCCACCCCGTCGATTAAAATCTTTCCAGACGCCGCTTCTATGATGCGGAACAACGCAAGAAGTAGCTGTCGCACAAGCATCAGAAGGTGAAAAGAACCAATAAAGAAATGGACCCACCGACGACTTTCCAGCGCCTGTCCTGCCAACGATACCGATCTTCTCCTTTGGTTTCTAATTAAAGAGATATCAGAACAAAGCAAGATATACCAGCGGTGAAATACACACGATGGTCAACGAAATCTCCTTCAACACCAAATCCAGCTCAGGTCGATATCTCACCGAATACTCGCTGCACACAACATCAGTACCTCCGCCACAACACGCCGACGAGGTTTGACCCACCGGAACTCAACCTCGCCAGCACCAGGCCAACCCGGGGTCGGCTTACTATCCGGCAATTCGCGAGGTGCCTCCGAAGGCAAGTCATTCGCGTAATGTGTGATCCGTTCCACGCTGACTACGTTCTGCTCCACCTCGCTTGCTGAACGCACGAGCCAGTTCTTCCCACAACGCACTCTCAGCAACAGAACAAATGCAAGGTCAGAATGGGCTCACCAGCGCGCCGGTCGTGTTCAAAGCGTAGGACAAAACCATCCCGACAAGGCCGGCATCGACGTTGCTGGTCGCCACGGCAGCGACGGCCAAGATTGCAGTGCACAGAATGATGACTGAACCGACAAATTCCAAGCGGACCGCAAGCCATCGGTTGACGGTGGTACTAGGAAGGTAACACATTTGGTTTTGATCGATGCGGCGCGCGTTTTGCGCAATGAAGATGCCTTGTTGGTTATAGGCTCGGATCGTAGATACTCCAGACAAGGACTCGGAAAACCAAGCAAAGATAGGTGACTTTGAGGCGGCGTCTAGGCGCTTGAGTTCACGTGAGGTTGAGAGGTAATAACTGAAAAAGGACGGGGGTTAGAGGTGGGTCAAAGGCGAGTCAGGTGACTTACACAGTCACTCGGTAGTAGAACCACGACAAGGGGATAACAGCGAAGATGAAAGGGGGGAAACTGAAGCCAATGACAAAAACAATGGACGCAGTGGTAGCAGTTGTCCTGGCTAGGTTTTGAATGACCTAGTAACGCACTTAGAATAAATGTCGTTGGCGAACGATGTACTCACCCTCCCAAGCACCAGGTCAATGACGTAGATATCACGGGAGAACAAGTTCAAGATCCTTTAGTCTCGGGTCAACACCTCTCATCAGACGAATTGAAAGATCACAATACCTTCCAGTAGGTGTCATTTCAAAGAAACTCAACGGCGCCCTCATGACCGAGTCCAACATCTGTCGAGCACAATTCGTCAACCTTATCTCGGTAAGACCCGAAAAACGCACCGCATCGTGCAAATACTTGGAGCTCCTCAACGAGCACAGTACCCAAATCAGCAATCCCGCCGTTGCACCACACACAATCGACATTAGGTTAAAGAACCCGTATCCGAGCAGGTATGGGTCCTTCAGCCCAGAATTCTCTCCGGCCTGGCGGTTGCTCTCACCCCAAAGACGGAGGGTGTATGTGGCCATGACTGATACCACCTGTCCCAAGGCCGTGACGAGAAGGAAGAAACAAAAGCCTGCTTTGGAGGCTGCCTGGAGGTACTGGAGGTAGACCTCTCTCTTCACACGTCCCTGTTCGCTGTGTTCCTTCGACAACCCAGTGCTCGTCGCCTCGCGGATCGAAGGGAGGGGTGCGACGACCGCCTTGTTAAAGCTCGTGCGCCGAACGATCTTCTCCGCCGCAGCATCAGCCTCGTCGATAAGCATCGTTTGCATGTCGCTTGTTGTGGGCGTACTGATACCACTCCCACTTGCGTGCGCCGGGGTATCTGCCCCGCTCGTTGCACCAGACGAAGAACCGTTTGTAGCGTGATTTTGACTGCAGTACTATATTAAAAACCGCCATGCACATGGAGCGAAAGTCAACTCACATCAGCTTGCGTACCGCGCTGTCGGGGTCCGAGACGAGCTGTCGATACGATCCGCACTCGAGGATGATGCCGCGGCGGATATATGCGAGCTGGTCGAAATGTTTGAGAAATGCAATGCTGTTGGTGACGAGGATTCTGGCTTTGGTGGCAAGGAGACCTTGGGGTCCGATGACGTTATCTTAGAAAACCTAGGTGTCAGACGGTGTCGTGGACGGGACGGATAGCATACCGAAAACATGGCGGGCGACATGAGAATCGACCGCGGCCAAGACATCATCGAGGAGGACTCTGCTCACACGTCAGCAGTCGAGAACCACATTTACGATTTGCCGGCTCACAAATCAGCTCTGGCGTACACTGCGCGGGCCAGTGCGACGCGAGCACGTTGTCCGCCACTCAACTGGAAGCAAAGATAAGAAATATGGCGCTAACAATGACAAAGGAAACCTACAGTAATTCCTGCATGATAATCTTGCCATCAGATCTTCAGAAAATGTTTCTGTCAGAAACGCACCCTTTTCGCCAACTTCAGTCATATCACCCTGGGGGAGGACCGCCAGATCAGGCCCCAACGCACAGGCTGACCAAAATAGTGAGTGACAATTGATGTCGAACGTCAAAAGGGTGTACCTTCGATGACGAGATTATAGAATGACTCGTCGTATGCGTGCGAGAAAAGAATGTTGTCGCGGATAGTGGCGGACAAAACCCTAGAATGAGTGTGTAAACCAACGCCAACAGCTAGCATCTTGCGCATACCAGGCATTCTGAGCAGCATACGCCACGGTTCCAGACAATACTGTCTCTCCTTCTATCTTCCGCATATCACCGATGATGGCAGACAGCAGACTGCTCTGCATCACCCATCAACACATATTTCCTCAGACGCAAGAACAACACGCTCACCTTGCCAGCTCCAACCCTTCCGAGGATTCCCACCAACTCGCCTTTCCGTACCGTCAAATTAATGCCTTCGAGGGCGGGTTGGATCCCATTTCTGGTCCACTGGAATTCTCCGTCCCTGATCGCCAAGACTTCATCACCGATAGACAGCGAAGGTTTATCAAGCCGCTTGACAGCATCCTGTTGGAGTTCCTCTGCATGCAAGAACTCGGAAAGGCGCTTGACTGAGACAAGTGCTTCAATAACGTTGGAAGTTACTTGACTGAACTGCAGGGAGAGTGTGAGTAACAGCACTTTAATCAAATACAGCGTGTTGCGAACCATTGCGAGAGGGAACTGGAGAAGCATGAACAGAGATATGGCAGGAAAGATGACATCGGCAGTGAGGGGCCTTGACGAGAACACTGAAGCTGTGGCAAAAGAACTGAATGCGACAATTACTATCTTACAGTCAGAATACGGGGGATCACCGAGAGCTATAGGACATACACGGAATACCACCCCAGAGAGTCGTGTTCATCGCCGTGGTGATACCAATTTTTCGGAGCATCTTGAGCTCCAAATCATTGCGGACGTGCAAGACACGACGGATGAACGCATATTCCCATGCATAAAGCTTGATGCTTGCTGGGTTGTAAGCATGCATTGTAGCGTCGGAGGAGAGAACACTAACCTCTTGATGTTGGCGAGCAGTTCGCTCATCAACCTGGTGCGCTTATCACGATTCTTCATCTGCTGCTCTTGCATCTTTTTCAGAATTCGTGCAATAAACGTGTTCAAGGGTATAGAAAAAACCATGATAGCCACACCGACAAACGCGGACCACCCAAGCAGGTTATAAAGAGAAACAAATGCAAGGGTGATCTGATTGAAAGGCCACCAGTCAGAGACGAGCTCGAACGCGTAGTGAGGCATGTGACATGCCTGGTATGGTCCAGAGATGGCAATTATTCCATAGGTGCAAAGATCCTGCATTCTAGTCGCATCGACCGACATCAAGTTGACGATATCGCCCGTAGCGCGGCCGCGTTCGTCGCTTGAAAGGACCAATGCCTTTTTGTATATGGCTGTGACAAGGCCGGCACGGATGCGCATCCCAGTTTCAAAACAGATTTGGAAATACTAGCAAAAGAATGTTGTTCAGTCAGCGAACTGCAGTAATGGAATGCTTCGTTACTTGGTGAAGGATGACGGTCTGGGCCATGGACGCGGCAAACATGAGGATGGCGATGGCGTAGCCCAAGAGGGGGGTGGAACCAGCCACGATGTCCGCACCTTTATTGTCCTGGTATTCAGAAATGTAAGAGAGGATGGCGCGCAAGAGGAGTGGTTGGACAAAGGCTAGGCTGTCCTGGAGGAGCTTGAGAAGTCCAGCGCCGAGATAGGGAACGCCATAAGCTACGAAAAGGGCGGTCCATAATCCGGAGCTAGGGGGGATCAGGCCAAGGTCTGCTAGAGCTGAATTGCACGCACTGTTTCTCGAGGGCGCGCTGGAGGTCGGTGCCAAGGTTAGCAGACTCGTCGCGGGGAACGAGAGTCGGCAAATCGTCTTCTGTGATGACGACTTGGGATCCCTTGTGCAAGAGGGGGGTCAACCATGCAAATGACCATATACTGAATATGTTGGCCGTAAGCGTCGGGTTTTCGATGTTTGGATCGGGGGAGTCATCAGGAGAGATGCATTCGAGTGCAAAGGAAAGTAACCCCAGAAAGAGGACGGCCCATTTCAAGGGAACAAGTGGCGTAGTGGGAAATGTTTGCGCGTAAGAACGTGTCCAAACAGATAGCGCGATGGCATAGCAGGGCCAGAAGAGCAAGAGGATGGTGGAGGAGGACCGTGTTCGGAGATGGTTCAAACGGGTCAAGCATAGGGCGAGGAGGAGCGCGAAAGGCTCAAGTGCGTACGGCAGTTGCACGGCAGTGTCAATCTGGTGGGTGAGAACGAACGCTAGGGTGGCTAGACTGGTAAAGAATGCGAGACCAAGAAGTGCCTGAAAATACGGAGATCAGCGGGTGCAAGAAAAGAAAAATCCGCACGGACAAGCTTTGCCCAGAGTCGCCAACGGCTGCTGCGGGCAATGACATGGTTGGGAGCATACGAAAGCTGGCGGATGCGAACGAGGGCGGCGACGAGGAGGACGGCGAGTAGTGAAGCGATAAGGACGCCTTCTTCGGCGCAGAGAGACAAGTCAAAGTCTCTTCGTCGGGATGTCCACCGCCAACCGTCTCTGTCGCGGCACTGCGCCAACGCCATCTTGTGGACGAGCTCAGTCAGCGCTCGGGATTTTGACAGGACCTGTCGATTACCTCATCGGGTCACTCAGAATACAACCATGACTAAGTAACTTATAACTTACTAATGGACCCTGAGTCACTTCGAATCTCTAATAGCACTATGTCCTGATCGGTATCCACACCGCTCTGCCCCATGGCGGTGCCCACCGCATTTGCCACGTCACGCTGCACACAGCTCGTTTGGCTCCCAACCTCGTACATCTTTTTCCTCCCAGTCATCGTGTATTCACCACTTTCACCTATAACGCAATGAATATAGCCAATCCAACTCAAAGCGTCATGTATGGATATTGATTATCTCTTTGATCGTGTCGAGAATATGCTGAACGTGGTTTTAGGGCAAAAACAATCACTATTAAAGGTGGGGTCGCAACGTTGCACCTTCCGTTGTGTGCGAGTTAGCTTTCTTTCAGACATCGAACTTCGTACTCAACCAGGGCGCAAAATGCTGGGTGCGAGGAAACACTACATCCGATTTTTCGTAGGCGATACCTCGTGGTTGACGAACAACGCAAAAGAAACAAGGAATTGCACCTCTTGGGATAAAACTTTCTATTTGTACGTACACGTTCTGTGCTGTACGCCAGGAAACTGAATATCGCTAGTGACGGGAACGATCGTTCCGTTCTCCTCATAAAGGTTTACCGTCGACACCTCACCAAAAAGGACGAACTAGTTGGAAGTCTCACTGACACCATCGACGGGATATTGGGAAAGCTGAAGGATGGAGGTACGAGGGTATTGTGTATGATCTAGTCTACTGACCAAGCTCTGCGGTCAAAGTGTTCGAAGACAATCTTCGCAAGGATACCTCCGATGGGTCCGATCTTTCTGGGATCACAGTCAAGTTTGTGTTGGCTGCTGAGCTACGTGCGGACGCTAATGCAGACGAACGTCAAGCTGCAGACGCTGTCGCTGCGGCGGCCGCAGCAGTCAACTCGCTCAGCCTCACCCCTCCAGCCGTTGACCTCCTGGGTTCGGCGGTCGATACTAGCACACACGTCGTGACCGAGGTGAAGACATTCGATACTACATGGGGTGTTTTACTGCACAAGATGGAACTCTTCAACAATATTGTCGCTGGTATTGCAGAGGTATTTGATGCTTAGCGCCTCGCGGACCGAGGCATGGTCTGAATGCCACACAGATTCACCCATATGCGTCGCTAGCTTGGTCTGTTGTATCAGCTGCGAACCAGGTCGGTCTGTTACGCAATATTCATGCTATCGCTGATCTGATAATGTTCTGCGCAGGTGCTCGTAAACCAGAAAAACCGCGACGAGCACATCGTTCGCTTGGCAGGCACGATGAGCGACGTCCTTACGTTCGTTCACGATGCCGAGCCCCTGAAGGCAATCGAAAGGCACATGGTGGCCATCACGCTTCTCACCCAGCAGGTGACAGAGTGCGGGTACTTCATCACCGAATACGCTAAACAAAAGAACTTCTGTCAGTCACCGCTCGCTTGACACGGGCCACCACTGATTTCCGTCTAGGGCTGCGGGCGGGAAGATACACGATGTCTGATATCGATGCAATGATCACTGGTTACGAGGAAAAGTTCCGAGAACTCAAGACTGCGTTCTTGGAGGGAGTTGCGGTGCGCACAGAGGTCACCGTCGTTCGCATGATGAATGCCATGAAAGTCACTGGTGGGTTCGATGTCTTAAGACTGCGGTCGGACGTTCACAAACCTGGAATACAGCGGAATCGATCGACCTGAATGACATGCCCTATGCATTCGGGGCTAGGTTTGAGTTGGAAAAGGGGTGCCTGCCAGGGACGCGCGAGTCCTTGCTCCGCGACATTTGTGACGTTCTCAACAATCCCAGCGAAGATGCCCCGCGAGTGTGCTTTCTGACCGGCGTCGCTGGATCGGGCAAATCTGCGGTAGCTCACTCGATCGCTCGACTGTTTGACGATCAAAAACGTTTGGGCTCCTCGTATTGCTTCTCCAGCACTGACGTCGCGAGCCGCAACCCGAAGAATCTTTTCAGCACGATCGCACGTGACCTCTCGGATCACGATCCACAGTACAAGACCGCCCTCTGGGGGATCATAAAAGCCAACCGAGCGCTTTGCACATCGCAATCCCCCATGGAGCAAGTACAGAAGCTCATCATCGAACCTGCCAAGGACCTCCATGCCATTGGGCCCTTGGTGATCGTCATCGATGCCCTCGACGAAAGTGGCGATCAAGCCGGTCGCCGACAGCTTCTAAGCGTTATGTCTAAACAAATCTCCGGAAATGCACTTCCGACGAATCTTCGTTTCCTCATCACTACTCGGCCGGAAAACGACATCCTCACCGCACTTCCTCCCGGCCCTCATATCGTCCGTAAACAGATGAGCGACATCCCGCAGCACATCGTCGACGGAGATATTGAAACATTTATCCATCATTCGCTTCATCGATATACCGAACTCGAATCTTCTTGGCCGGACGGGGAATGGTGTCGACTGCTCGTCCATCATTCCCAACATCTCTTTCAGTGGGCATCCACTGCATGCCATTTCATCGACGGGGAGGATACTATCGGGCTCGATCCACGGGAGCGACTTGACCAACTCCTGCATTCTGCCAACACTGCCGGCGGTCACTCGTTGGACAAGCTGTACCAGACTATATTAAGTCAGCTGTTCACCAAGGACATTACTCGAGAGCGCTTTCGAACGGTGATGGCTATTGTGCTTGCACTGAATGAGCCATTGTCACTCACTTCCCTTTCTGCTCTCCTTGGTGGAGACCTGAATATTCGAGCAATCATTAAACCTATGGGATCGTTGCTAAACGGAGTGCTTGACGAAGACAAGCCCATCCGGCCCCTCCACAGCTCATTCCGTGACTTTTTACTGGACGAAACTCGCGGTGGAATCTTTCATGTCGTCATCCTACCCCAGCATTGTCTCTGTCTTGGGCAAGCACTGCTTGCTTGTATGCGAAATATGCTCCGGTTCAACATCTGTGACCTGAAGGACTCTCGGATCCGCAACCACAGTGTCCCTGACTTGTCCAAACGAATCAACAAGGCCATCCCCCCCCACCTTGCATACTCATGCCGATACTGGATGCACCACCTGCAACATGCCCATTGTACCCCAGAGTTGTTGAACAATGTCACTATCTTATTCAAGACCATCTTCCCCTACTGGCTTGAAGCCATCAGCCTTCTCTCACTCTCCTCTCCTGAAACACCCATCCTATCTGCCCAAGAGACCTGCACCATCCTGACAAAATGGACCCAGGTAAGATTAACAATGGTGATGTGTGGTGAATGCTCAAAAGGATGTTACTAGGACCAAGAGACAGCCACATTGGCATCAGAGGCATCCCACTTCATTCGAGTGTTTGCTCCTGTGCTTAGAGAATCCACCCCCCACCTCTACCTATCAGCCATGCCCCAGACCCCAACAAGCTCACCACTTTGTCAACTCTGGCATGACCACCTCCAGAAGCACACCTTTTGCACCTCAGAACTTCCAAGCTATTGGCCAGTAGAGGTTCATACCTTGCATGGACACACAGATTCAGTCTTGTCTGTTGCCTATTCACCTGATGGCAGCCACATTGTCTCAGGCTCTTATGACAAGACCATTAGGGTTTGGAGTGCAATTACTGGTCAGTGTGTGGCAGATCCATCCTGGGAGCACACACCCTTAGGCTGGTCTGCTGTCTATTCACCTGATGGCAGACACATTGTCTCTGGCTCAAGGTACAACACCATTGGGGTTTGGAATGTAACCACTGGTCAGTGTGTGGCAGGTCCATTTGAGGGGCACACAGCTCTTGTCTACTCTGTTGCCTATTCACCTGATGGCAGACACATTGTCTCTGGCTCTCTTGACAAGACCATCAGGGTTTGGAATGCAACCACTGGTCAGTGTGTGGTTGGTCCATTCCAGGGGCACATAGGTCCAGTCTACTCTGTTGCCTATTCACCTGATGGTAGACATATTGTCTCTGGCTCTCAGGACAACACCATTAAGATTTGGAATGCAACCACTGGTCAGCGTGTGGCAGGTCCATTCTATGGGCACACAAATCATGTCTACTCTGTTGCCTATTCACCTGATGGTAGACATATTGTCTCTGGCTCTCAGGACAACACCATTAAGATTTGGAATGCAACCACTGGTCAGTGTGTGGCAGGTCCATTCTATGGGCACACAAATCATGTCTACTCTGTTGCCTATTCACCTGATGGCAGACAGATTGTTTCTGGTTCAAGAGATGACACAATTAGGGTTTGGAATGTAGCCACTGGTCAGTGTGTGGCAGGTCCATTCCAGGGGCATACAAATCAAGTCAACTCTGTTGCTTATTCACCTGATGGCAGACAGATTGTCTCTGGCTCTGCTGATAAGACCATCAGGGTTTGGAATGCAACCACTGGTCAGTGTGTGGCAGGTCCATTCCAGGGGCATGCAAAATCAGTCAGGTCTGTTGCCTATTCACCTGATGGCAGACATATTGTCTCTGGCTCTCTTGACAAGAGCATTAGGGTTTGGAATGTAACCACTGAGTATGTGGCAGGTCCATTCCAAGAGCATATCCCCTCAGTCTTGTCTGTTGCCTATTCACCTGATGGCAGACAGATTGTCTCTGGCCACTCTCGTGGGACCATCAGGGTTTGGAATGCAACCACTGGTCAGTGTGTGGCAGGTCCATTCCAGGGGCACACAGAATCAGTCAGGTCTGTTGCCTATTCACCTGATGGCACACAGAT
>Ga0307508_10006388_pt1 | contig 11082 bp, 11 predicted proteins | sample 9_EM_MG_FD_203089 | JGI IMG/M metagenome (GOLD analysis project Ga0307508, IMG submission 203089) | Populus trichocarpa ectomycorrhiza microbial communities from riparian zone in the Pacific Northwest, United States - 9_EM | ecosystem: Host-associated > Plants > Roots > Unclassified | place...
TGAAGCTCACCAGAGCGTGTACAACCCCGAACACGCCTTCAGTTTCGGGCTGCGGTGCATCCTGGGCGGCCTCACCCACCTCATGGTGAGCCGTTCCGGATAACGACCTCACATGCCGGTCCGGCAACGTCCGCGCTTACGCCCACTGGACCGCAGGCGAGATCCTCGAACGCCTCGCCGGATATCTGAACAGAATCAACGACTCAGGACACTAGGGAACCGGGAGGCGTTCTACCGGCGGACCGCCGAGATCAGTCCGCCGGGCCGCTCCTCGCGCTGCGGCGGGGTGCTGATCGGGCGGCCGTAGGCGGCAGCGCGCTCGCGCAGGGTGTGGCTGTCGGCCTCCCAGCCATGCCCGGCCAACCAGCCCACCGGGTCGTCGGGCATCTCCGAGACCCACATGGACGCCGCCGATCCCGGCGCGGCGTCCGCGCCGAAGCGCTCGATCACGCCGCGCGAGCCCAATGTCAGCCCCATCCGACTGCCTGCCGCCGACTGCGTACTGATCCGGGCCAGCAGTTGCTCCACCGCGTCCTCGGGCAGGTAGATCAGTAGTCCTTCGGCGATCCACGCGGTCGGCACGGCCGGGTCGTGCCCTGCGGCGGCCAGCGCGCCTGGCCAGTCCTCACGCAGATCCACCGCGACGGTGATCCGCTCGCAGCGTGCGACGGCCCGCTCCTGGCGCAGCACCGAAGCCTTGAAGTCCAGCGGCGCGGCGGTGTCGACCTCGAACAGCCGGGTGCCCTCGGGCCAGTCCATCCGGAAGGCCCGGCTGTCCAAGCCGGCGCCGAGCAGCACGACCTGCCGGACCCCGGACGCGGATGCTTGCCGCATCAGGTCGTCGAGGAACTTCGTCCTGATGACGATGGAGAACGACACGGCCAGCCGACGGCGGCGCGCGGCCTCGTCATCGGGCAGTGGCGGCGAGGAGGGCCACAGGCCGCCGGCGGTGGCGAAGGCCTGTGCCAGTGGGTCGCGGAACAGCGCGTTCTCTCGCTCGGTCTCCAACGCCCGCACCCTGGCCACCCCCACCGCCGTGGCCCACACTCCCGACGGCTGCACCCGCTCCCACTCATCAGTCACCGCGCCAGCCTAGATAATCGATTCCACCGCCGTGCGGCCGATGAGCTTTCCCGGGCCCCGGTCGGGCAGGGGGATCAGCGCAGTCCGGCGAAGAGATCGTTCTCGGGTACGGCCGCGCCGGTGGCGTCCTTTACCCGTACGTAGGTCTCCATGCCCATCAGCTCGCCGAACCGCTCCTTGCCCATCTTGAGGAAGAAGATGTTCTCGCCCTGACTGGCGTGCGCGGCCAGCGCGTCGAACTTCTGACCGCTGAACGCGATGGTGTCCACCCACGTGGTGACCTCATCGTCGGGGAGGCCGATCTCGGCCATCGCGGCGGCCTCGGCAGGGTCCGGCTCCGGCATGTCCTCATTGAACTCGCGCATGATCTCGCCGAACCGCCGCATCATCGAGTGGGGCATCGTGGTCCAGTACACCTTCGGGGTCAGCGTGGTCATCTCCAGCGCCGCCATCGTGATGCGGTGGGCCTGGATGTGGTCGGGGTGGCCGTAGAAGCCGTTCTCGTCGTAGGTGACGACCACATCGGGTTGGTAGTGCCGCATGAGTTCCGCGAGCCGGGCGGCGCCTTCCTCCACGGGGGTCTGCCAGAAGGATTCGGGGGCGTCGTTGCTCGGCCAGCCCGTCATCCCGGAGTCGGCATAGTCCAGCATCTCCAGATCGCTGATCTTCAGGACGTCACAGCTCGCCTGGAGTTCTTGACGGCGCATCAAGGCGACGGCCGCCGGATCGTGCCCGGGATCGCCCGGCTTGGTACCCCCCGGTCCGTCACCGCAGCCGCCGTCGGTACACGTCACGAGAACCGTCCGGATGCCTTCCGCCGCGTACCGCGCGAGGACCCCTCCGGTTCCGGTGGCCTCGTCGTCGGGGTGGGCGTGTACTGCCATGAGCGTCAAGGGTCGGTCAGTCATGAAAAGTCCTCCTGCGGAAATGCGTCTTGATCCGAGTGCGCGGCGGGCGTACCGCGATCCTGGGGCCCGGTTCCTGGTGGGGCGGACGACCTTGTGGCCCCCGTGCTCCCCGCCCGTGCGGCGCCGGTCCTCGGTCGATGCAACCGCGCCGCCGGGACGGCTGTTCCCCGCGCGGCCGCTCGGCCTTCCGTGAGGTCCGGGGCTTTCCGGCCTTCGGCTACAGCAGACGCCGGGCGGTGAAAGTCTCTAGAGTGCATGATCGTCGGGCAGTGTACGCAGGGCACTGCAGATGGTCGAGGGGGCTGTGATGAGGGTCGAACTTCCGCCGGAGCCGGTGTACTTCGTCAACCGCGACGATGAGCGGGAACGCGCCGTGCGCGCCGTGACGGAATGGCAGAGCCGTTCCCGCCCACTGGTCCTGGCGCTGAGCGGGCCGGGCGGCTTGGGAAAGACGGAGCTGGCCGTCCTGCTCGCCCGAACTCTGGGCGACCGCTATCCCTTCACGGACGGTGTGCTGTCCGTCGACCTGGACGACTTCCGGGCGGACGGCGTGCTGGACCCCGGTGATGTGCTCTCCCGGTTGCTGAACTCCCTCGACGTCGTGCCGGACCAGGTGCAGGCCCAGTACGCGGCTCGGTGCGGGCAGTACTGGAACAGGACCTCCGACGCGAAACTGGTCCTCCTGCTGGACAACGCCCGCTACGCCTCGGAGGTCGTCCCCCTGCTCCCGGCGTCGGGCGCCAGCGTGGTGATCGTCACGAGCCACGGTCCGCTCCACGATTTCGAAGCCGGCGCCGCGGTGGATCTGGTCCTGCCGCCACTGGACGAGCGGGCGGCGACGGAGCTGCTGGAGCTGATCGTCCGTGACCACCGGCTGGCCGCGGACCCGGAGACGGCGCGGGCGGTGATCCGGTTGTGCGACGGCCTTCCCGCGGCGCTGCATGTGGCCGGCCGGTGGGTGCGCACGCACCGGTTGCGTCCGCTCTCCCGTCTCCTCGCCGATCTCACGGCCGAGCTGGACGAGAAGGGTGTGTCCGGCGTGGAGCGGATCTGGGACACGGCCTATGCCGATCTGTCCCGCCCGGCGGCCCTCCTCTACCGGTTGCTGGCCCACCATCCCGGTGAGACGTTCACGCTCCCCTCCGCCACCGCGTTGTCGGGGCTGGGTCCGGAGGGCTGCCAGGACGCCCTGGAGGAGCTGGACCGGGCCGGATTGCTGGACCTGCGTCTGCTGTCGCTGACGGAGTCCGGCCAGATGAGGCTGCCGGGACCGCTACGTGCACACGCCCTGCGCCGGGCCCGCCGGGAGGCGGCGGAGGGCGAGGTGGCCGAGGCGCAGACGAGGCTGCTGCGGTGGTTCGTCCGCCAGTCTCAGCTGGCCGACCGGTTCGCGGCCGGCCGGCGGCTGACCGTCGTGGATCTTCTCGATCCTGTTCCCGGTGTGCCGGACGTTCCACTGGAGAATCCGGAAGGGGTCGTGGACGGCGAAGCCCGGGCTGAACACGCCGCCCGCGCGGCCCGCTGGCTGGACGAGGAACGGCATGTGCTGTTCGCGTGCTCGCGCCTGGCCCACGGCCGTGGGATGGACACCGAGGTCGTGGCCCTGTCCGAGGCTGTGTGGACGCATGCCCTGGACCATCCCCACCAGTCCGAGGTCATCGAGCTCTTCCGGCGCGCCGTCGACTCGGCGGTCCGGCACGGGGGGAACGCGGGATGGCTGGTGCGTACGCGCTGCCAGCTGGCCAGGCCGCTGTGGGAGTCGGAGGAACTGAACGAGGCCCAGCGGCAGATCGACAGCGCGATGTCCGCCCTGGAACTGCTGGGGGACATGGAACGGGACCGCAAGCTTGCCGCGTCGGCCGTCGAGCACCGCGGCATGCTCAAGGGCGCACGAGGCGAGTGGATTGCCGCTCTGGCCGACTTCACAGCCTCCCGCGACATGCACCGGGCGATTCCCAACCCCTACGGCGTCCTGCTCCAGACCTATCGGATGGGAGAGGCGAGCGCGAAGGCGGGCGACCTTGAGACAGCGCATCGTCTGCTGTCCGAGGCGCACACCGGGTTCGTGGCGAAGAAGCGCGAGAGGCTGATCGGACGCTCGGCGCTCGCCCTCGCCGGCGTCCTCTACCGCCTCGGCCGGATGGGCGAGGCCCGTGAGCTGTACCGGCAGTCGCTCGGCCAGGCCGATAAGCGGCGCTCGGGCTTCGATATGGCACGTGTCCACGACGCGCTCGCCGAACTGGAGACAGCCGAAGGGCACCTGGCGGAGGCCGAGGAGCACCGTGTGGCGGCCCGGACCTTCCGGCGGCGCAATGGCCTGGTCTAGATCACTTGCGCGGCTTCGGTGTTCGTGGCCGGCCGGAGGGTGATGCGGAAAGTCCGCTCTCCGACGAGGCAGTTCAGCACGGTGTGGCTGTCCGGGGCGGGCTGAGGGGAGACCAGCCGGGCGTGTACGGCTGACAGTGCGATGGCCGGGTCGATCTGTACGATGCGGCCTGCTTCGGACCGGGGTTCGACCTGGGCGGCGTACGTCTGCTCATGACCGCGGACTCTGAGCAGGCAGCCGCCGGAAGGCAGCAGAGCCGCCGCGGAACGGCAGCCCGGGTAGGCGGACAGGGCATGTCGGGTCCACCCGTCGGCGGTCCAGGCCAGGTCTACGGGGGCGGTGGATGCCGGAAGCGGACGACGGTACAACAGGCCCGCGGAACGGACGAGCTGTTCGCTCGCCGCGCCATGCTCCACGGCCAAGTGGTGGCCGGGCGGTCCGATGCCGGCCGGATGCCGGGTGATCCGGACGCCGGCCGTAGTGGTCGCCACATGGACATCGAACGCCGCGGGGACACGGGCGGCGGGCACGGGTGCGGGCAGCAGCCGGGGCGTGACACCGTAGGCGGGTGGCGCAAGGCCGAGCAGGGCGTAGACCTCGGTTCGCAGCCGGTCCACGGCATCACCGGCGGGCGCGAACGCGGCCTGAGCCGCGGCGTGCCCGGGACCCTGCCGGTACGCCCGCAGTGCGTCGGCGATGTCCTCGTCTCGTTCCAACCGCGTTATCCGGTCGAGGAGTACGCCCATCGGGCTGCCGGGGATCAGTTCGCCACCGCCTTGGTGGACGCTCACGACGGGACGATCCTGGGCGGCGCAGTAATACAGGGCGGCCGATCCGTGGTCGGTGACCAGGGCGTCCGCGGCGATCAGGACGGAGGCCCACTCCTCGTGCGAATCCGCCAGGATCATTCCCGCGTCGAGGGCCGGCGCAAGTCGTTCGGTCAGCTCGTACGTCCCGAGCAGACTGCGCTCATTGGGGTGGACCACGAGCGCCAACTGATATTCATCATGGGGCAGTTGGGCCGCAAGGCGGGCAGGCAGTCCGGGACGCTGCCGGACGAGGGACTCGGGGCCCCAAGTGGAGACCAGGACCAGCAGCTTGCGGGCCCCGGTGCCCAACGCCGCCCGGTAGCGGTCACGCAGGGGCATCGAGGCGAGGACGCGTTCCAGAGTGAGGTCGCCGATCACTTTCGCGCGCCGGGCGGCCCGCGGGTCCGCGGCGGCCAGCCTGGCGATCTGATCGGGGTGGGCCAGGGCGTGCAGCGCTGCCGGAGCATGGTCGTGGGTTCGTCGCAGATACGCCGGGTCCAGTCCGGATGCCGAGTCGGCCGAACCTTCGCCGCGGATCGACTTGTTGAAACCCGCGCCGTGAGGGATGAGGACGTGCGGGCCGCGCAGCAGCCTGAGGTCGCCCTTCGGGCTCGCGGCGACGATCAGGTCGTACGAGCGACCACACGCTTCGCTCCACGGCACCGTGCGGCCTCCACGGGCATCGATCGCGGAGAAGACCTCGGCCCCGAAGTCGGAGCCGGGGACGAGAGTGAAGAGGCGGGTGATCCTGGCGTCTCCCGAGAAGACGGGAAGTACGTCGAGCAGGCGATATAGGGCAACCGCCGATCGGGCCGCGAACAGAACCGCTCGCCCGTCGCCCGTCGCCCGTCGCCCGTCGCCCGTCGCCCGTCGCCCGTCGCCCGTCGCCCGTCGCCCGTCGCCCGTCGCCCGTAAGTGTCCAGCCTACCGGAAACCGGCGGCCGGACACTGTCGTTTCCGCAGGTCGAGATAGGTTCATTCGCGTCGTCGGGCGACATGATTCGATCCTATCGCGCACTCTTTGAGGGTCGCGGAGAGTGATTCACGCCGCACATCTGGCAAGGGGGTGTGCGAGTCGTGCCTGATGGCGAGGATGGCGGCATGAGTGACTGGGGAATCGCCCTGATTGCCGCGGGCTCGGCGATCGCGGGCAGCGTTGTAACCGGCTGGTACACGCGCAGTGCCGGCATCCGGCAGGCCGCTGCGGCACGTCATGCGGGGGATCGCCAGGCGGACGCGCTGCTCGAATCGGTTCGCATGACGCTTCGCGCCGAGTCCGGCCACCGCGAGTTCGCCCTTCGCCGCCAGACCTACGCGGACTTCCTCGGAGCCGCGGAGGCGAGGATACTCACCGAGCGGAACGGACGAGGACAGGCCGACGACGACGTCCTGCTGCAACGCGCCTTGAGCGGGGTACTCCTGGAAGGCCCGCCCGACGCCGCTGCCGCGGCCCAGCACCTCGTCGACTGTTTGCGACGCCATGAGAGGCCGGACGAACTCAAGCGTGCGAAGTTGGCCTTCGTCTCGGTGGCGCAGGAGTGCTGCCGGTCCCGGTGACCTTCCGTGGACCAGGCCCAGGTGCCCCTTCTCCCCGACCGCGTGCTCGTGATGTGCGCGCCCGTGGAGGGGGCTCAGTGCGAAGGGTGCGCATGGGGCGTACGGGCATTACCCGCAGAAGGTCGAGCTTTCCCGCGTCCCTGCTTCCGGCTGCCGCTGCGTAGGTGACCATGCGCAGGTCCTCGCCCGGGACGAGGAGGACGTCGCAGTCGAGAGTGATCTCGCCGATGTCGTGCTGGGGACGACCGAGGCGCCGACCGGTTCCTACGTCGACCGGGGCCGGGTGTCCCGCTCGTCCCAGGAGTCCTACGACCCGCGGCGGGAGAAGGAACTCTGGGATGCCGCCGAACGGCTCATCGCGGCCTTCGTCAGCTGAGCCGATGGCCGACACCGGCTCCTACTTCACCATCGACCGCCACCCACCCCTGGGTGGGTGTGACACACCCTTCCCGCACCTCTTCCGCGAGCCTAGCGTCGAGTCATGAACGATGAGCGATTGATCGCGGATCTGCACGTCAGATGGGTGTTCGGCTGGGAGCGTAATGAGGGGGACGCGCCGTTCGACTTCCGGTGCACCTTCGGCGAGTTGTACGACTTCGACTCTCCGGACCTCCGTCTCTACGACAACTTCGACCCCGAGCAGCGTGTCGCGACGACGGCCACCGGCTACGGCTCGATCTGGGAGCCCCAATTCGATCGGATGGTTTCTGCCCACCATGCCGTGGACGACGGCCCGCATGTCCTCGTGAGCCACGATCTGGCCGCGTCGACGCTGGCGTTCGTAGCGCGGATCACCACGCCTGACGGTGTCACGGACATCCGTACCACTACCTCGTTGGTCTGGCGTCGAACGCCGGACGGGTGGCGGATTGTCCGCGAACACAACTCGACCCGGGTTCTGCCCGCAGGCGACTTGGACGGAAGGCTGCCGGTGTAGCGTGGAACTTCGCTGCCTGGCAGGCGAGTTCAGGGCGTTGCCGGTGTCCCCGTGAGCTGCGCGGGGATTCGGCGATGTATGTCCTCGAGCAGGTCCCGCATCGCCATGTGAAAAATCTCGGCCTGGTGTTCGCCGATGAAGGAGGTGTGTCCGAACACCTCCAGGACGACCATGCCGTGCAGGTGGCCCCATGCGCCGAGGAGGAGAGCGCTCGCTGGAGGGGGCAGGGCTTCCGGGCCGTGTGGAAACAGGGGTTCCAGATGCGCCTGGAGAGCCGGTGAAGCCCCCGGGTGTCGGCCGCGGCCAGTTGCGCGGTGGTGAATCCGTCGAACATCTCGCGCTGGAATATCTCGCATATCCGGTGCATCGCCTGAGTGGTCGGGCCGTCGTGGGGCGCGGCGTAATGACGCAGCGGCGCTCCGTAGAGCAGCTGGAATCGCTCGACGTGGGTGATGGCCCATCGGCGATAGCCCTCGGCGGCGGCCATGAACCGCAGCGCTGCCGGCTCGTCCGCCGCTGTGTCGGCGGCTGCCGACACAGCTTCGGCCAGGTCCCGGTAGGCCTTGGTGACGAGAACGGTGACGAGGGCGTCCCGGTTCGGAAAGTAGTGGTAGAGCCCCTGGACGGTCATACCGAGGTTGCGGGCGACCCCTCTCAGGGAGAGGGCGTGCGGCCCGTGCTCGGCGATGTAATTCTCGGCGGCCTCCACGATCTCCTGGGTGGCGGCGGCCCGGCGTCGCTGGCGCAGGGATGGCACGGCCGTCGTACACGCGTCTGCGGGCATGCGGCGATCCTACGACGGCTGATCCGACGAGGCATCAGAAAACCGTAGGAAGCCAGAAACACCTCACAGGTGTCAGGTAAATCTCCTGCTGCTCAAACACGGGCCGTCTTACTAGCGTCGTCCTGGGCGACGAAGAGCGCGGCACCGCACCTCCTCCGACGGAGTGAAGGGGCTCTGCGTGCATTGAGCCGGGACCTGTCCGGCCGAGGCCCCTCGCCTGTCACGGAATGCATTGAAGGAGATCATCTGTGTTCGAACGTGTGGCCGAATTGGCGATTCGCCGGTCCCGGCCGGTACTCATTTTCGCCGTCCTGGTCCTGGCTCTCATGAGCGCGGTAGGTGCGGGCGCCTTCGACAAGCTGAAGGGGGGGCGGCTTCGACGACCCCGCCTCCCCGTCCACCCGAGCAGCGAAGGTCATCGACGAGAAGTTCGGCGGGGAGACGAACCTGGTCCTGCTGGTCCGCTCCCCCACGGACCGGGCTGTCAGCCGGAGACGGGGGCGCCGCTGCGGGACGTGGCTTCCGCCGTGTGCCCAGTGCCGGGCGCCGCCGCCCGGTGGCGCCCGGTGAGGTGGCGGTCGAGGAGGGTGGTCCCGACGGCCGCCACGGCGAAGGCGGCGTTGACCCACGCGGCGGCGGTGAGGCCGTACCCATGGTCAAGAGGCAGCCCCGACACCACGGGGGCGAGGGCGATGCCGACGTTGATGGCCGCGATCTGCGCGGCTCCGCCCAGCGTCCTGGTCTCGCCGAGGAGGGAGTACACCCGCGCGCTCACCGGGGGGTTGGTGAGGTACGAGGCCACGCCGAGCAGAATCGTCAACGGCACCACCGCCGACAGCCGGGTCGCGGTGAGCGCGAACACGACCGAGACCACCGCGAGCGCCCTCAGCCTCCACAGAGGTCCTACGCGACCCTGACCACGTACTTGCCCTGGACGCCGCCCGCCTCCAGCGCCCGGTGGGCCGCCGCGGTCTCCTCCAGAGGGAAGACCGTGTCCACCGCGGGGCTCAGCTTTCCCTCGACCACATGGCGGGCGAGGTCGTCGAAGTGCGCCCGCGTGGGGTTGCCGCTGAAGATGCGCACCCGGCCGTGTCCGTGGACCATGCCGGCCGCGAGGTAGCCGAGCGACGCAGCGGGCCGTTTCACGTCGAAGGCGACGGTAACCATGCGCCCGCCGGGATTCAGCTGGCGCCGGTAGGCCCGCACATCGGTCCCGACCGTGTCCAATACCACGTCGAAATCTCCCAGTTCGGCCGGCCGCACGGTCCGGTGGTCGATGGCCTTGTGCGCGCCGAGTCCGCGGACGAAGTCGAGGTTGGCCGCACGGGCGAGGGCCGTGACCTCGGCGCCGTACGCCCGTCCGAGCTGGACGGCGGCGTTGCCGACACCGCCCGCCGCGCCCCGGACGAGGAGTCGTTCGCCGGGGCGCAGCCCGGCTTTGTCCCGCAGCGCGGTAACGGCCGTGGTGGCCACCGGCAGCGCGGCGGCTTCCACCAGGTCAAGGCCGTCGGGGAGCCTGCCGACCCGCTCGGCGGGCACGGTCACGTATTCGGCGGCGCTGCCGAACCCCGAAGTGCGACCCAAGACCCCCCATACGCGGTCGCCGACCGCGAGCCGGGTGACTCCGGCACCCATCGCGGCGACCTCGCCGGTGAAGTCCAAGCCGACACGCTTGGGGAATTTCCGGCCGTCCATGAGACGGAGATGGCCGGCACGGGCTGCCAGTTCTCCGCCGTTGACGCTGAACGCGTGCACCTTCACCAGCACCTCGCCGGCGGTCGGCTCGGGGCGCGGCACGCGGCCCAGGTACAGCACATCGGGGCCGCCGTAGCGGTCGTAGAGCACGGTTTTCATCATGCGGTCGTTCATCGTTCCGCCTTTGCCGCCGGTGGTCGTATAAGGAACTGACAGCGACGGTAGGCTCCTAAGTGGACGCAATCGTCCGTTTGGACCCGAAGCGAGAGGCAGTTATGGTGGAATCCTCTCGGATCGCAGCCCAGGACGGGCTGCGGGCCGACGCCCGACGCAACCGGGAGCGCGTCCTCGCCGCCGCCCGTGTGGTCTTCGCGGAGCGCGGGATCGACGCCCCGATGGCGACCGTGGCGCGTCGGGCCGGAGTCGGCGTGGCGACGCTGTACCGGCATTTCCCGACCCGGGACGCCCTGGTGCGGGGCGCGTTCGCGCAGCAGATAGACACCTGTGTGCGGGCGCTCACCGAGGCTCTGGCCGCCCCTGACCCGTGGCAGGGATTCCAGCAGCTCATCGAAACGGTCTGCGCTCTGCAACGGGAGGAACGCGGGTTCCCGGCCGCGTTCGTCGCGGCCTTCCCGGAAAGCACGTCGGAACACGCGCAGTCCCGGCAACGAGCCGAACGGGACTTCGCCACTCTGGTACGCAGGGCTCAGGCGTCGGGCGCTCTGCGGGCCGATTTTCACCCTTCCGACCTCGCCGTGGTCCTGTTGGCACACTGCGGTCTGGTGACCACCCTGCCGGGTGACGGTGCAGCGTCCCGGCGCCTGGTGGCCTACCTGCTCCAGTCGTTCCGCGCCGACACGGCCAACGAGCCGCTGCCTCCGCCGACCGCGCTGGCACTGCGCAGTCTCCCGATTGCCGCTCCCCGGTGACCACTCGAACCTGCGGGGCTTCTTGGCATCGTCTCGGCATGCCCCCTCGTGCCG
>Ga0307508_10006390_pt1 | contig 11080 bp, 3 predicted proteins | sample 9_EM_MG_FD_203089 | JGI IMG/M metagenome (GOLD analysis project Ga0307508, IMG submission 203089) | Populus trichocarpa ectomycorrhiza microbial communities from riparian zone in the Pacific Northwest, United States - 9_EM | ecosystem: Host-associated > Plants > Roots > Unclassified | place...
GACGGCCGGCCAGGCCATGCGGAGCGCTCCCCGCTCCCTGCCGAACCGCCAGAAGGCGAACCCTTGCTCGCGCTCGAGCCGCGGAAGCCCTGGGCTCGCGCCGGCGACCTCGCGGTTGCGCCGGCTCCAGGCCCCCACGAAGCCGTCGGCCAGCGCCAGCTCGACGGCGAGCTCCTCGGCGTGAAACGACGCCCTCGGCAGGGGCGTCGTGATCATCGCGCCGCGGAGCTCGGCGCGGACGCCGCTCCGTGGGTTCTCGTAGCGCCAGCCGTCGCCCTCGGGGACGAGGTATCGACACGCCGGCGGCGCCGACAAGAGCGGAAACCGAAAGAGCTCCATCGAGCTCGGTCATGGCACACAAGCCAAGCAGCCGCTACGGGTCGATGGCGAGGCCCCCATGTGCTACAATCGAGCATGTCGCCCCTCACCCTCGAGTTCCTCGAAAAGCTGCCCAAGACCGACCTCCACTGCCACCTCGACGGCAGCGTTCGGCTGCGGAGCATCCTCGAGATGGCCGAGGAGCAGAAGGTCAAGCTCCCGGCGCATGACGAAGACCGGCTGGTCAAGCTCATCTATCCCGGCGAAGAGTGCAAATCGCTCGAGGATTACCTCAAGGCATTCGACGTCACGCTCGCGGTCCTTCAAGAAGAGGACGCGCTCCACCGCGCCGCCTTCGAGCTCGCCGAGGACGCCGCGCGCGAGAACGTCCGCTACCTGGAGGTGCGCTACGCGCCCGTCCTCCACACCCGCAAGGGCCTGAAGCTCACCAACATCGTCGAGGCGGTGCTCTCCGGCCTGCGCGACGCCAAGCGCAAGTACGGCATCCGTTATGGTGTCATCCTCTGCGGCATCCGCTCGATCAGCGCCGAATCGTCGGTGCGGATGGCCGAGCTGTGCGTCGCCTACAAGAACCGGGGCGTCGTCGCCTTCGATCTCGCCGGCGCGGAATACAACTTCCCCGCCAAGGATCACAAGGAGGCGTTCCAGCTCATCCTCAACAACAACGTCAATTGCACCGCGCACGCCGGCGAGGCCTATGGCCCCGAATCGATCGCCCAGGCGATCCACTATTGCGGGGCGCACCGCATCGGCCACGGGACGCGCTTGCGCGAGAACGGCGACCTCCTGAACTACGTGAATGACCACCGGATCCCGCTCGAGATCTGCCTGTCCTCGAACGTCCAGACGCGCGCGGTCTCCGACTTCGCGGCGCATCCCCTGCCCTTCTATTACAGCTACGGTCTGCGCGTCACCATCAACACCGACAACCGCCTGGTCACCAACACCACCGTGTCGAAGGAGCTCCTCCTCGCGCACCAGAACTACGGCTTCCAGCTCGACGACATCAAGGAGATGATCATCTCCGGCTTCAAGAGCGCCTTCCTTCCCTATCGCGAAAAGGCCGACGTCCTGAAGGACATCAACAAGGAGCTCGAGCAGTTCCAGGCTCCCGCCAACGGTCAGGGTACCGCGCTCCCGCTGGCGGCCGCCTCCGGATCGCGTCCTGACCTCTTCGAGGCCGGATGTGCGACGGCAGCCCCGCTCAGCCCGACGAACCCGCCCGGCGCGCCGCCCACCGAGCCCCGCTCCAGCTCGCCGGTCTGAACCTCCGCCTTAAAGCCTGGGGCCGCGGTACCGATCAGCGATACCGATGTCGAGCGGCCAGAACCTGGGAATCTCCGCGAGCTCCGCCCCGACATCCGTCGAGCACGGATTTCCCGACTACACGATCTTCGAACGACTCCACGCCAGTGAACGATCGGCGGTCTATCGGGCGCGCCGCATGTCGGATGACCGGCTCGTCATCATCAAGGCGTCGGCGCCCGATCTCCTCCCCGAAGAGGCGCTCGTCCGCTACGAACGGGAGCACGAGCTCCTGGGGTCGCTCCGCTCCGAGGGCATCATCACGTCGTACGGTGTGGTGCGCCAGGCCGACTGCGCCGCCATCGTCCTCGAGGACATCGGCGGCATCTCGCTCAAGGATCACCTCCAGCGCGGCCGCGTCCCGATGGCCGAGGCGATCGACATCGCCCTCGCGATCGCGCGCGCGCTGCGCGACGTCCACACGGCGGGGATCGTCCACCGCGACGTCAACGCCTACAACGTCATCCACAACCCCACCACGCGGGCGACCCGGCTCATCGACTTCGAGCTGGCGACCCGCTGGCGCATGGACAACCACGGCTTCATCGCGCCGGGTGCGCTCCAGGGCACCTTGGCCTACATCGCGCCCGAGCAGACCGGCCGCATGAACCGTCGCGTCGATGTCCGCGCGGACCTGTACTCGCTGGGCGTCACCCTCTACGAGCTCTTCTCGGGTTGCCTCCCCTATCGCGGCGAGGATCCGACGGCGATCGTCCACTTTCATCTCGCGATCGAGCCGCCCTCCCTGAACCAGATCGACAGCAACGTCCCCGAGGTCGTCTCGGACATCGTGATGAGGCTCCTGGCCAAGGCGCCCGAGCAGCGCTACCAGACGGCGGCCGCCCTCGAGACCGACCTCGGAGAGTGCGCGCGCCGGCTCCTCGAGACCGGCGCCATCGAGCGCTTCGGTCTGTCCGAGGACGACGTCTCGGATCGCTTCGAGCTCCCCGAGAAGCTCTACGGCCGCGAGGCGCAGGTCGCCTCGCTGCTCGCGGCCTTCGAGCGGAGCGCCGGCGGCGCCGTCGAGACCGTGGTCGCCTCGGGCTGCGCCGGCATCGGCAAGACCTCGATCGTCCGCGAGCTCTACGCGCCGGTGACGCGGCGCCGCGGCTACTTCGCCAACGGCAAGTTCGACCTCCTCTGGCGCGACGTCTCGTACGTCGCGCTCGTCGCCGCGCTCGAGGATCTGGTCGAGCAGCTCCTCACCGAGAACGAGGCGTCGCTGGCGCGCTGGCGCGAGCGCATCCTCGCCGCGATCGCGCCCAACGCCCAGGCGGTCATCGACGCGCTCCCGACCGTCGAGCTCGTCATTGGAGCGCAGCCACCGCTGGTTCCCCTCGACGCCGCCGCCGCCCACAACCGCTTCTGCCTGACCCTGCAGAAGTTCATCCAGGTCTTCGCCAGGAAGGATCACCCGCTCGTCCTCTTTCTCGACGACGTGCAGTGGGCCGACGCGTCCAGCCTGAACCTCCTCCGCATGGTCGCGACCTCGGCGGAGACCGAGTCGCTGCTGCTCATCCTCGCCTATCGCGACAACGAGGTCTCCGAGAACCACCCGCTCCCCGCGATGCTCGAGGAGCTCGGCCGGCGCGGCGGCCGCATCGTCCGGCTCGCCGTCGCGCCGCTGGCCCGCGCCCACATCGTCGAGCTCGTCGCCGATACCCTCCACCAGGGCCCCGACGCGATCGCGCGCCTCGCCGACGTGTTGGCCTGGAAGACCGACGGCAATCCGTTCTTCATCCGGCAGTTCTTGCAGGCCCTGCACGCCGACGGCCGCATCCACTTCGACGGGAAGGCGCGACGCTTCACCTTCGACCTCGCGACCATCGAGAACGCGCCGATCACCGACAACGTCATCGATCTCCTCGCGCACAACCTCGAGCGGCTGCCGCACGACACGCAGCGCGTCCTGACCCTGGCCGCGGCGATCGGCAACCGCTTCGACATCGAGACCATCGCCATCGTCGCCGACTCGTCGGCGGCGGACGTCCACGAGGCGCTCCAGCCGGCCCTGGGCGCAGGCCTGGTCATGCCCGTCTCCGAGCTCGAGTACGTCGACGACGGCTCGGGCCGGCCGGGCCTCATGTGCCGGCGCTTCGCCTTCCAGCACGACCGCATCCAGGAAGCCGCCCACGCGCGCCTGTCGCCCGAGGAGGAGGAGGAGCTGCACGTCGAGATCGGCCGGCTGCTCCTGGCCCGCACGCCGCGCTGCGATCTCGATGATCGGCTGGTCGACATCGTCAACCACATGAACCGAGGCCTCGACCTCCTCGTCGAGGAGGACGAGCGGGCGCGGGTCGGCGAGCTGGCGCTCCGGGCGGGACGTCGGGCGCGCGCCGCCGGTGCCTACGCGGTGGCGGTGACGAGCTTCCGCTGCGCCGCCCAGCTCCGCGGCTGGACCGAGGACTACGCGGCCGCGTTCCAGGCGAACGTCGGGCTCGCCGAGAGCCTTCATCTCTGCCTCGACTTTCCCGGCGCGGTCGCCGTCATCGACCAGGCGACGGGTCGCGCCGCATCCTCGCACGACCTCGCCGAGCTCTACGCGCTGAAGACGAACCTTTGCCTCCACACCGGCGCGTTCCGCGAGGCGCTGGACTGCTGCCGGCAAGCAGCGAGGCTCCTCGGCTTCGTCCTTCCTCAGGATCCCAGCGAGATCGCGAGCAAGACCGAAGAGGTCATGGCGTTCGTCTTCGCCCGGATCGCCAAGACGCCCATCGAGAGCCTGATCGACCTCCCCCGCCTGCACGATCGCGACAAGGTCGCGCTCATCGAGCTGTTCTACCGTTCGATGCCGGCGGCCTACCAGGCCGAGCCGCCGCTGAGCGCGCTCATGGCCATCGCGGGAGTTGCGGTCTCGATCGAGCACGGCAACTGCCCCGCGTCGGCTGTGTCATACACGACCGTGGCCATGGTCCTCCGCTCCATGGGCCTCGAGGACTGGGCGGCACGGTTCGGCAAGCTCGGCTTCGATCTGAACAAACGGCTGGACGACCGGAGCCTCCGCGCGTCGGTGGGCATGATCTACGGGACCTTCACCGCGCCGTGGGTCGAGCCGCTCGCCCCTTGCATCGCGCTCCTTCGCGAAGCGGCAAAAAACGGGCTCGAGAGCGGCGACTACGCGCACATGGGCTACGCCGCCAACCTGGTCCTGCAACTGTCCATATTCAGCGGCGAGCCGCTCGGCGAGCTATCGGAGGAAGCGCAGCGGACCCACAAGCTCGTCCTCGAGCTCGGCGAGGCCACGATCGGGGCGATCGTCGCCACGTCGCTGCGGCTCATCCGCGCCTACCGCGGCGAGCCCGCCGACGGCTCCGACGGGCCGCCCGGTGTCACCACGGTGACGGCAGCGCAGATCGACACACTCCGGCTCGAGCAGCGCTTCATGTTCGGCGATGTCGTCGGCGCGCTGGCCCTCGCGCGCGCGACGGCGCCGATGCTCGCCGCCACGCCGGGAATGATCACCTCGGCCTTTCAGCGATTCTTCCACTGCCTCGCGGCCACTGGGACCTGGAACGAGACCGACCGGCCCGAGCTCGAGGCCACCCTCGAGGCCAACCAGATCCTCATGAAGAGGTGGGCGGACCACTGCCCGGCGAACTTCCTGGCGATGTATCTCACCGTCGAGGGCGAGCGCGCGCGCCTCCGCGGCAACACCGACGAGGCGCTCGATTACTACGATCGCGCCATCGCCGCGGCGTCGAAGTACGGGCTCTTGAAGCTCGAGGCGCTGGCCAACGAGCTCGCCGCCCGCTTCTGGATCGGCCGGCACAAGCGCGAGCTGGCCCTCGTCTACGCCCGGAAGGCGCGCCACCTGTACGCGCAGTGGGGCGCTCACGGCAAGGTCCAGGCGCTCGAGCGCGAGCACCCTCAGATCGCGCCGACGGTGACGCTGGCGCGGGCCACGACGTCGAGCTCGCTCACTGGCAACGCCTCCGAGTCGCTCGACCTGGCCGCGCTGCTCAAGGCGGCGCGCGCCATCTCCAGCGAGATCGTCCTCGACAACCTGCTCGAGGTCATGATGGAGGTCATCCTCGAGAACGCCGGCGCCCAGGTCGGCGCGCTGCTCCTCGGCGAGCACGGCAAGCTCCGCGTGCGCGCCTGCCATGGCCCCGGCGCCGCGGGCATCGCCGTCGTCGACGGCATCGCGCTCGAGGACGCCGACTGGATTCCCGAAGGCATCGTCAACTACGTGGCGCGCCGCCGCGAGAGCGTCATCGCCGATGACGCCGGCCTCGACCCGCGCTTCGCCACCGACGAGCGCGTGCGCGCGCGCCGGCCGAAGTCGATCATGTGCACGCCCATCCGTCAAAAGGGCCACCTGACCGGCGTCCTCTACCTCGAGAACAACCTGGTGACCGGCGCCTTCACCCACGGGCGGCTCGAGGCCCTGAACATCCTCGTCGCCCAGATCGCCGTGTCGATCGACAACGCGACGCTCTTCGCCAAGCAGAAGGAGCACGCCGAGGAGCTCGCCAACTACCGCGACCACCTCGCCGAGCTCGTCGCCGATCGGATCAAGGAGCTCTCCGACGCGAACCAGCTCCTCCGCGAGGAATCGCTGGCCCGCGAGCGCATGGAGATCGAGCTCCGGCTGGCCCAGCGTTTGCAGACCGTGGGCCAGCTCGCCGCCGGCGTGGCCCACGAGATCAACACGCCCATGCAGTACGTCGGCACGAACCTCGAGTTCGTGAACAAGGCCTTCGGCGACGTGATGGCGCTCGTCGACGACTGCCGCAAGAACGCCAGCCCCGACGAGGCGCCCAACCCCAAGCGCGAGAAGCGCATCGGCTTCCTGAAGAAGCAGGTGCCGCAGGCGCTCGACCAGGCGCTCGACGGGGTCAAGCGGGTGACCGAGATCGTGACGGCGATGCGCGCCTTCTCCCACCCGGGCCAGAAGGAGAAGATGCTGACCGACGTGAACGATTCGATCCAGACCACGCTCATCGTCGGCAAGAACGAGTACAAGTATGTCGCGGACCTCGAGACCGACCTCGGCGAGGTGCCGCTCGTCATGTCGTTCGTCGGCGAGATCAACCAGCTCCTCTTGAACCTCGTGGTCAACGCCGCCCACGCGATCCAGGACGTCGTCGGGACGAGCGGCGAGCGCGGCACGATCCGCGTGGCGACGCGCCACGAAGGCAGCTCGGTCGTGATCAGCGTGAGCGACACCGGCTGCGGCATCCCCGAGGCCATCCGCGACCGGATCTTCGATCCCTTCTTCACGACCAAGCAGGTCGGGCGCGGCACGGGCCAGGGCCTGGCGATCGCCCGGTCGGTCGTGGACCGGCACGGCGGCAGCCTGACCTTCGAGACCGAGACCGGCAAGGGCACGACCTTCTTTGTGAAGCTCCCGCTCGACGGCCGCAGCGCGGCCGAGATGAACACGACGCAGCTCTACGGCTAGCGCTGGCGACCGGCTTTCGGTCGCCCTTGGTCGCCCACCGGTACACCGCCGGCGCCGCTCACTTCGAAGGATCTCGATGACTTACGGCGGCACGGTCGCTGCAGGGCTGGGCCCCCATGCACCGCGGAGAGATGTGAAGCTCGGGAACGTCGCCGGCGCGGTGTTCGAGCTGCGCATCGATCGCGTGCGCGCGGCGATCCTCCACGCGCTCGGCGAGCCGGACACACGGCTCTCGGCGATCGAGGCGAGCCTCGCCGCGCTCCGCAGGTGCCGGCCGCCCGAGCAGCACCTCGCGCGACGCTTTTGTCTCAGCGACACCGCCGTGGACTTCTTGTGGACGGCGATCGCGATCGAGATCGATCCGCGCCTCATCGACCCGGCGCGGCGGCTCGCCGGCGGAGACGTGCGGCGCGGCGCCACGGTCACGCTCCATGCCAACGCGTTCAGACTGTCCAACGAGACCGCGCGCGCGCTCGCCACCGAGCTCGACGCCGGCGCGGCGTCGACGATCGGCGGGGTGCTGCTCCCGGCCAAGGAGGGCGATCTGGCCTCGGCCGCCTCGTACGTCGTGCCCCGCCGCGTGCGCGCCTACCTCGCCGGGCGCGACGAGGTCGATCCGCTGGTGGCGCGCGTCGGCGGTCTCCTCGTCGCCGGACACGAGCCGCTCCTCGACGACAGACAGCGGCAGGCACAGGACACGCTGGCCCGTGCGCTCGACGAGCGCGGCCCGCTCCTCGTCGTCCTGGAGGGGCCGGAGGGCGTCGGCCGCACCGCCGCCGTGGCCCATGCCGCCGCCGAGAGCGACAGAGTGGCCGTCGAGCTCGACCTGACGCGCCATGACGCCCGCGCCGCAACGCTCGACGCGGTCGTCCATGCCTGGTGGCGCGAGTGCATGCTGCGCTGCGGTGTCGCGCTGGTCGCCAACTGCCACGCCCTCGCCGACGACGAGCGCCGCCGTCTCGCGATGCTCCTCGACCGCCTCCCCGGTGTGGTCGTGGCGATCGCGCCGCCGGGTGGTCTCGACCTTCGCCTCGGCCGGCCGGTCTTGCGCGTCCGGTTCCCGATCCCCGACGCCGCGACGCGACACCGGCTGTGGGCCCGCGCCGCCGGCGACGGGTCTGACCTGGATCTCGAGCTCCTCGCGGGGCGGTACCAGCTCGGCGCCGGCGCGATCGATCGCTCGGTCCGCGCCGCGCGCGTCCTCACCGACGAGGGTCCGATCACCACCGCCGCGGTGGTCGCCGGCGTCCGATCCACGGTCGCCGAGCGACTCGGCGAGGTCGCGGTGCACGTTCCGGTCGCCGGCGGCTGGGACGATCTCGTCCTCCCCGAGGAGACCCTCGACCAGATCGGTCTCCTCGTCAGCCGCGTGCGCCACGGCCACCGCGTCCTCGACGTCTGGGGCTTCGGCCGCGGGCTGGCGCGCGGGCGCGGCCTCGCCGCGCTCCTCTCGGGGCCGCCGGGAACCGGTAAGACCCTCGCCGCCGGCATCGTCGCCCGTGAGCTCGACCTCGACCTCTACCAGGTCGATCTGTCGCGGGTCCTGTCGAAGTGGATCGGTGAGACCGAGAAGCAGCTCGCCGCGCTGTTCGACGCCGCCGAGGCCGGCCACGCGCTCCTCCTCTTCGACGAGGCCGACTCGCTCTTCGCCAAGCGCACCGAGGTCAAGGGCGCGACCGACCGCTACGCGAACCTCGAGGTCAACTACCTCCTGCAACGGATCGAGGCCTTCGGCGGCGTCACGTTGCTGACGACCAACTTCGACACCTCGATCGATCCGGCGGTCAGGCGGCGCCTGGCGGCACACATCACCTTCTCGGCGCCGAACCTCGACGAGCGCGAGCGGCTGTGGCGTCGCATGGTCCCGGCCGAGGCGCCGGTCGCCGGCGATCTCGACTTCGGCCGGCTCGCCGCCAAGTATCCGCGGTTCACGGGCGGCCATATCCGGAACGCCGCGCTGGGTGCGGCCTTTCGCGCAGCGGCCCAAGGGGGACCGCTGTCGATGGAGGTCCTCGAGCGCGCCGCGCGCGCCGAGTACGAGGCGATGGGGCGCATGGTGACGACGAGCAAAGGAGACGAGCATGGGAACTGAGGCGGCGCACAAGCCGGCGGACCAGAGTGCTGCCGGTCCGGACAAGGGCCACGACCACGACGGCGGAAAGAGCGTCGCGCTGCCGGAGGCTCGCCGAAGCCTGATCGGCACGATGGCGCAGGCGCAGCTCGACGCCGAGGAGCTGGCCGTGCTGTCGGGCGACGGGGTCGCCATCGCGAGCCGGGCCAAGTCTCTCTTCGGCAAGCTATCGGTGGAGGCGCTGAGCTTCCTCGCGACGCTCAAGGACGCTGGACCGACCGAGCTCCACGAGCTCAAGCCGCTGGCCGAGAAGATGCTCGGGCAGGTCAAGGCCGTCGGTGCCGCCGCGGACACGAGCGGCATGCTCTATGGCACCGTCGAGGCGGGCTACGCGGGACGGTTCGGTCCGCTCGACGTCCAGGGCGCGGCCGCGCGGCCGAGCGGCGTGGGCGCCAAGGAGCGCGAGGGTGCCGTCGCTAGCGATCTCGAAGCCGCCCACGCCGCCCTGGCGGCCGCGGTCGGCGCGCTCGATCCGCTCACGCCCGGCGAGCCGCAAGGCGATCTGGGGACGGAGGCGCTGGCGCGGGCGTCGCTCTTGCTGCGCGGCGCGGGCGATCATACGGCCATGGTCGCGAGGGTCCAGGCGCTGAGCGCGCTCGCCGGGCGCCTCCCCGACGGGAAGCGCAAGACCGAGCTCTATATCCGTCTGTCGGACGTCCGCCAGGCGGTCGGGCTCGAACGGCTGACCAGCGAGACGATGGCGCAGCACTTGACGGCCGAGACGGAGCACGAGGTCTCGCCCGCGCAGCGCACCGCCTTCGAGGCCGCGGTGCAGAAGACCCACGACGGTCTGTGGTCGATGTTCGACACGCGCATGGCGGCGGTGCGCGCCGTCCTCGCCGAGGCGCAGGAGGTGGATCCGCCCAAGCCGCCGTCGATCTGGGCGGAGATCGCGATCGCCGCGCTCACCGCCGCCGCGTCGGCGATCCTGACGCCGGCCATCGGCGCGCTGGTCGCGGGTGCCGCCGGGAAGATCGCGGGCGGCGTGGTCGCCAAGGTCGCCAGCAAGGTCGTCACCGCCGCCGCGAAAGTCGGCGAAAAGATCGGCGGCAAGCTGGGCGAGGAAGCCGGCAAGGAGATCGTCGAGAAGATCGGCGAGAAGATCCTCGACGACGTCATCAAGAAGTCGGTCGAGAAGCTCGCCGGCGGCGAGCATGAGGGACCCGAGGCGCACAAGAGCAAAGGCAAGGAGGCGCACGTCGCGGCGGGCGGCGAAACGATTCACTTCAAACAGGCGTTCTTTGCCCGGCAGGAGAACGCGCTGATCGCAGGCCGCGACGGCAGCGTCAACCCGGCGATGGCCAAGCTGCGTGAGCTCGAATCGCGGCTTCCCGAGGATCCGGCGGGCATGGTCGCGGGGGCCCAGGCGCTCGCGGCGGCGGCGACCCCGGATGCGGCGGAGGTCAGCGAGATCCAGCGGGCCGCATCGCGCGTCGGCTACGTGAGGGCGATGGCCGTGTCGTCGGTCACCACGCAGCGGCTGAAGTTCAATCCGAAGACCGGTGTGCCGGAGATCGTCGAGGAATACGACCTCGATGAGGCGCTCGACCTCGACAAGGGCGGCTTCAACAACGCCGCGGAGGGCGTGATCTCGCTCGGGTTCAAGATCAACCCCAGAGACCCGTCGGAGCCGGTCAAGCTGCACGAGGCCTGGGTCTATGGGCTGAACGAGGGGCTGCGCGAGAAGATCGCCGAGCTGCCGCTCTTCTCGACGGGCATGCCGGTGCGGGCGCGCTCGGAGATGGTCTCGGGGATGCTTGGCCAGTTCGTCTCGGTGGCGCGCGATCCGGACGGCGGCCTGAAGGGTAACCCCGACAAGAACCTCCGCGAGTGGCTGGCCAAGAAGGGCGGCAGCGACAACCCCGATGACGAGTCGGCCTACACTCGGGCGGCGAAGCTCA
>Ga0307508_10006391_pt1 | contig 11079 bp, 8 predicted proteins | sample 9_EM_MG_FD_203089 | JGI IMG/M metagenome (GOLD analysis project Ga0307508, IMG submission 203089) | Populus trichocarpa ectomycorrhiza microbial communities from riparian zone in the Pacific Northwest, United States - 9_EM | ecosystem: Host-associated > Plants > Roots > Unclassified | place...
CGGAGGGTGATCGCCAGGGATCAGATCAATAAAGATTGGCACCTCAAGCGCAATAAGCAGCGGGCGGGAGTGAATGTGGATGTAATCTGGGTGTTCCCGGGAGCGCACCCGTCGGGCGCCTTGCGGGATGCGCTTACCGGTGCAGGCTTCACGGTGATCGTGCTTTCACTGAAAGAGGAGTGAGAAGACTATGGACAGGGAATCGCTTTATGGGGAGCGTCTTCGCGGCCTGTCGGAATGGGCCGAGGCCATGGAGGGGGACGTCGTAAGTATTGGCGAACTGCTGGATCTGGAGCCTCCAGAGGAGTTGCTCGAAGATCCACGGATCGGGCTCGCCGATCTGGATTCGATGTACGAATACGAAGATCCCGAGAAGTTGAGTCAGGGAGAGTTTGACGACGTTTTCTCGCTCCTGCTCGCTTACGTTTCTGTTTACTTTATCAAGAAGTTCGATGGTCGGTGGGTGGTGGGCTCGAAGCGAGATTCCCCCAGTTATGCCCGCTATCTGGTGGCTCTGCCTGACGGGCGAGGAGAAGGCGAGGTGTGCATCGATGTCGGGGAAGAGGTAAACGCGTATCTGCACGAGCCGACAGGACGCAGCCTCCTGCAACTCGTGATCAGGCTGGAGGGAAAGATCGCTCCGTAAGTCGTTTCGTTCACAAAGGGGGAAATGAGCATGACCCGCTACGCCGACATACCCAAACCCATCCGCTCCGGAATCGTCATCGTCGACCCCGACCGCGGCACCCCCCAACGCATCATCGTCCTCCAATTCAACCCCGACACCCTCGAACGCTCCCTCGCCCCCCAATCCGCCGGCGATCAAGCCGACAGTGGCGGAGGAGGGAGCGGAAGCGGGGACAGAAACGAGGCGCTGCGGCTCAAGGGGCCTGCCCAGGAGACGTGGAAGTTCACCGCCGAGATCGACGCGACCGATCAGTTCGAGGTGGCGGCGCCCGATGGGATTCATCCTCAGCTCGCCGTGCTGGAAATGCTCGTGCAGCCGACGACCGCCAAGTTGCGGGAGGCTTCGCGGCTGTCGAAGAAGGGGACCATCGAGATCACCCCCATCGAGATGCCGCTGACCCTCTTCACCTGGGGGAGCAAGCGCGTCATGCCGGTGCGGATCACCGAGCTGTCGATCAACGAATCGGCCTTCGACGTGAACCTCAACCCCATCCGGGCCTCGCTCAGCATCGGCCTCAAGGTGCTGACCATCAGCGACCTGCCCGCCGGGCACCGGGGTGCGGAGCTGTACCTCGCGCATCTCGCGCAGAAGGAACGGCTGGCCGCGGCCGCACGCGGAGGGGGCTTGAGCGCGTTGGGGCTCAACAACGGGGACATCGGGCTGGGGAGGGTGTAGAGGCGCATGGCCGGGATTCAGCCGTACGAGAGCGCGCTGGACGGGGCTCCGGGGTCGCACCCCTACCCCCGCACCAGCCGGTACCACGACGCCGAGGTCGGCGTGCACACCCAGCCCGACGGGACCGAAGTGCGGTACGCCAAGCGCCGGTTACTCCCGCCGCTCAACGAAACCGCGGACGAGACCGCACCGCATACCGTCAGCAGCGGAGAGCGCCCGGATCAGCTCGGCCAGAGGTACCTGGGCGACCCCGCCCAGTGGTGGCGGATCGCCGATGCCAATCCCGCCCTCGATCCCCGGGAGCTGACCGCCGAGCCGGGCCGGGAGATAGAGATTCCGCTGCCCGGCGGATTCCCCGGGGGCGGCCGTGGCTGACGAGCCCGTGGGGCAGGGGCCCATCCATCTGGAGCTCAGGATGGGGCCCAGACTCGCCCGCCCCGTACCGCCCGAAGTGACCGAGGCACTGCTCTCCGCGCAGATCACCATGACGGCGGGGGAGCGGAGCGGGTTCCAGATCGCGTTCGACCTGACCAAGAAGGGGGCGATCATCGACCGGCTGCTGCCCGAGGGGTTCTTCGACCCCCGGACACGGGTGGTCATGACGGCCGCCGTCAAAGGAACCCCCATCGTGCTGCTCGACGGCCTGATCGTGCGGCAGGAGGTCGGGGCGAGCAACCAGCCGGGCCAGACCACCCTCACCGTCACCGGCGAGGACCTCACCCTCCTCATGGACCTCGAAGAGCGGACCGACCGCTACCCTGGCCTCCGGCCCGCCCTGCGCGTCGAGCGGATTCTCGCGAAGTACAGGGACTATGGGATCGAGACCCACATCGTCGACGAGAAGATCCCGCAGACCCCCAACGTCCAGCAGCGCGTGGACTACCAGACCGGCACCGACCTTCAGTACCTCAACGAGCTGGCCCGCGCCAACGGGTTCACGTTCTACCTCGAACCCGGGCCGGTCCCCGAGCACTCCCTCGCCTACTGGGGGCCCGAACGGCGCATCGGCCGCCCGCAGCACGCGCTCAACGTCAACATGGACGTCAACTCCACCGTCGACCAACTCACCTTCGCCTACGACGGCACCGCCCGCGAAGAACCCCAGGCCCGCTGGCAGGACCCCAGGACCAGGGACTCCACCCTCCTCCCGCAGCAGGACATCAGCCCCCTCCGCCCGTCCCTCGGCGCGCGGCCCACGCCCGCGCTGAAACGCAAGACCCTTACCGGGACGGCCAAGATGGACCGGGGACAGGCCGAGGCCGAGGCGATGGCGCGGGCGGCGACGTCCGCGGACGCGATCTCCGGGTCCGGGTCGCTCGACGTCAACCGGCACGGGTACATCCTCCAGCCGCGCCAACTGGTCGGCGTGCGGGGCGCCGGGAGGACGTACGACGGCGAGTACTACGTCAAGTCCGTCACCCACACCATCCGGCCCGGGTCCTTCCAGCAGAACTTCACGATCTCCCGCGAAGGACTGATCGCCCGCAACGACTTCGTTCGACCGTAATCCCCGTCAGGAAGGATCAGGAGCACCGCATGGCCGTAGCGCCCAACAACCGTTTCCCCGGCAAGTTCCGGGGACGGGTCCGCGACAACCAGGACCCCCTCGGCATCGGCAGGATCACCGCCGACGTGCCGGACGTGCTCGGCGACGAGCCGTCCACCTGGGCCATGCCGTGCTTTCCGTTCACCGGGGAGCAGCAGTTCCCCGCCGGTCAGTACGTCGTGCCGTCCGTCGGGGCGGGCGTGTGGATCGAGTTCGAGCAGGGGGACCCGAGCTTCCCCATCTGGACCGGGTGCTGGTTCGGGGCGCGGGAGCAGCTGCCCGAGGACGCGCGGTCCGACCCCGCGACCGCCCACCCCGTCGTGATCCAGACGCCGGGCAAGCACAAGATCGTGATGTCGGACGTGCCCGCCAACGGGATTCTCCTCCAGGCAACCGGCGGCGCGTACGTGAAGATCGACGCTTCCGGAGTGCACATCGACAACGGCCAAGGTGCGTCGATTTCGCTCGTCGGCGATCAAGTCGAGATCAATGAGGGCCGGTTGACCGTGCCCAGGAAGCGATAAGCGCGGAGTATCAGCAGAACGGGGAGAAGACAGTGCCGTCCGGGAATCTCGTCAACCACACCACCACCATCAGCTGCCCGCACGGTGGCAGGGCACAGCCGATGTCCGCCCCGTCGTCCGGAGCGGTGCTGCTCGACGGGCAGCCCGTGCCGAGCGCCGCCGACGTCTACATTGTCGTCGGCTGCGCGCACACCGCCGACGGGCTCCCCGTGCCGTGCGTCACCGTCCGGTGGACCCCGGACCGCGACGGCGTGCTGGTCGACGGCGTACCCGTGCTGCTCGACAGCACCTCCGCCCAGTGCTTCACCGCAGCGATGGTGCCCCAGGGACCCCCGGTCGTGGCCGCCACGCGAGACGGACGACAAGGAGTGGTGTGCCAGTGAGGGCACAGACATCGCGTACGGATATCGCGTTCCCGTTCAGGGTCGACCGGCGCGGGCGCACCGCGCACGCGGACTACGACGACCACATACGGGATCTGATCGAGCAACTGCTGTTCACCAGCCCCGGCGAGCGCGTCATGCGCCCCGACTTCGGATGCGGGCTGCTGGACCTCGTGTTCACCCCCAACAGCCCCGAGCTGGCCTCCGCCCTCGAACTCTCCGTCCAGGCCGCCCTTCAGCGATGGCTCGGCGAGCTGATCGACGTGGAGGCGCTGGACGTGGTGAGTGAGGAGAACGTCGTGCGGGTCCATCTCCGCTACGTGGTGCGCTCCACCGCGAGCCTCCGCGACGAGGTGTTCGAGGGGAGGGGCGCGGCATGACGTCCCGGACGGACACCCGGCGCCACCGCGTCCGCGCCGCCCACCTGAACGGCGTCGACGCCGTCGAAGTCGGCGACGACAACCTCACCCTCACCGTCTCCTTCCTCGGCAAGGCCCCCCACGGTCTCTGCCCCGAGAACGTACGCATCGACGGCGGCCGCCGTGTCACCGGCATCGGCGTCGTGGACATCTCCGTCGAGCGCGAGGACGATCCCGAACTCGACGACACGCTGTACGTGACCGTCGACCGCCCCGGGGACACCTCCCCCTACCGGCTCGCCCTCGTCGAAACCGACCCCTTCGGACGCCCCGGCGACACCCCCTTCCCCGGCTTCGACCAGCGCTACCACTCCGCCGAGTTCCGCTTCCGGCCCGACTGCCCCACCCCCTTCGACTGCAAGGACGACGACCAGACAACCCTTCCGGCCACCTACCGGCCCGCCCCCGTCGTCGACTACACCGCCCGCGACTACGACACCCTCCGCGCGGTCGTCCTCGACCGGCTCCGCCTCACCACCCCCGGCTGGATCGAGCGCAACGCCGCCGACCTCGGCACCACCCTCGTCGAACTCCTCGCCTACACCGCCGACCAGATCAGCTACCACCAGGACGCCGTCGCCACCGAGGCCTACCTCGACACCGCCCGCCGCCGGGTCTCCGTACGCCGCCACGTCCGGCTCATCGACTACCCGATGCACGACGGCTGCGCCGCCCGCGCGTACGTCTCCGTCGAAACCGCCGAGCGGCTGACGCTGCGCCCTGGCACGTACCGCTTCGCCGCCGTCGACGTCCGCACCCTCGCGCCCCGCGACCGGCCCGAGACCGGCACCGTCATCGACGACCGCGACCTCGCCGTGCTGGACGAGCGCGGCTCGGTGGAGGTCTTCGAACCGCTCTCCGACCGGCCCCTGCGGCTACGGCCCGAGCACAGTGCGATCCGCCTGTGGACCTGGGGCGAGGAGGTCTGCTCGCTCCCGAGGGGCGCGAGCGCCGCGACGTTGCGCGACGAGTGGACCGACGACCGCCGCGAGGAGCGCGCCCTCGACCTGCGCCCCGGCGATCTGCTGCTCTTCGAGGAGGTCCGCGGCCCCCGCACCGGCACCCCCGGCGACGCCGACCCGGCCCACCGGCACGCCGTGCGCCTCACCTCCGTCACCCCCGCCGTCGACCGGCTGGCGCGGCAGCCGGTGCTGGAGGTGACGTGGGGCCGGGCGGACGCGCTGCCGTTCGCGCTGTGCCTGACCACCCGCGCCGGTACGGGCTGCGCGCTCGTCGAGGACGTGACCGTGGCGCGCGGCAACGTGGCCCCGGCCGACCACGGCCGCTCGCTGACCTGCGAACCGGGCCTGCCCGAGACCGTCACCGTGCCGACTGTTCCGCCCGTCGCCGGGTCCTGCGCGCCGCCCGCCTTCGGCTGCGTCGACAAAGACGCGGGCAACGAGCCCGCCCGGCTCATCGGCTCCCTTCTCGACACGACCCGCCACGGCGGGCAGCTCACCGCCCACGACGTCCGCGCGCTGTTCACCGTCGTCGGCCGGGATCAGACCGAACGCGCCGGGCTCGGCCTGGAGCGCGCCGGACAGCGCCGGGAGCGGGTCGTGCCCGGCACCGCGTACGCCCAGGCCGAGGCGCTCGGAACGCTGCTCGCCCAGGGCCTCTACCCGGGCATCGCACCCCGCTTCCGGCCGGTCCTCCAGCGCTCGCCCGTCGCCCAGACCGTGCCGTTCCCCGACCCGTGCCACATCGCCGCCGGGCAGGCCGAACGGCTGGCCGCCATCCCCGGCCGCGCCCGGCACCGCCTGCTGGAGCTGTGGCGCGGCGCCCGCGACCACGACGGGCTCTCGGACGACGAGACGCGCGAGCTGACCGTGCTGTTCGGGCTCCGGCTGCTGGAACGGCTGGAGCTCGCCCGGCACCCCGTACGCGCCCTCCGCGAACTGCTGCACCGCTCCGACCAGTTGCTCGCCGCCAAGCTGCGCCGCCTCGCCATACTGACCGCACGCGCCGGGGCGGGCACCGTACTCGACCCGCACATCGCCTGGGAGATCGGCCACAGCTGGGGCCGGGCGTACGCGCACGGGCTGCACCCGGACGATCCGGCGCTGCACGGACCCGCCGCCGCGCTCGCCCCCGACCCCCGGGCCGCGCTGCCCGCCGTACGCGTCGAGGAAGGGGATGCCGTATGGACCCCCCGCCGCGATCTGCTCGCATCCGGGCCCCGCGACCGGCACTTCGTCGGCGAGCTGGAGGACGACGGCCGCGTCGCGCTGCGCTTCGGCGACGGCCGCCACGGCGCGAAGCCGACCCCGGGGGCCCGGCTGCACCTCCACTACCGGCTCGGCGGAGGCACGGCGGGCAACGTCGGCGCTGAGGCCATCAACCACCTCGTCCTCTCCCGCGAGCCCGACAGCCCCGACGACCCGTTGCCCGTCGCCCGGGTGCGCAACCCGCTGCCCGCCGTCGGCGGCACCGAACCCGAGCCCGTCGAGCAGGTACGCCAGCTCGCCCCGCTCGACCTCAAGCGCACCCGGCTGCGGGCCGTCACCGCCGAGGACTACGCGGCGCTCGCGGCCGAACTGCCCGGCGTACAGCGGGCGGCGGCCGAGATCCGCTGGACCGGCAGCGTCCAGGAAGCGCACATCGCCATCGACGCGCACGGGACCGGGACACCACCGCGAACCCTGCTCGACTCCGTCGCGCACGCCCTGGAGCGGTACCGCAGGATCGGGCACGACCTGGTCGTCGGCCCCGCCCAGCCGGTCCCGCTGGACATCGCCCTCACGGTGTGCGCCGCGCCCGGCCATCAGCACGGGCAGATCCTGGCCGAGCTGTACCGGGTGCTCGGCAGCCGCCCGCTGCCCGGCGGACGGCTCGGCTTCTTCCACCCCGACGCGCTCACCTTCGGCGAACCGGTCCGGCTGAGCCGCCTGGTCGCCGTCGCCGCGGCCGTGCCCGGGGTCGAGAGCGTGGCGGTCACCCGGCTGCGGCGGATGTTCCACCCCGACGACGGAGAGAGGGAGGCAGGCGTGCTGCGGCTCGGCCCGCTGGAGGTCGCCCAATGCGACAACGACCCCGACCGGCCGGAGAACGGCCGCGTCGAGATCACCCTGATCAACGACGGAGGTGCGCGATGAGCGGCGCCTGCGCCTGCGGCTGCGGCGGCCACGACGAGCGCCGCGCCCCCGACGCCCTCCACAACCCGCCCGGCCGCACCGCCCTGGACTACCGGGTGGGGGAGTACGGCTCGTTCCTCGCCGCCATGCTCGACCGGCTCGCCTCACCCGCCTACCCCGCGCTGCGCGGCCTGACCGTCCGTACCCCGGACGACCCGGCCGTCGGGCTGCTGGACGCCTGGGCCGTCCTCGGCGACCTGCTGACCTTCCACTCCGAGCGGATCGCCGACGAGGGCTATCTGCGCACCGCCGGTGAACACCGCTCGCTCGCGCTCCTCGGCCGCCTCGTCGGACACGTGCCGCGCCCGGGCGTCGCCGCCGACACCCACCTCGCCTACACCGTCGACCGCGACCCGCGCGCCGAGGACGTCCTCGTCACGATCCCGCGCGGCGCCCTCAGCCACAGCGTGCCCGCCGCCTCCGACGAGGAGCCGCACACCTTCGAGACCGACGAGGACCTGACCGCCCACTGGTCCTGGAACGAGCTGGCGGTACGGCGCCGCCGCCCCGCCCTGCTGACCCCCGACGACCTGAAGCAGCGCTCCGAACTCTTCGTCGCCGGGACCTCGTCCGGCCTGGCCACCGGCGATCAGCTCCTCTTCGTCTTCGCGGGCTCCGGCGACGGCACCCCCGGGCAGCGCCTGCTGCTGCCCACCGCGCGGATACGCGTCGACCGGGACGAGAACGTCACGGCGATCGGCCTGCCGCAGTCGCCGCCCGCGTCCTTCAAGGAGCTGGTGGACGAACTCCGCCAGTGGATCGCCCCACCGGAGGGGGACCCGGACGCAGGCGAACCCGAACCCACCCCAGACCACCCCAACCCCCGCCCCATCAGCAGGCTCATCGACGTGTTCGACGCACAGGTCCTCGCCCCGCTCCGCGCCGACCTCGACGACCTCACCCGCCCCGCCCAGCTCGCCCGCAGGCTCGCCGAACCGCACGCCCGGCTGGCGGAGGCGCAGGCGCTCGCCGCCCCCTACGAGGAGGTCGCGGCCTGGTTCGAGCGGCTGGAGGCGGTGATCGGCGAACTGGCCGAGCGCGCCGGGGAACTGGAGGCCGCCCAGCCTGCGCAGCGCGGCCCGCGGTCGCAGCTCGCCCACGACCGCCCGGAGGAGACAGGCCCCCGGACCCCGGCCGCGATCCGCGCGCTCGGCGCCGTACTCCCCGCGCTGCGCACCGGCGTCGTACGGCCCCCGGCCGGGGCCGCGCCCGCCGGGCACCTCTTCGCGCCCGGCTCCGACCTCGCCCCGCGGCTCCTCGCCGCCCTCGACCCGCGCCTCGGAACCGGGCTGTACGCCGCCTGGCGGCAGGCCGCCCCTCCCGAGCAGGCCACCGCCCTGCTCCGCGAGCTGCTGGCGATGCGCGTCACCGCCGCGCCCTTCGGCGCGACCGCACCGCTGAAGGCCGTGCAGGACGACCGCGGCCGTGTCATCCGGCAGGTCGACTGGCCGCTCACCGGCGGCGCGCTGACCAGCTTGCGCGTCGTGTACGACACGGCGGGCAAGGTGCCGGTGAAGGCCGAGTTCCAGCACACCGAGACCGGCACCTCGGTGCAGCGCAGCGAGAACCTGCCGCAGAACGAGACCTTCGACCTCCCGCCCGGCCGGATCGAACTGTCCACCCGCACCGGCCAGGACCACGATCTGAGCTGGCTCAGCCGCCGCCCCGTCGACACCCAGGAGCCCGGCGTCACCGCCAGGCTCCTGCCCGGCCTGCCCGCCTACACCCTGTTCGTCTCCCGCCCCGCCGAGGACGGCCGCGTGCACATCGCCGTGGAGGTGGACGGCGGGGAGTCCCCGCAGTGGCGGCTCGCGCGCGGCGACCAGAAACAGGTCACCCTCGGCCGGTACGAGCTGGCCATCCGGTACACCCCGGGCAGCGAGCCACCGGCCGTCGAGATCGGCATCGCGACCGTCCCCGAACCCGCCCACCGCAACGTCCTGGCCCTCGACTCCGTATACAACGGCATCACGGTCGGCAGCTGGGTCGCCATCGAACGCCCCCGCAAGGGCGCAGGCGCGGAGGGCACAGAGGGCACAGAGGGCTCCGACGGGATACCCGGCGACAAGAAGCTGGCCTTCGTCACCACCCGCGTCACCGCCGTCCGCACCGCCGCGTACACCAACTACGGCATCACCGGCCGCGGCACCGAACTCACCCTCGCCGACCCCTGGCTCGACGAACACGACGTCGTCCTCTCCGCGATCCGCGACACCACCGTGCACGCGGGCGGCGAACCGCTGCGCCTCGCCGACGAGCCGCTCGGCGAGGACGTCCACGGCAACGAACTCGAACTCGCCGAGCTGTACGAGGGACTGCGACCCGGCCGCCGCGTCGTCGTCTCCGGCGAGCGCACCGATCTCCCGGGCTCCGCCGCCCTCCGCGGCACCGAACTCGCCGTCATCGCGGCCGTCGAACAGCGCGTCGACCCCGACCTGCCCGGCGACCACGTCCACACGGTCCTCACCCTCACCGCCGACCTCGGGTACCGCTACCGCCGCGACACGGTCCGGGTGCAGGGCAACGTCGTACCGGCCACCCACGGCGAGAGCCGCGACGAGCCCATCGGCAGCGGCGACGCCACCCGCGCCCACCAGACCTTCGCGCTCTGGCAGTCCCCGCTGACCTGGCTGCCCGCCGACAACCCGCTGGGCGCCACCCCAGCCCTCGAAATCCGCGTGGACGGACTGCTCTGGCACCGGGCCGACAGCCTCGCCGGGCGCGGACCACGCGAGCGGATCTACCTCACCGGGACCACCGCGGACGGCCGTACGACGGTGACCTTCGGCGACGGCGTCAACGGCGCCCGCCTCCCCACCGGACACGAAAACGTCCGCGCCCGCTACCGCTTCGGCACCGGCGGCCCCCACGGCGCGGCCAACGTCGCCGCGAACCGCGTCACCCAGCCCCTCACCCGCCCCCTCGGCGTCACCGCCGTCACCAACCCCCAGCCCGCCACCGGCGGCGCCGTGGGCGACGGCCCGGGCCTCACCCGCCGCACCATCCCGCTCGCGGTCTCCGCCCTCGACCGCCTCGTCTCCGTCCGGGACTACGAGGACTTCGCCCGCTCCCGGGCGGGCATCGGCCGCGCCCACGCCGCCGAACTCCACGACGGGCGGCGCACGGTGCTGCATGTGACGGTCGCCGGAGTGGACGACGTGCCGATCGCCGACGACGCCGAGGTGCTGCGCGCCCTGCGCGCCTCACTCGCCACCTACGGCGACACCCGGCTCCCGGTCCGGGTGGAGTGGCGCGAACTCGTACTCCTCCTGCTGGCCGCCAGGGTGAAAGTGGCGCCCGACCACACCTGGGCGCTCGTCGAACCACGCGTGCGCACGGCGCTGCTGACAAAACTCGGCTACCCGGGACGGGAGTTGGGCCAGCCCGCCCGGCTCTCCGACGTCCTGGCCACCGCCCAGTCCGTACCCGGCGTGGACTACGTCGACGTCGACGCCTTCACCGGCGTCCCCGCCTCCAGCACCCCGCAGGAGCTGAGCCGCCTGGCCACCGGCCTGGACCGGCCACGCGACACCGTCCCGGCGCGGAGCGCCGAGTACGCCGAGGACACGTACCGCGTCACCGCGGCCGACGGCGAGAGCCTCACCGACATCGCGGCACGCGGCGGCATCACCCTCGCCGAACTGCTGCGCCTCAACCCCGACATCACCGACACCGCCCGCCTGCCCAAGGGCCGCTCGGTGTTCGTCTTC
>Ga0307508_10006392_pt1 | contig 11079 bp, 11 predicted proteins | sample 9_EM_MG_FD_203089 | JGI IMG/M metagenome (GOLD analysis project Ga0307508, IMG submission 203089) | Populus trichocarpa ectomycorrhiza microbial communities from riparian zone in the Pacific Northwest, United States - 9_EM | ecosystem: Host-associated > Plants > Roots > Unclassified | place...
TGTAAATCTTTATTTTTTTATTTTATTTTTATTTTTTTATTTTTTAAAAAAATTATCAAAACATGGGTCAAATTTTGGGTAGCAACAAGTATCATCATCCTCTATAGCATCCAGTTCAATTTGATGCTCCTATTTTGTCCCTACAATTGATGCAGCTTCCCAGTTCCATGTACCATTCTCTGCAACTTTTACATCTCTAGCAATCACAACTTTGTTAGATTTCAAATCATAGATTTTACAAGCCTTGGATTTTGTGCTATAGTCTATAAGAATTCCCATAGTAGCCTTTTGATCAAGTTTTCTTCTCTTAACTTCAGGTTGCAAGACATAGCAAGGGCTGCCAAAAACTTTTAAATGATCAACATTGGGTTTAAAGCCATAACAGATTTTATAAGGAGTCTTATCTCCTAACACTCTTATGGGCATACGATTTAGAAGGTAGGATGATGTGTTTATTGTCTCTGCCCAGAATTTTAATGGCATTTTCTTCTCATATAGCAAGCATCTTGCCATTTCCATCAATGTTCAGTTTCTCCTCTCACTGACTCCATTCTGTTGTGGAGTGTAAGGCATTGTTAGCTGATGTTTGATCCCTTCTTTTGCCAAATACCCTTTAAATTTTCGAGAGGTAAACTCACCCCCATTATCAAATCTCAACATCTTCAGTTTGTTTCCTGTTTCTAGTTCAACTGTTGTCTTAAATCTTACAAACTCAGCAAACACATTAGCCTTAGATTTAAGAAAATAAACCCAGCAAAATGTACTATAGTCATTAACAAATAATATAAAGTACTTTGAACCATTCAAAGATTCCTTGTGCATCGGATCACACACATCTGTGTGTACCAGCTGGTGCTTTGATGATGCTCTAAATGCATTTATCAGGAAAAACAATTCTAGTCTGCTTTCCTAATTGACAAGCTTCACAAATATCATGTTGTTCTTGTATTTTGGTAAACCAGAAGCCATCTACAGATCAGCCATCCTTTTTAAGGTAGCATAATTGAAATGCCCCAATCTTTTATGCCATAAAACAGAATCGGTTCTATTAAAACTTCTTTTATGACACAAGTGTTAACACTCAAACAAGCTTCTTTCCAATCAATATTAAAACTTCTATTCATCATCTTAGCAGAGAGCAATAGTATTCCCATCTTGTCTCTAATATTGCACATTCCATCATTAAAAGATAATGAGTAGCCAGATTCCAGTAATTGTCCCACACTTACTAGATTCTGATTAATCTTAGGTACATAAAGCATATTTTTTAGAGTTTTTGTACCTGACATTGTTTCAACTTCAATCACCCCTTTGCCTTCAACCTTCACATACTCTTCATTGCCAGTTCTGACTTTGGACATGTAGCTTTTATCCAAATCCTTGAATAAACTCAAATCCGTAGTCATATGATTAGTGCAGCCACTATCAATAAGCCATGATGAATTGTTTACCACTGCTGTGTTGCACATCTGTTCTAATGTAGCCATGAATAAATGATCTTCCTTGGCTTTTGAATTTTCTGCAATATAAGCTTGTTTCACTGCTTCTGATTTGTTTTTACAGAACCTTTGGATATGACCAAATTGTTTGCAACTTCTGCATTGTGCATTCTTAAGTCAACACCAAGCTTCTAGATGATTTGTTTTCTGAAAGAATTTGCAAGGAGGGAAATGTTCTCTCTTTTCTTTCCCTCGAGTGATAATGTTTTTGCTGATCTGATGCTAATTATTTGATTGTCAACTTCTCCCTCTTTGTCTTTTTCCTTCTTGATTGTTCCTGTACAAATTCTTAGCTCGACTCTCCTTGGAAACTGCAACAAGAGCTCCTTCACTTGTTTCTTCTTATCTGTAAGCTTGCCTATGCTCTACCACTTGTAATGCATTAACCAATTCTTGAAGACTCATTTCTGAAAAATCTTTGAATCTTTCAAAGAGCAAATCTTATGCTCAAATTTCTCTGGTAGACTTACCAGAACCTTCTCCACTATTCTTGAATCCAGAAAATCTTCCCCCAAAAGTCTCACTTGATTCACAAGTTTTAAAATTTGAGATGAGAAGTCTTTGATGGTTTCAGTTTCCTTCATCTTTAAACCTTCAAACTGTCTTCTAAGGTTTAAAACCTGTATCTTTATTGACTTCTCCTCACCATGAAATTCTGCTTTAATTTATCCCATGTTTCTTTGGCAGATTTACACGCCATAATCCTTATGAAGATTTCTTCACTCACAGCATTATGAACACAGGTAAGAGCTTTGAATCGTTTTGCCTTTTCTTCATTAAAAAACTTCATTTGTGCAATCGTAGGATTGTTTCCTAGTGGAATTGGTTGTTTATCGCTCTCCACTATCTCCCATAAGTCAAAAGCTTTGAGATAAGTTTCCATTTTCACAGCCCACACACCGAAATTTTGCCTTGTGAACACTGGTGTCTTTGCTGGAAAATTTACAGAATCCATTTCTTAACAAAAAAAAAACTCACTTAATCTCTTGTGTTTCACTCACAATCCCTTCAAAGAAAACTGCTTTGATTTAACCTCACTAATCTCTCGTGTTTCACTCACAATCCCATCTAAGATCAATAAATTTCTCTGATACCAAATGTTGATAATAGGTATATAAAGAACTGAATGTTGATGATAACCAAAAAAACAAAGAACAAAGAACTTGCAGCAAAGAACAAAGAGCAGAATGTTTTCATACGTTACTTCCATCCCTTAGCTTTTATTTATAGATGAAATCAATCACAACAAAATTAAGAAACGTAACTAACATAAACTTCTTCATTTAAAGAGCTATGTAACTTATTCTAAATAAGTTTCAAATCTAAAGAAGTAAAAACTGACTAAACAACATCAAGATAATGATGTTACTAATGGATAGACATTGATGAAAGATAACCTCCAGCTAATATATTAATTTCAGCTTTGGTGCCATAACTTCAACATCAATAATAGCCGCTCAAACATCATCTTAGATCTCATACATTGTGATTTATGGGGACCAACACCTATAGCTTCCATTTCAGGATATCGATATTACATCATTTTTATCAATGATCACTCGCGCTTCACTTGGTTTTATCCATTGAAGAACAAAGCTGATTTTTATCCCACTTTCATCCAATTTCAAACCTTGGTTGAAAATCAGTTCTCATCAAAAATAAAAATATTTCAAAGTGATGGGGGGGTGAATTCACGAGTGCAATCTTTAAGTCTCATCTCATTAAATGTGGCATTCATCATCAAATTTCTTGTCCTTATACACCATCTCAAAATGGCAGAGCCGACAGGAAACATAGACACCTCACTGAAACAGGTCTCACAATGCTTTTTCATGCTAATTCTCCTTTTCATTTTCGTTTTTAGGTTGAAGCCTTTAGTACAGCCGTATACATCATAAATCGCTTGCCTAAACCTGTCATAAATGAACTATCTCCATTTGAAATTCTGTATGGTAAGACTCCTTCTTATGTTATGTTTCACACATTTGGCTGCTTGTGCTTTCCATATTTACATGATTATGCTAAACATAAATTTGAACCACGCAGTCTTCCTTGTATCTTTCTTGGATACAATACTTCCTATAAAGGATTCCAATGTTTAGATCCTATATCACATCGAGTTTTTGTCACCATGTATGCACGATTTAATGAAACAGTATTTCCATTTTTATCTTCTAATATGCAGCCTTCTTCAGCTCTTTCAGATTTCATTTTCTTTCATGATCCCTGTGTATCGAACTCTTCCTTGTCTGGCTTTAATTCTTCTGCAGATTCTCAATCCTCACAACACACATCTGAGTCTCCGCAATGTAAATCTTGTGCCTTAGAGTTGGACAATTCTCATGTGTCAGCACTGCCTCTACCTTCTCCAAATACTTCCTCAATTGAAGTTATATCAGATATGCCGCCTCCATCAAATCTGCGCTCCTCAACTCAGAACTCTCATTCTATGATCACTCATGAGAAAGCTGGTATCTCCAAAACTAAGCATTCCAATTATGTTTGTTAAGTTCCGTCCTATCCTTTGCTATACTCTCTTATAGTAACGAAGGAACCAAAGGGATTCAAAAATGCTGCTAAAATTCCAGAATGGCTTGCTGCCATGAATGAAGAAATTCATGCTCTCCAACTCAATCAAACATGGGATTTAGTTCAAAGACCATCTGCCAAAAATGTTGCTGGCTCCAAATAGGTCTTTCGTACTATTTATCATTTGGATGGAATTGTTGATAAGCTCAATTCTCGCCTTATTGCTAAAGGCTAAACACAACTCTATGGTCTTCATTTTAATGATACATTCAGCCTAATAGTTCGCACATCCACAGTCAGACTCGTCCTCTCTATCTCAGTTTCTTGTGGCTGGATCATACATCAACTAGATGTTAAAAATGCTTTCTTACATGGTATACTACGAGAAAAGGTTTATATAGAGCAACCACTAGGATATATTGATGCCTTTTACTATTGACCAAGAATGACTCTAGAAGTAAAATAAAATCTCAGGAGAGTCTGAGTTTGTTTATAGTATCAGAGTTTGTTTACTGTTACTATTTTAATGGCTATCTTTTATTCTATGTAACAGAAAATTAGATATGCTTGGAGAATATCTTGCAATTTTGTTTTTCCTTATTGTATAAATAATCGTGTTGAATTCAATAAAGTAATTGTTCTGCTGCAGCTACAATAAGAAAGTTTTGTTTTCTCTTCAATATATATAACAAATTGGTATCAGAGCTTATTTTCTTGAGGGACTTATGAGATTGAGAGATCCTAAACACAACCTTCAAACACTTGTGAGATTGAGAGAGCCTAAACACAACCTTCAAATACTTTTCATCTAAACACAACATAACCAATATGAACTCAAAAATGCCATTTATTGCAGTGGCACCTCCAGTATTTGATGGGATCAATTATCAAGTATGGGCTATTAGAATGGAAGCCCATCTTGATGCTAATGATCTATGGGAAGCAGTTGAACAAGTATATGAAGTGCCAACTCTATCAGACAATCCAACTGTCGCATAAATAAAAAATCACAGAGAGAAGAAGCAGAGAACATCGAAAGCAAAAGCAACTCTGTTTGCAGCAGTCTCACCCACCATTTTTTACATAATAATGACTCTAAAAACAGCAAAGGAAATTTGGGATTTTCTGAAAGGAGAATACAAAGGAAAAGAGAGAATTAAAGGGATGTAGGTGCTCAACTTAATCCGAGAATTTGAGTTACAAAAGATGAAAGAATAAAAAACAATCAAGGAATATTCTATCTTAGTATTATTAACAATATAAAACTCCTTAGCACTGATTTTTCTGATTCTAGAATTGTTCAAAAAATTCTAGTAACAATTCCAAAGAAGTTTGAGACGACAATCTCATCTTTAGAAAATTCTAAAGATTTGTCAAGCATTACCTTGGTAGAGTTGTTGAATGCACTACAAGCACAAGAGCAAAGGAGGCTGATGAGGCAAGAAAAAACTGTAGAGGATGCATTCTTTGTCAAATCCCAAAATAACAATGATGGTAAGAATAGAAAAAAACAGAACAACAAGTTTGGAGGCTCTGCATTCAACACCAGAAACAATAAGACCAGCAATACTCAAAGCTTTCCACCCTGCCCTCACTGGAAAAAAAACAATCATCCTCAGAATAAATGTTGGTAGAGACCTGATGCACGTTGTTTTAAGTGTGGTCAGTTAGGGCACATGGAAAAGATATGCAAGACTCAACAACAACAAACTGAAGCCAAGGTTGCCGATGATCAACATCAGGAGGAGCATATATTTGTGGTATCATGTTTAGCCACAAATAAATTCACAGAAAACTGGCTCATCAACAACAATTGTACAAATCATATGACTCATGATGGAAAGCTCTTCACAGAGCTTGATAGAAATGTTATTTCCAAAGTTAAGATTGGAAATGGAACTCACCTGAAAGTCGAAGGCAAAGGAACAGTAACTATTGAAACACACTCACGTTTTAAATTAATTTCAAATGTACTATATGTTTATGAAATTCATCAAAACTTGTTAAGTGTTTCTCAACTGCTAGACATAGGTTATAAAGTGTTGTTTGAAGATAAAAGTTGTGTGATTGAAGATGTTGAGGGCATAAAATTCTTCAATATTCAAATGAAAGGCAAAAGTTTTGTACTGGATTTTAAAGAAGAGCTGGTTGTTGTACACAAAGAAGTCAATAATTCAATGCTTTGGCATAAGAGAATGGGGCATTATTGTTATGAAGCATTATTTTTCATGGAAAAGAACAACATGGTGAAAGGCTTGCCTAAATTAGGAAAAGATTTTCCTATATGTGCTGCCTGTCAATATGGAAAGCTGTCAAGACTTCCATTTCAACAAAGCAAAGCCTGGAGATCTACACAGAAGTTGCAATTAATTCACATAGATGTTGGAGGACCAATGAACCCATCATCTCTAAATGGAAGTAAGTACTATGTTTCCTTCATTGATGATTATTCCTGAATGTGTTGGATTTACTTTATGAAATTCAAAGCGGAAGTTGCTAATATATTTGGAAAATTCAAAGCTTGGATTGAAACTCAAAGCAACTACAAAATTCAGGTAATCAGATCCGATAATGGAAGTGAATACACTTCTGAAAAATTTAACAGATTTTGTGAAGATGCAGGCATTGAGCACCAGCTAACAGCACCATATTCTCCACAACAAAACGGTGTTGTGGAAAGAAAAAACAGGACAGTGATGGAGATGACTAGATGTTTGCTTTATGATAAAGGACTATCCAAGAAATTCTGGGATGAGGCAACTAATACATTAGTATTCTTGTTGAATAGATTGTCAACAAAAGCCTTGCAGACAAGGACTCCATTTGAAGCCTAGTTTGGCTACAAACCAAAGCTAATTAATCTGAAGATATTTGGTTGTTTATGTTTCTCTTATATTCCTCAAAATAAAAGAGACAAACTGGACAAGAAGGCTGAAGCTGGGATTTTTGTAGGCTACAGTGCTGTTGCAAAAGCCTACAGAATCTACATACCTCAAAGAAACAAAGTAATCATCAGCAAGGATGTTCAGTTTTTAAAATCTAACAGCTGGGATTGGAAGGATGAAAAGCAGATTGAAGATCAAAATCAGAAGAATGAAATAGATGATGAACTTGTGAAAGGAACTAGAACTCTTGCTTACATCTATCAAAGATGCAATGTTGCTGCAATAGAACCTGCAAATTATGAAGAAGCTGCAACTGAGCAAAAATGGTTAGATGCAATGGAGGAGCTAAAGACGATTGAAAAGAGTCAAACGTGGGAATTGGTGGACAGAGCTCAACAAAAAAAAAGCCATAGAAGTCAAATGGATTTTTAGAATCAAATTGAATTCTAATGGTTCTGTGAAATAAATGCAAGGCAAGGCAGGTTGTCAAGGGATATGCTCAGATGTTTGGGGTGGAATTTTCTGAAACATTCGCTCCAGTTGCAAGGATAGATATAATAAGAATGTTGTTGGCACTTGCTGCACAAAAAGGCTGGACTTTACATCAAATGGATGTCAAGTCAATTTTTTTGAATGGTTACTTAGAGGAAGAAATCTTTGTTGAATGACCTGAAGGTATTTCTATTGCAGGACAAGAGAATCAGGTATATCAACTAAAAAAAGCCTTATATGGCTTAAAGTAGGCTCCAAAAAGTTGGTACAGCAGGATTGATGCTTACTTGCAGAACTTAGGCTTTATAAGAAGTCTAAGTGAATCTATTCTTTACATTAAAGGAGCTGAAGGACAGATACTTGTTGTATCTCTTTATGTTGATGATTTACTAATAATAGAAAGCTGTAGAGAGCAAATTGACAAGTTCAAATAAGAGATGAAGTCTGTTTTTTAAATGACAAACCTTGGAGGGATGACATTCTTTCTTGGCATGCAAATATTTCAAAAAAAAATGAAATATTCTTGTGTTAGCACAAATATGCAAAGGAAATTCTCAAGAAGTTCAACATGGAACAATGCAAGCCTACTACAACACCAATTAATCAAAAGGAGAAGTTCTACAAGGAGATGGAGCTGGAAAAGTGGATGAAAAGCTATACAAAAGCCTAATAGGTTGCCTAATGTATTTGACAATAACAAAACCAGACATCATACATGTTGTAAGTCTATTATCTAGATATATGCATTGTGCAAGTGAAATTCATTTTGAAGCAGCAAAGAGAATCCTCAGGTACATAAAAGGCATAGCTAATTATGGGATCAAATTCAGTCAAGTTGAAAAATTCAATCTTCATGGCTACTCTAACAGTGACTGGGCAGGAAACATTAATGACATGAGAAGCACCTCTGGTTATTACTTTAGCTTCAATTCAGGTGTTTTTTCATGGAGCTCAAAGAAACAAGAAATTGTTGCTCAATCTACAGCAGAAGCTGAATACGTTGTTGTTACTGCCTCCGCAAACCAAGCAGTTTGGATTAGGAAACTACTAAAAGATTTGAATCTGAAGCAAAATGAAAGCACACAACTGTTTGTGGACAACCAAGCTGCAATATCAATCTCAAATAATCCAGTATTTCATGGTAGAACAAAACATTTCAAGATTAAAATTTTCTTTCTAAGAGAAGTTCAACAAGAAGGGGAACTGAAGCTGCTTTACTGCAAAACGGAGGAACAACATGCAGACATCTTAACAAAAGCACTTCCCAAGCTCAAGTTTGAGTATTTGAGACAGAAGTTAGGAGTTTACAGCTTCAGAGTCAATGAGGAGAATTGTTGATCAAGAATGACTCTAGAAGCAAAATAAAATCTCAGTAGAATTGAGTTTGTTTACAGTATCAGAGTTTGTTGCTATTTTAATGGCTATCTTTTATTCTATGTAACAGAAAATCAGATATGTTTGGAGAATATCTTGCAATTCTGTTTTTCCTTATTATATAAATAATCATATTGAATTCAATAACATATGTGTTCTTTTGCAACTACAATAAGAAAGTTTTGTTCTCTCTTCAATATATACAACACTTACCCACATCATGTTTGTTGTCTCAAAAAGGCAATTTATGGCTTGAAACAAGCCCCAATAGCATGGTTTCATCGATTCACCACATTCTTACTCACTATTGGTTTTAGTTGTTGCAAATCAGATTCTGGCCTATTTGTTCATTCATCGGCCAATGATATTCTTTATGTGATGTTTTGTATTAAAAAGATAGGAAATGGCAACAAAACCCTTGGAGGCTTAAAGAGTAAGTATAATTAAATGAGGGGTAGTGTGGTAATTGAACAATAGTTGATAAATATAAATAGAAAGAAAAAAAAGATCTGAATATTTTGAGAGAGAACCGGCAGGAGTGAAGGGAGAAGAAAAGGGGAAGAAGAAGAAGAGAAAAGAGGGAAATTAGAAGAGAAATAGAAAGGAATTGAAGAAATAAGTAGTAAGATTTAGGTTGTTAAATGTATAAATGTATGTTAATTGAACTTTAATTTCAGTTTTGATGAATGTTAGGGTTTTGAAAATTTATGTTTTTGGGTTTATTGATGAATTAAATTGAATGTTATGGGTTGATTATTATGGGTAATTGATTATTTAGTTGATTATGGAAGATTGTAGATAAAAATGATGATTTTGAGTTATGATTTTGTTTGAAAGGTGAATTTGTGTTAGAAATCAGGAAAGAACAGTGGGTTTTCTGTTGAAATTCTGGGTTGGAGGTTGAAGATGACAAAATTTCGGTTTGGTCCCTCAATTTTGGAAAATTACAGTTTAGTCCCCAAACTTTGGAAAATTATAGATTGGTCCCTGGAGTATATTCCGAGATTCTGGACAGAATAAAAGATGAATTATGGACAGAATTCCAGTATAGTTATGAATTTTTAACACTTTCAATTTGGTCCTCCAATTTGACAAAAATTACCATTTGACCCTAAAAATTTGGAAAAATTCTAGAATGGTCCCTGGAGTATAATGAGATATTCTGGACAGAATTGAAAATTAATTATGGTAATAATTTCAGTATAGTCATGGATTTATGATATTTTTAGTTTGGTCCTTCAATTTGACAAAAATTACAATTTGACACTAAAAAATTGAAAAAATTCTAGAATGGTCCCTGAAGCATAATGAGATATTTTGGACAGAATTGAGGATTAATTATGGTCATAATTTCAGTATAGTCATGGATTTATGATATTTTTAGTTTGGTCCTTCAATTGGACAAAGTTACAATTTGACCCTTAAAAATATGATAAATTCAGATTGGTCCCTAACTATAATATTACCTTTTTCATATTGGTTTGATGAATAATTGAGGGTTATTTAGTGAATTATTACTAATTTTATTATTTATTTTTATTATGGAATAGATTTCGGGAAAACCGTTAAATTTTGGGTTTTTGGGAAAATTGACTAGTTAGTTTAAAAACATATAGGGTTATGGAATACACTCTTAGATAAGTGTATTAAATAGGTTATATGTTCTTTTGGGTCATTCTTGAATATGTCTCATTTGTATTCAGATAATCCTGATATTCTACCGGCGGGTCATTAGTAGGATTTCCATCGGTATCTGCTTTTGAGTGTGACACAATCAAAGAGTTGATGTCTTATCTCAAGTGCAGGAGTGTCGAAGTAATAAATAACTCGACAAGACCAGGGTCGAACCACAGGGAGGTCAATTATATAAATTACAAATAAAGAGAAAGATTTGAAGAGAATAATAACAGAAAAGGAGTTGAAGAGAGTTTTGGGATGTTTTATTAGTGTAAGGATTAAACAATGATAAAACAGATGTCAAAATTAGAGGATTCACTAATGGTATTTCAAATAAATATAATATAAACTCTTTTTATTACTCAATTGGAAACCACACACAAAAGAGGTTCCAATCGGATGATTTATCGTTATTAGCTCATTATAAATTATTAACATGATCATATTAATCATCTTATCTAAATAACACCATACTTATAAATATCATCAGGCATTCATGTTGCTAGCTTATGTTAACAACAAATCAAGTTCCTATCATAACAACGATGTCGGCCGAAAACTATGAAGGATCAAGCATTTGATGTACCAAGTGTTATACAACACAAATCTAGATTAACCATTTA